>JADMIO011517299.1_pt1 | contig 21033 bp, 9 predicted proteins | sample 8958161 | NCBI WGS metagenome assembly JADMIO01 (sample SAMN16585339, study PRJNA669376) | soil metagenome | isolation source: Crop rotation soil | place: USA: Cullars Rotation, Alabama | collected 2011 | reverse complement strand
GTGGAGGCCGTGGTTGGTCTTTTCCCAGTAACTGGGCGCATAGATCAACTGAAGGCAGCCCTTCCAGGCGGCGACCGACATCAACGCCCAGTAGAACGGGCTCGCGAACGCCAGCCGGATCAGGTCGTAGTGGCCCCGCCGCAAACATCCGACGACATTGGCGTAGGTAAAGACGAAGTTACCGAGCACGAGCGCGATGAGACCGGGATAAAAGATGTACCCGGGGAAGATCTCCTGAACGAGCCAGCTCTTCGTAACAAACCACATTGCCGTGAGCGCCCAGAACACCGGATTGAGTAGAAGGACGAGCACGGTGCCGCCAAGGACGAACTGAAAGCTGAGGAAGGCCGGCAACCCGATGTCGCGGATCAATTGCGCGGGATGACGCATATGGACGAGATAGGTCTGGGCGTACCCCTTTACCCAGCGTGACCGCTGACGGATCCAGTTGTACACATCCGAATTGGCTTCCTCGTAGGTGGTCGATTCGATGACGGCGGTTTTGAAGCCCGAGCTGAACAGGCGCATGCCGAGGTCGGCGTCTTCGGTAACGTTGTACGGATCCCAGGCCCCGAGCTGCTTGAGCGTCGCGGTCCGGAAGTGATTGCTGGTGCCGCCCAACGGAATGGGCGCCTTTGTGGCCGAGAGGCCCGGCAGGAAAATGTCGAACCACATGCTGTATTCGGCGGTGAACCAGCTCGTAAGGAAGTTCTGATCGTGGTTGAAGAAGTTCAGCTTCGCTTGAATGCAGGCCACGTCGTCCCCTGCCTTCTGAAAGCCAATGATTGCCTTCTTCAGCTGATCCGGTTCAGGAATGTCTTCCGCATCAAAAATAACGACGTATTCACCACGCGCGTGCAACAGGCCGTAATTGCAAGCTTTCGGCTTTCCCCGCGGTTTTCCCACCGGCACGATGACGTTGTGAAAGTGCTTTGGCAGGCACATCTCATCGACGGCCTCTATTGTCTCCACATCGTCGGCTTCGAGAAGCAGTCGAACGTCGAGCTTCTCCTTCGGATAATTCAGCGCCGCTATTGCTTCAACAAGCGTTGGCAATACGTTTGCTTCGCGGTAGAGAGGAACGAGGATCGTGTAGATGGGAAGGTCTCGATCGTCAATCGCCGCCACTTCTTCTTCGGTCGCGGATATTTCCAATGTGTGGCTTAGCGATCGCCACATGAGATACAGCTTGTACATTGAAAAAACGGTGTAAAGAAATACGCCGCTGCCGGCGAATACCGTGAGCGTGGTGACGGGAGACCAGATCAGCGCAACAAGAAACAGAGCCGGGACAATGACAAAGCCGATCTTTTGACTGCGATTCAGGACCCTGCTCGCGGAGCTATCGGGGGACCTCGTCGCCAGAGCGGTCGCGGCTTCCTCATGGTAGATGTCACGGTAGAGGTCGGTCAGGACGGCATCCAATGCCGACCGTTCAGTCAGGACCGTGCGTATGGGATAGCCAACCGCCGATCGAACCTCATCGGTGATGCATCGCTCAGGGAGATCCGTGCAGGCCACGACGACCTCGGACCCTTCCCTGTACACCGGCAGCACGCCGTATAGAACAGCGAGCTCCTTGGGAAGCAGCGCGGCGACCTGCCGGTCGATAGCGATGTCACGCACATCCAGATATGGAATGCGCTGTTGACGGCTGAGAGCGGCTGCGATATCGGTCTCGTCGACAAAGCCCAGATGCATGAGCGCTTCACCGAGCCGAACGCCGGTAGCGTTATGGGAATCCAGACCACGCTGAAGCTGTTCCGGACTAACCGTGCCATCCTGCAGGAACGCCTCGCCAATTCGAGGACGGGTAGCTACGAGTTGGTGCGCGCTCATGTCCAGCTCGGGCAGGGGAGAGGTATCTCGCGATGTACCGAGCCGCCGTTTCCAATTCTGCGGATCCGCTCCAGAGGTTCGCCGGAACCCTGGGAATCGTCGCCGCAGTGACAGGAGAAGAGAAGCGGCAGGGAGGTGGTCCCGGGCGCTTCAGTTTCAAAAAACTGGTTATGTAGTGAATTCAAAGTACGGTTCATCTCCCCGCCGCATGTCTCGCAGCACGGGCTCGTGGAGAGTCGCTGTGAACCGTTTCAAATCAGCGCGAAACGCGTGGCAACGCAGAGCGCTGGATAAATGGATTAGCAGCAGACTTTCGACGGCCCCTATGATTCGGCCCAGCGCGGTTGCAGCCGCGAAGAGCTAGCTCTAGGTAGTGATCAATTTTTCCGGGGTCAGGTTAACTTCGCCGGGCTCCAGGTAAAGGCCGGAGCGCCAGACACGTACCGGGACAATATTTCTCCCGGGTTTCTGTCAGATTTACCTCTCTTTGTTCCCTCCAATCACAATGCTTATCGCCCTAAGTCAGGAGAAGGCAGTAACGCCGTGGCTTATGCTGGGTATAAGTTATTGCAAACAACACATACCCGACGTAAAATCACAATGCAGTAGGCTTTCGACGGCCCCTGCACCGGCCCTCCGCGGTTGCAGCTGCGGGGGGCTATTTTTGTTTTGCCGGCTGGATGAATAGCTGCTCCGAACGTATTCGTTCGCTGGCGCCAATCTGACATCTTCGGCAGAGAGAAACCAGAAAACTGCTCCGAGCTCCTTAGTCGCCGTCAATTCAAAATCACGCTATGGTTCACCTCCACACCGATGCCCGTCGGGCTACACTCGCGCAGAACTACTGTGAACCATTTTCATCATCACATTGCACACCATGACACGCAATGCGATTTAAATAGCACGCAGTAGTCTTTCGACGGCCCCCTACACGCGACCCCCGGCAGTTGCAGCTGTCAAGGGGCTATTCCTGAATGTCGCCGAGTTCCGGATGGACCGATGGTCCGCCACTAGTTGCCGGCTTTCTACCCGGCTCCGTTGCTAGATAGGAAGTCGATCAAGAAAGAGAAGCCTCGCATCTTTTCTAAGACCTGTCAAATAGCTTTGAATTCGCCTCCATCCTGATTATGCTCATCTTCTGAATAGTAGAACGCATCCTTCTTCGATTTCGTTACAAGCAATTTTGACGAAATACATCAAATCAATCACAGCAATTGTCTGGACGCATTTGACCGAGTTTATCTCCCTCGATAGAAGATCGGTCATTGGCTACAGGTTCGCACAAAACGAAGCAGCTTTTGTCAGTCCAGATATCGAAGAAAACTCCCCGGGACGACAGAGCGAATCAATAGACGCAGGGCATTCCCTGGATGACAGAGGGTTGCTCACCGGACACAGAGAAGCTACGGGATACCTAATAGAACGATGGACAGTCACATGAATCTTCTTTAGAAACAGTACAAACTATTCTTTTCCGCTTTACTACCGCATTATCAGGGACCTAGGCCCGACCTGCCATCCTCCAAATGCTGAAACTTCAACTGTGCCATGACAACAGTAGCGAACATCTTTGTGGGTTTATGCGAGCAGTCAATCTATTCGGGGCCGCCAGAAAATCTATACTACAAGGTGGCCCAAAAAGCAACAGGTGCAATTTTGCACCCCGCTGACGGCTCCAGTCCCACTCCAATGCCCATTCGCTGTCAAGGCGCCACCCACCTGAGACCATGGGAAGCACCGCCTGTGACAGAGCCTACCACGTTACGCGATAGATAGCGAACATATTCCTTTCATATCTATAACATTTGGATGCTACAAAAGTAACAACAGTCGATAAACTTTGTAACGGTTCGAGCTTGGCCTGTTTTTAGCGTCTCACCGGGCTGTCGTTACATATGACTGTAGATAGCGCCTGGTCACACGCAACTCCGCCTGGTTAGTCTCTTGAAATACCTGGCGCTTCAACCGTTCGACAGAGGATAAACAACGCAGGAAGTCTACACATCGCATGTCAGGCTTCTTTAGCGTACATGTTCACTGCCAGCGCCTCGTTATGTCGTTCGCACAATTGCTTTGCGAAGAGTCGTCGTTTGCGAACGTTACTGATACCATCCAATGCTCACGCCGCCAATTACATTTGAGGCGCCCATTTCATGATGTCGTTCAGTAAATGCAGGATGTACTACCAATGGGATTGAACTATGTCAACTAGACGGATCGCAGTTCTTCGCCTAACCCGGTTCGCTTCAATCAGTTTGATCATTTTCTTGCTGTCTCAATCGATGCTGCAGTCTGGCTCCGCAGCCGGGCTCGCGGCATCTTCTGAGGCAGTGAATTTTGATTCCCCGCTGTCGAGAGCGATTGAGTCACACCCGGTTGCATCTTCTCCCGATAACACCAGGATATTCGGGGACGCCGTCAATGAGGAACCGGTTCATGCCCTCGAGCCCGGGGAGCAAGCAGCTACGACCGCCGAGCTAGCTACCGGGGGATCGGTGTTGTTTATCGTCGGCTCAACCACCCTCAATGCGGCCGACGCGGCTATCAAGACGCGCCTCGAGGCCTCCGGTTTTAGTGTAGTAGTCATGAATAACTATGCTGTGCAAGCAGCAGATGCCGCGGGAAAGCAACTGATCATGGTGAGCGCCACCGCTTATGCACCCGCGATTGGGACAAAGTTTCGCAGCGTCGGCGTGCCGGCGATCGTAAGTACTTCCTGGGCATTTGACCTTTTCGGAATGACCTCGGGTGGGACGGGGCAAACCGGAAATCAGATCCGGCTGGAGATTACCAATTCGGCAAGTCCGCTTTCAGCCGGACTCGCCGGCTCTGTTCAAATCGCCGACCGCTACACCGATTTCATGTGGGCACTGGCGCCGAATGCGAACAAGGTCGCGTCGATGTCCGGCAATCCTGCACAAGCAACAATTTTCAACTACGACTCCGGCGCCGCAATGCCCGGAGCGACGGCGCCCGCGCGACGGGTCGGGTTTTATATGTCACAGGACACGGCCGCCAGCCTCACGCCGAGCGGCTGGGCTCTCTTCGATGCCGCCGTAACCTGGGCGACGGGGAGTCCAAATACGGCGCAGGGCACGGCGACACCCACGAATACTCCCATCGCGGCAACCGCGACTCCGACAAAGACTCCTGTTGCGGCCACAGCGACGAACACGGCAGTTGCCGCAACTGCGACCCGAACCTCGACGCCGGTCGCCCCGTCAGCAACTCCGACTTCGACCAGCGTTCCGAGCCAGTCCGGCCGGAATCCCGACTTCACGCTGTATGTGGATCAGCTTGACTCAAGATGGGTCGACGCATCCTGGGATATGACGGTCGATTACAACGCGACCGCGACCGGCATGGACGGCCAGAAAGCCATAAAGACTACTTCACGTCTGAAGTGGGGCTCATTCTCAATCTGGTCGAGCACCCCCACCGATTCCGGTCTTTATGATGCGCTTCAATTCAAGGCCCGCGCTGGAGCAAACGGGCAGTCCTACGGGGTAGCAATATTCGATGGAGCCGGAACGCAGCTTGGCTACAAGCTGCTGGCCGATTACGGCGGAAATCCGCCTTCGACCGGCTGGACAAGTTACACGATCCCACTTGTGGATCTAGGCGGACAACAGCGTCTGATATCACGGATCGTCATTCAGGATCTGAGCGGCGCCGCGGGCGGCACCCTGTACCTGGACAGTCTCTCGTTCCGGGGAGCGCTGTCTACATCAAGCCCCTTTGTCACGCGGTCTGGAACGCAGCTGATGTACAACGGTCAGCCGTTCCGCTTCGTCGGCGTCGATATCCCCGAAGCCGCCATGGACCCCAACATCAACGGCACCTGCGGCACCTGGATGAACGCCCCCGAGACCGAGCTCGACACCTGGTTCGCCCGTGTCAAGGCCGAGTCCGGCGCCCGCGTCGTTCGCTTCTGGGCCTTCCAGTCCTTCTCCGCCGGCGGCACCAACTGGACAGCCTTCGATCGCGTCGTCCGCCTCGCCAAGCGCAACGGCCTCTTCCTCCTCCCCGTCATCGAGAACGAACAGGCGGACTGTACCAGTGGTGGATTTAAGTTCGACACCTGGTATAGCGGCGGCTACCTCAATCCGTACGGCAGCTACACCATCGGCTACAAGGAGTACGCCCGCCGCGTCGTCGAACGCTACCGCAACGAGTCCACCATCCTCGCCTGGATGCTGATGAACGAAGCCGAGGGCCGGACGGTGAACAATACCGACGCCCCCGAGCCGCTCTACACCTTCACCCGCGACATGAGCGCCTACGTGAAGAGCCTGGACCCCAATCACCTCGTCACCCTCGGCGTAATGGGCGGCAACCAGTTCGGCCAGTACAACAGCAACTACCAGCGCCTCCACGCCCTCTCCACCATCGACTTCGCTACCCATCATGACTTCGGAGCCGAGAATCAGGCGATGCCGGGCGCACCGCTTGTCGCGCTTGTCGGCACGTCGACCGAGCTGTACACCCAGGCGAACGACTGGAGCTGGTTCGCCACCGGCTACCGGGCGGACATCGCCCGCACCTGGCAGGAGTGGACCGGCACCGTGCCCGCCGGCGCCACGCCCTTCCAGCGCATCGGCATCAACGTCAACGGCTCCTTCGCCGGGAACGTCTACCTCGACCAGGTCGTCGTCGGCAGCCACGTCTACGACTTCGAAGACGGCTCGACCCAGGGCTGGGGCGTCAGCGGCGCCGGCGTCACCTTCGCCAACTCCACCGCCGTCACCTATCTCGGCTCCCGCTCCCTCCGCGTCACCGTCCCGGCCGGCACTAGCTGGTTCCAGGCCTGGGTCGCCGGCGCTCCCGACGTCGGACCGGGCACGCCCATCACCATCCGGGTCTACTACGACGTCCCCGGCACCATCGGCGGCGACAACACGCTGGCCGCCAACCTGTACAAAGCCCAGCAGCTCAACAAGCCGCTCGTCGTGACCGAGTCGGGCATGACCACCTGCTACTCCATCCGGGGCTCGCAGGTCGAGACGAACGCGTCGCGGGCGAGTAAGTTCGACGCCAAGCTGCGAGCGTTCTTCGACGCCGGCGGCAGCGGCTACGCTGTCTGGTCCTGGAACACCACCAGCTCCTGTGGCTACGACTTCACCACCGGCGACCCGCTCAATGCCGTCCTTCAGCGCTACGCCGGTCCGTGATCGGGTTCAACGCCCGGGCCGGGACCCGGACATTGCAGATGCATGACCGGTACCCGGGCCGCCTTGACCCGGCTCCCACCTCACGAAGTTCATGCGATACCGTAGGCGTAAGTGGACGTGCGCGGCAAAGCAAGACTGCGTCGAAGAAGGTGATCCCGGGTATCTCAAGTCGACGTATATTCGTTTGACATCTACGATCAAACGTGCAAATCTTTGGAGGAATTCCTCCTCGATTCGCTTTTGACCATGCGCGGTAAGCACATATAACCGAGTTTCAAACGATCGTTTTCCGGCAGCGACGTCGGAAGACCAAACCATCCTTCACGGCTGCAACCGCGAAGGAGCGTTCACAAAAAAAGGGGCCGTCGACAGCGTGTTCTATCTTTATTTTGCGCCGTACTCCCGGTACCGGCGTTCTAAGAATCGCGTTCCTCTTCCCGGTTCTCCGCGATGTTCATCCTTCCGCACGTTCCCCGAATTCGGCCGTCGTTCGATCCTGGTTCTTCAAGCTTCTCCGGTAGTCACTTAGGATGCGCCGCACCGACATATTCGCCGGCTCCCTGGTGGCTCTTGCTTTAGCCGCGTCTTCGATCCTCCCCGCGGCGCACCCGGCACGGGCCGACGATCCGACCCCGATCCGTCCGGCCCCGGGTACCTGGGTGCTGCATATCCCGAACGCGCTCGGATCAAACCTACCTGAAGGCGGGCCGGTGAACGCAACGCCAACGGCAACAGCGACAGGTGTTTCGAGTGCAACGGCGACAAGCACCTCCGTCGCGATATCGGTCGACAGTACGCCGATTGCCGAAACACCCACCTCGACTGGAACTGCAACGCCCAGTCCCACCGCAACTTCCGGACCGGCCGCATCGGGCACTGCGGTTCCTTCGGTGACGACAACGAATACGCCGGAGCCGTCGCAAACACCCACCGGAAGCAGTGACACGGCTACCCGGACCCCCACGGCAACCAGCACGCCATCCGGCACTCCAGCCCTGACTCCGTCGGCAACTGCAACCGGCACTTCAACGTCGCCCCCCTCGCCAACGTTCAGCGCCACGTCGACCCGTACCGCGACTGCCACCGCGACAAGCAGTTCAACCGCGACGGCGACGAGCACGAATAGCCCTACTGCTACCGCGACCGCGTCGAGCACGCCCACTCAAGCCGAGCGCAATTCCAATCTGTTCATCTACGCGGACTCCCTAGCGGCGGGCTGGGCCGACAACTCCTGGGATATGACCGTTGACTACTTGGCGACGATGGCCGGCATGGACGGATCGCGAGTCATCAAGGCAGTTGCCGGGAACCCCTGGGGAGCATTCTCTATTTCTTCCGCCGCCGGGGCCGATTCGACTCCGTTCGACGCGATTAGTTTTCGCGCCCGGGCGGGTGCGAACGGGCAGTCCTACGCACTGACTATCTTTGACTCGACCGGTCGCCAACTTGGCCTGGCTCCTCTCGCAACCTATGGCGGAAACCCGACAAGCTCCGGCTGGTTGACATACACCATTCCGCTTGCCGATATTGCCGGCGAGCAACAGCTGATCTCGCGACTGGCAATTCAGGATCTGAGCGGCAGCGCGGGCGGCGCCCTGTACCTCGACGATCTGTTGTTCCGCGGAGCGCCCAAGGGACCCTTCGTCACGCGGTCTGGAACGCAGCTGATGTACAACGGTCAGCCGTTCCGCTTCGTCGGCGTCGATATCCCCGAAGCCGCCATGGACCCCAACATCAACGGCACCTGCGGCACCTGGATGAACGCCCCCGAGACCGAGCTCGACACCTGGTTCGCCCGTGTCAAGGCCGAGTCCGGCGCCCGCGTCGTTCGCTTCTGGGCCTTCCAGTCCTTCTCCGCCGGCGGCACCAACTGGACAGCCTTCGATCGCGTCGTCCGCCTCGCCAAGCGCAACGGCCTCTTCCTCCTCCCCGTCATCGAGAACGAACAGGCGGACTGTACCAGTGGTGGATTTAAGTTCGACACCTGGTATAGCGGCGGCTACCTCAATCCGTACGGCAGCTACACCATCGGCTACAAGGAGTACGCCCGCCGCGTCGTCGAACGCTACCGCAACGAGTCCACCATCCTCGCCTGGATGCTGATGAACGAAGCCGAGGGCCGGACGGTGAACAATACCGACGCCCCCGAGCCGCTCTACACCTTCACCCGCGACATGAGCGCCTACGTGAAGAGCCTGGACCCCAATCACCTCGTCACCCTCGGCGTAATGGGCGGCAACCAGTTCGGCCAGTACAACAGCAACTACCAGCGCCTCCACGCCCTCTCCACCATCGACTTCGCTACCCATCATGACTTCGGAGCCGAGAATCAGGCGATGCCGGGCGCACCGCTTGTCGCGCTTGTCGGCACGTCGACCGAGCTGTACACCCAGGCGAACGACTGGAGCTGGTTCGCCACCGGCTACCGGGCGGACATCGCCCGCACCTGGCAGGAGTGGACCGGCACCGTGCCCGCCGGCGCCACGCCCTTCCAGCGCATCGGCATCAACGTCAACGGCTCCTTCGCCGGGAACGTCTACCTCGACCAGGTCGTCGTCGGCAGCCACGTCTACGACTTCGAAGACGGCTCGACCCAGGGCTGGGGCGTCAGCGGCGCCGGCGTCACCTTCGCCAACTCCACCGCCGTCACCTATCTCGGCTCCCGCTCCCTCCGCGTCACCGTCCCGGCCGGCACTAGCTGGTTCCAGGCCTGGGTCGCCGGCGCTCCCGACGTCGGACCGGGCACGCCCATCACCATCCGGGTCTACTACGACGTCCCCGGCACCATCGGCGGCGACAACACGCTGGCCGCCAACCTGTACAAAGCCCAGCAGCTCAACAAGCCGCTCGTCGTGACCGAGTCGGGCATGACCACCTGCTACTCCATCCGGGGCTCGCAGGTCGAGACGAACGCGTCGCGGGCGAGTAAGTTCGACGCCAAGCTGCGAGCGTTCTTCGACGCCGGCGGCAGCGGCTACGCTGTCTGGTCCTGGAACACCACCAGCTCCTGTGGCTACGACTTCACCACCGGCGACCCGCTCAATGCCGTCCTTCAGCGCTACGCCGGTCCATAGTGCTTGGATCCGGGCTCCGTCAGACACCGGGTTTCCCGGGGTGTGGCGGGGACCCCGGTCGGCCCCGGTCCAGTCAACGTCGATTGGATCGGGGCCGACCGGGGGACGGTAGCCAACCCGGCAGCCCTGGATTACCCGCGAATGTGCCCCGCCTGGCGCCGCGTTAGACGTGCTGGAGCACCTCCTTGGCCCGGGGATTCGCTGGTTGACGCATGATTTGCTCCGCGACGTCTTCACCCAGCACGAGGCTGTAGTTCTGCCCGCGGTCATGCGGGTACACCATGCCCATGTTGGCAAGACGGACGTCGGACCAGGGCGTTTCGAACGGCGGCTGGCGGTCGCGGTAGCCGCGGGTGACGATCGGCTGGGCGAAGGGGGCGCGTGAAACCACGGCATCCATGATCCAGTTCTGCTCGATCGCCGGGTTGAACTTACGCAAGCCCGGCAGCATGTACTGCAAGGTCTCGTAGTCGCTCATCCCGAAGAGCGCGTCGTCCGCCGGCAGATAGTTTCCGAGGTAGACGACATGCTGGTCCCCGTAGTCCGCCTTTGGCAGGAAATTCGTGTGCTCGACAAGGGCGAGGAAGGGATATCCCTGCTCGGCGATGCTCACCCAGTAGGCGGATTGGACCGCTCCTTTCAGTCCCAGAAGCACGTTGTGGGCGCTGAGGTGGGGCGAGGAGCCGCCGTACTGCTGCCGGTAGTTTTCCGGGAGATCCGGAGCGAGCTTGATGAACAGCGACGTCGGCAGGGTGACCAGCAGCTGATCGAAATGCTCGTACCCGCGATGGGTCTCGACGAAGGGACCGGACTCGTCGCGGCCGATCTGCTTTACCGGCGTTCTCAGCCGGACTTCGCCGCCGAGCGTCTCGACTCTTCCGGCCATCCGCTCGTACACCTGACCGAACCCGCCGCGGAGGTAGCCGAGCGAGGTTGTCCGGTCATGGATGCGGGCCCAGAACCAGGGCATCGCCACCGTCGGGGCGTGAACGCCGAATTTGCTCCTGAGCTGCGGCTCCCAGATCTTCTGATAGACGGCTTTCCCCATCGCCTTCCGAAGCCACTCCGCCGCGGTGTACGGCTCGAGCCGATCGGGTGACAGATAGGCGACGATCATGCCGAGCCGCAGCCGGTCCGGGATCGACAGGAGTGGATACTTCAGCACCGCCACCGGTGAATCCAGCTGTGCCGTCTGTCCTTCCGAGCGTACGGTAGTCGCGGGCTGGCCCCAGATCAGCCGATCGCCCAGGCCAAGCTCTTCGATGAGCGCGGCGATGTGGGTGTCGGTCTTGAAAATGTGGTGGTAGAAGCGCTCTATCGGCCCGCCGCCGATGGTGCAGTTTGCCGCCAATCCGCCGACCCAGCCGTCGCGTTCGAGGACGGTAACCCGGTTTCCGGATTGGGCGAGCCGCAAGGCGGCCATCAGGCCGAGCGAGCCGGCGCCGACGATTCCTACGTGCATTGCAATTCTCCTTGGTGCGAGGGGTTCACTACTTGCTCGATACCAGCGGACGTTGAAGCGGCATCGATCCAACGCCTGCCGGCCGGTGCGTAACTTGCTGAAGGCTGATGTTTCGCCTCCAGGCGATGATCATTCCGGCCACAACCACCGGGATAAAGAGCGTGGCGTGGACGACTATGGCGTAGGCCGTCGCGTCGGCGAGGCTGGTCCCGGCGAGATCGGTCAGGACCTTGATCACCGCGCCGTGAAACGTTCCGACGTACCCCGGCGACGACGGCACCAGCGTGGCGAACGTCCCGGATGCGCCGGTTACCAGCGCTGTCACCAGCGTTGGCTGGATGTGGAACGCCGGCATCACCGCCGCGAAGACGCCAAGCTCAACGGCCCAGGCGGCGATCGACTGACCGCCGACTATCGCCAGAGGACGCGGCCCGCGGATGTGCGACACACCGCGTAGGAAGCTCTCCGACAGGTCCATGACCTTTGCAGCGAGCTTCGCCGGCAGCGGACGGATCGCGAAGCGAACGAGTTCGAGGACCAGCGACTGCCGCCAGCTTGCGAGCAGCAGGACGACGAAGCAGGCGCCGAAACCGGCGATGAAGACGGTTGCGAAGCCAAGCAGATACGCCGGCGCCGACGGCGCGAGTGAAACGGCGAAGGCCAGGAATAGGGCGAGAGCGATACCGTCGAGAATACGCTCGACGATCAGCGCGGCGACTGATTCGCCGACCGCTACGCCCATCCATTGATTCGCCAGGTAGGTCCTGGCGACTTCTCCAAGACGGAACGGCAGCAGGTTGTTCACCGTCAGGCCGATGATGAAGACCTGAAATCCCAGGCCGTCGGACTCGGACCCGATGCCGAGCAGCCGGCGGAACCGGATCGCCCGCATCCAGGCCGAGACGAAGTACAGGCCGATTGCCAGCGGTATGAAGCGGAAGTCCGCCTGGGTCAGCGCCGTCGCGAGGGCGTTTCGATCGATCACTCTCATGAGCAATACGATGGCGACCAGGCTGATGGCCACTCCCACGAGCGGCCGGGCGAGTTTCTTTGCGGTGCTCACCGTGGTCAGCCCGCGTACGGGACGGAGTGATTCCGTCCGGTCGCCGCAAGCTCGCCCTGCGCTACTTCGCCGGGCAGGTAGCCGCTGAACTCCGCCCAGGCCTCGGCCTGGCGCCGCGACGCGGCGATCCGGGCGCGCAGGTCCATCGCCAGCTCATCGTGAAGGTGACGGCGCAGGGCGAAGATCTCCATGAACGCCCGGGCGATGACCGCCGGTTTCGCGCCGGTCGCGCTTCCCTTCGTCCGCGGATAGTGACTGACCGGAAGCTCGGCAACCTGAAACCCCATCCGGCGGGCTTTCACCAGAAACTCGGCGCTGAAGGTCGCGCCCAGGGCGTTCACCGTGACATCTTCCCAGACCTGGCGGCGGAACAGCTTGAAGGCACAGTCGATGTCCTTCGCGGTGTAGCCGAATAGACCGTTCACCAGCTGCTTCCAGCCCCAGGCGTTGGCCAGCCGCATCGGCGGATCGGCCCGTTTCCGGCGCCACCCGATCACGAGATCCCGCCCGGCGAGCGCCGGAGGGAGGAACTTCTTGATCTCCTTGATGTCGAACTGCAGGTCGCCGTCGGTAAAGAACAGGAAATCGCCATGGGCGGCGTCGAATCCGCTTGCCAGCGCCGCGCCGTATCCCCGGTTCTTATTGTGGGTAATGACCCGGAGGTTAAGCTCCGGGGCCGCTTGCTGCAGATCTCGCAGGACCTCCCGGGTGCGGTCCTTCGATCCGTCGTTTGTAACGACGATCTCGAACCACTCGACGAGGGGGCGAACGACGTCTGCCACCTGACGGACGGACTGTTCGATGACGGCCTCTTCGTTGTAGGCCGGCAGCACAACCGAAAGACGCATCGGGAAAAGTGCTGGTTGAGAAGTTTGCATGGTGTTCTCCATCTCTCTAACTACTGATTTCGTCAGCTTCGTAGGTGAATTCACTCGGCGGGCCACCGCTGAGCGAGATGCGGGCAACAGTTTTGATGTGATCGACAAACGCCTCCCAATCGTGCGGGTCTTTGCCGTTTAGGAAGCGCTGGGTCTGCCAGGCAACCATCATTTCGGGCAAGGTAGGTGTGGCGGCGCGTAGCTCGGCGAGCCGGGGCGAAACCGTCCCGTCGTCCGGCCGCTTCAGCGCCGCAGGAAGACTCGGATCCGAATAGTCGACCTCGAAGATCTTCCAGGTGAAAAGGGTGCCTTCGACCTGGCCGCGGTACCTCGCCCAGGTCACTTGCTCGTCGTACAGGCCCGGGTACTTGAGCGAGATAAGGTCGCGGCCCGCGCCCAGGACGCTCTGGGTCGCGAAGATGTAACGAACCCGACCGCCGGGATGGTCGAGCAAACTAATGAAGTCGCGGTCGGAGACGATCGCGAGCCGCTGCGGGTACTTCGCCTTCATGATGCCGAAAAAGCCGGTCTCGGTATCGATCATCGTCAGGCCGTCCGAGCTTGCCCGGTCCAGCGCTTGAGCGAGCGCCGGGGCGTCTGTGCTTCGAACCCAGAACGAGTCGGATATCAGCGTATTCAGATCGTCCGTGGATTCTCCCCGGATAAGACCGGCGAGGCGGCGTTCGTCTTGCCCGCTGAGGTTGTCGTTCAACCCGTTCAAGCTGTACACGAGTCCGCCGGCAAGCACGGCTGTCCCAAAGAGTGCGAACGCCGCTTTCCCGTAGCGGCTGGTTGGAGCCAGGGCCGAGCGAATCGCGACGAGCAAAATTCCGGCGAACGGCGTTGCGTACATCCAATAGCGGAGGTACGAGGGCAGGGTGCCGGAGTAGACCTGGTAGCTGGTGAAGCTGAAAATCGCCGCCATCAGGAACAGCACGGCGAACAGCCGCCGGTCCCGCTTCCAGAGCAGCAGGGCTATTCCCGCCGGAACCAACAGCAGCAGGCCGACCTGGACCGACGTGATCCGGGAGAAGGCGTAGTGAAGGGTCGTGTCGAGCGAGCCCATCGCACTGTACAGCGGGTGGGCGCTTCCGACGTTCTTCGCGACGTCCGGCGCGCTTGCCAGACTGTAGATGCTCCGCATGAAGTAGAGCGGATCGCCCAGAATCATCCAGTTGAGGATCAGCCAGATACCGATGGCGTACATCGCCGGCACCAGCGCGACCAGCAGGCGGCCTTCGACGATGTTCCAGTTCTCGCGGCCGGGGAGCCAGCGGACCAGCAGTCCGGATCGGGTGAGCGGCATCGCCGTCATTCGCCCTTCCCGAACCGGCCTGGCTGGATTTCGCAGCTGTCGGAACAGCAGCAACGCCGCGAACGCTCCCATGAACGCGAGCGCCTCGTACCGGACCAGGAACGCGAACGCGAGCCAGAGCCCGAGCATCGCCAGCTTCATCTCGTTCCGATCGAGTGAGAAGTACGCGAGGCAGGCGAGCAGAATGAAGATCAGGAACGGCATTTCGGCGACGCCGCTCGACGATTGATAGAACATCTGGGGGTGGAAGGCGATCAACGCCAGCCAGATCGCCCGGGTCCAGCCGGTCAGGCCGAATTTCCCGAAGATCAGGCTGAGTACCGCAATCGCTCCCGCCCCGGCGAAGCTGCTCAGGATGGGCCCGGAGAATTCCGGATGTCCGGCCGAGAACAGCCCGGGAAGCAGTGAAAGCTGCAGCAGGCTCGGCAGCGCCGGCCAAACGAATCCGATCGCCGCTAGGTGCGGATCCCGGGAGAAGAGGACGTAAAAGGCGTTCGCGGTGCGGGACACCCCGTCCAGCTGGCCAATGTGCCAGACATACATCAGGAAATAGGCGAACACGAGGTTCGCTATCAGGTAGACGAAGAAGACACCCAGCGCGAACCGCCGCTCGCCCGCGGCTCCCGGCTCGGCGCTAACCGCTTCACGGGCCGGACGAGCGATTGGGAGACGTGCGCCGGTGGGAATGGCGAGGCTCATGCTCCGGACTCCCCGTCGGGATCCCCGGCAATCGATCCGGCGTTTCGGCGAACGGCAAGCATGGCGCCGCTATCGAGATGCAGCCCGTGGTTGGTCTTTTCCCAGTAACTGGGGGCGTAGATGAGCTGTAGGCAGCCCTTCCAGGCGGCGATAGACATCAGCGCCCAGTAGAACGGGCTCGCGAACGCCATTCGGATCAGCTCGTAGTGGCCCCGGCGCAGACATCCGACGACGTTGGCGTACGTGAACACGAAATTGCCAAGAATCAGGGCGAGCACGCCCGGGTAGAAGATCGCCCCGGGAAAAATCTCCTGCACCAGCCAGGCTTTGGAGATAAACCAGATCGCGGTCAGCGCCCAGAACAGCGGATTGAGCAGCAGAACGAGCGCCGTCCCGCCGAGCACGAACTGAAAACTCAGAAATGCCGGAAGGCCGATGCTCCGTAGGAGTTTCAGCGGGTGGCGCATATGGACCAGATAGGTCTGGGCGTACCCCTTCACCCACCGGGAGCGCTGACGGATCCAGTTGTAGACGTCCGAGTTCGCTTCCTCGTAGGTCGTGGACTCGATGACGGCGGTCTTGTACCCGGAGCTAAACAGCCGGATCCCGAGATCGGCGTCTTCGGTGACGTTGTACGGATCCCAGGCGCCAAGCTCTTTCAGCGTGCCGGTCCGGAAGTGATTGCTGGTGCCACCCAGCGGAATCGGCGCGCGGGTCGCCGAAAGGCCGGGCAGGAAGATGTCGAACCACATGCTGTATTCGGCGGTGAACCAGCGGGTGAGTAGGTTCTGATCGTGGTTGAAGAAGTTCAGCTTCGCCTGAATACAAGCGACGTCGTTTCCGGCTTTCTGGAAGCCGATGATCGCCTTCTTCAGTTGATCCGGCTCCGGAATGTCTTCGGCGTCGTAGATAACAACGTATTCGCCGCGCGCCTGCATCAAACCGTAGTTGCAGGCCTTCGGCTTGCCGCGCGGCTTGCCGACCGGGACGACGACGGAATGGAAGTGGCGCGGCAGATCCATCTGCTCGACTGCCTCGAGCGTCTCGACGTCGTCCGCCTCGAGGAGCAGACGAACGTCGAGCTTCTCCTTCGGATAGTCGAGTGTGGCGATGGCTTCGACGAGCGTCGGCAAGACTCTCGCCTCTTTGTAGAGCGGGACGAGAATCGAATAGATCGGCAGGTCGCGGTCGTCGATGGCCGCGACTTCCTCGTCCGTCGCCGAGATCTCCAGGGTGTGACTGAGCGAGCGCCACATCAGATACAGCTTGTAGATGGAGAAGACGCTGTACAGAAAGACGCCGCCGCCGGCGACCCCGGTAAGCGTTGCAATCGGATTCCAGATGAGCGCGACGAGGAAAGCGATCGGCGCGATCGCGAAGACAACCTTCTGCCCCGTGCTGAGCACCCGGCTGGCCGAGTTGTCCGGCGACCTGGTTTCGAGCTCGTGAATCGCCTGTTCGGCGTATTCATCGCCGTAGAGACGGGTGAGCGCGGTATCCAGCGCGCCCTGGCTGGTCAGGACCGGCCGGATCGGCTCTCCGACCGCGGCAAGCACTTCATCGGTCACACAACGTTCGGGGAGATCGGCGCAGGCCGCGACGATCGTTTTGCCATCGCGGTACAGCGGTAGGACACCGGCCATGATCGCGAGCTCTTTGGACAGCAGACCGGCCGTCGACCTATCGATTTCGGTTTGCCGAATATCGACGTAGGGAATGTCTTGCTGGCTGCTCAGCGCGGCCGCGACGTCTTCTTCTTCGACATAGCCCAGGTGGACAAGCGCTTCACCGAGACGAACGCCGCTCATCCTCTGACTTTCGAGTCCGCGACGTAGCTGTTCATAGGTGAGCCTGCCGGCCCGAACCAGCGTCTCGCCTAATCTCGGCGGGCGCACAAGGACTGTTTGTTGAACCATACCTACTCCGGGACAGCCGGTGCCCAGGAAAAATTGACGGGAAGATGCCGGCTGCGCGTGGGTGTGAAAATGCGATTCCCTTGTGGAGAAAGGAATCGAGGCGCTCAGAGGCGCCGGATGGAGCCCCTCAGGGGTTAACTGGTGCTTTTCGAGCTGTTTTTATGGTTTACCTCCCAGCCGGGGAATGGCTAGTGCAAGCCTGCTGGCTCTGCTGTAAACCACGAACGCGACAACACCCGAAAATTAATGACGTACGGGCGGTACTGAGCGTAGAATGAGAGTGCAGCAGGCTATCGACGGCCACTGTATGTAGGCCCTTCGCAGTTCCAGCTGCGAAGGGCCATTTTCGTTCCAGCTTTCGCCAGAACCGGACGACGCGGGTATTCCATACATTTGTCCGGCGTCGTTGGCAGACAGAGGGGAGAACACAGCGTTGTGCATCTATTTCAATGCACAGGTCCACGGACGATTATAGCCATCGGAGTCAATAGCTCCCGTGCGAGAACTAACATCCAGCTGGTAGATCAAGTAAATTCTTAAGATTCATCAGGAATTTTCACAATTCCCACGATGGCGAGGATCGACGCTGAAGCCCGGTGGCGTAAACGAATTCAACAAGTATCGAAAATGCGGATTAGCTCGTTGATGAAGATTTGCACCACCCGCTATATCGCTCCCGATTCGCCCGTTCGATGCCCATCCGCCCTACATATATACTCACGTCGCTGAAAGCGCTCTCACCTGTAGCAGGTGTCCGAAGCGAATCGCAGCGGCCAGTTTCGCAACGGCATGCACGGCCGCTTCTTCGCACGTCAGCCGTTGTTCATTATGAGGTACCCAGCGTCAGTGTAGCGAGCGTTATGCATAACACGCCACATGTTAGTAAAGCTGTGCCACGGTGCATGACGCCGGGTCCGGCCCGCGGCAGATGTGCTCCCGGGATCGCCGCAGGGGCGGCCATTCGCGGAATTGCATGGTAAAGTAGACCCGAGGAACGGAAATGCTTCGAGTTACCCACGCCCAGAAGGCCTTCGGCAGTCACCAGGTACTGGTAGACGCCACAATTGAAATCGTCGGAAATGACCGCATCGCCCTGGTCGGCCGCAACGGCGCCGGCAAGACGACGCTGCTGAAAATTCTGCTCGGTGAAGAGCACCTGGACGGCGGAAATCGCTTCGTCCAACCTGGAACAGAGATTGGCTGGCTTCCCCAGGACGCCGGCATTCGCACCGACCGGACTCTCTGGGACGAAATGCAGACGGCGTTCCCGGAGCTTGTGGAAGTTCGACACGAGCTTGAAGAGGTCGAGCAGAAGCTTGGCGACAACCCCGATATGGACGAGATGGACAGGCTCATCGAACGTCAGGGTGACCTCTACGATCGGATCGATCAGCTTGACGGTTACCAGGTCGATGCGCGCATCCACACCGTGCTGGCCGGCCTTGGATTCTCGCAGGACGACAATGACAAACTGACCAAAGACTTTTCCGGCGGCTGGCAGATGCGCGTCGCGCTGGCCAAGCTGCTGGTCCGCAAACCGGAAATACTCCTGCTGGACGAGCCGACCAACCATCTCGATCTCGCGGCTATCGCCTGGCTCGAGGAGCACCTCCAGACCTACAGCGGCGCCGCCCTGATCGTCTCCCACGACCGCTATTTCCTCGATCGGGTCGCCAAACGCACCGTCGAGATGATCGACGGCAAGCTGAACAACTACAAGGGCAACTATTCAGCGTATCTGGCCGAGCGCGCGAGACGGCGCGCAATACTCCAGACCGCGTTCGAACGTCAGCAGAAGTTCCTGCAGAAGCAGCAGCAGTTCATCGCCCGGTTCCGCGCCAATGCCAACCGCGCCGCCCAGGCCCGCGCCCGGGAAAAGCTGCTGTCGAAAATGGCGAAGGTCGCCGCGCCCGCGCCGGACGCGCCGTCTTTCAATCTCCGTTTCCCACCGATCAAGAACCCGTCCGGTACGGTTGCGACGATACGCGGCGTGAATAAGAGCTTCCGCCGTCCCGTACTGCGCGACATTACCTTTGCCGTCGAGCGCGGCGAACGGCTGGCATTGATCGGTCCCAACGGGGGAGGCAAGTCGACGCTGCTCAAGATGATCGCCGGTGTCTACGAGCCCGACTCGGGCGAGATCTCCATTGCCGACAACGTGCAGGTCGGCTACTTCGCGCAGGACCAGTCACAGACGCTCGACACCGAGCGCACCGTCATCGAAGAAGTCATGGCGACCGCGCCGGCCGGCTGGAACGAAGAGCGCGCCCGGGGCCTCCTTGGCCGTTTCCTGTTCAGCCAGAACGAAGTCGAAAAGAAGATCGGCGCCCTCTCCGGTGGTGAAAAGAGTCGACTCTCGCTCGCGAAGCTGATGATGAAGCCTTCCGGCCTCCTCCTCCTTGACGAGCCGACGAACCACTTCGACGTTCCCGCCAAGGAAGCGATCGAAGCCGCGCTCGAGTCGTATCCGGGCACGGTTATCGTCGCATCCCACGACCGCTACTTCCTCGACAAGGTCGTCAAAAAAATCGGCGAGGTCGAAGACGGCCGTTTGAATATCTTCCTCGGCAACTGGACCGAGTTCACCGAGCAGCGGATTGGCGCCGGCGCCGGTCTGCTCCGCGGCGCGGATATCAACGACGAGCCGGAGTACGACGAAACGGACGACGCCGAATCCGAAGCGCAGGAAGAAGAGCTATCCGCAGCGATTGCCGACCTCGCCGACCTCGAAGTTCGCCTCGAAACCGCGGAGACGGCCGATCGCATGACCTTGCTGCTCGAACGCGAACGGCTGGAGAAGCGCGTGCAGGAGCTTGAGGACGCCTGGCTCAAGGTGTCGTTCGACGAGCCCGTGGCTGAGCCTGCTCCCGAACCGGTAACCGTCAAGGAGCCCGCGAAGTCCGCCGACGCACGCGGAGCCGACGCAAAACCGGCAAAGAGCGGCAAAAAGAAGAAATAATCTGTACCAATCTTGAATTATTCTGTTATCGTAGTATTTGGCGCGCAAACGCACCGAATTGCGAACAGAGGCGCCCGGGCTTAGGAACATGACCCAGCTATATGAATCGGATGCCGACCAACCCGTAGTCGAACCCGGTCAGGACCGCGTCGCGGAATCCGGAATCGGCTTGCTATCCATCATGATGCCGGCTGCCGCCGGCGCTCTCGCCGGCAGGTTTGCCGGAGGATCGCCAACCACCGCGATCTTCGGCGCCCTCTTCGCCGGCATCTCCGGCCTCGTCCTCTACCTCGTCTTCGCTGAAAGCTAGCCAGACCGCGTAGACGGGCAGACACCTGGCTCCATCTCCCTCCGGAAGAAGGCCGGGGTGAGGGAAATTTGCCACCGGGCATTTGAATCTCCCGGAGATTGGCCCGATCCCGCTGTGGCGGCGGCCTGCAGGGGCTGCCGGCCGCGCCCGGTAGCTTGCGGAAATGCTCACCCGTAGTCGCCGGAGCGCGGACGTCCGACTTTCAATGCCGAGTTTCCGCAACGTGAAACGCGATCGATCTGGCTCCATTGTCTTAGGAAACCTGACGATTCCGGGTTCAAACAAGAATGCCCATCGCCGGGAAGGCGATGGGCATGGAAAGGGCCGGAAGGTCTCCAGGCGGGTCA
>JADMIO010634563.1_pt1 | contig 21037 bp, 17 predicted proteins | sample 8958161 | NCBI WGS metagenome assembly JADMIO01 (sample SAMN16585339, study PRJNA669376) | soil metagenome | isolation source: Crop rotation soil | place: USA: Cullars Rotation, Alabama | collected 2011 | reverse complement strand
GGCAAGCCGAAGTTGCAGAATACATTCGATCTGCGCTTCGCCCTCGCGGTCCCCAATGCCACGAAGTGTCCGGCTCCCGCCGGCGGATATCCGATTGCCCTCTACGGGCACGGCACGGGCGGCGACTACCGATCGTTCATCGACGACGGCACGGCGCGGGCCGCCGCACAGAAGTGCGTCGCGATGATGGGCATCGATCAGATCTTCCACGGCACGCGTCCCGGCGCTCCTGCTCCGAGCGACCCGCAAGCCACGACCACGATTCAGCTCCTCTTCTTCAACCTCGACAACATCCTCGCGGCGCGCACGAACAACCGTCAGTCCGGGATCGACGTCGTGCAACAGGCGCGGCTCTTCACGGACAGCAAGGTGAAGGTGCCTGCCGCAACGTCGAGCACCGGAGCCGAGATCGCGTTCGACGGAACGAAGGTGATGTTCTTCGGTCACTCGCAGGGTGGCCTCAACGGACCGCTCTTCCTCGCGGGCAGCGATCTGGCGCGCGGCGGTGTGCTCAGCGGCGCCGGTAGCGATCTCGCGCTCGCGCTCCTCGAGAAGACCAAGCCCGTCGACGTCGCCGCCGCGTTCCGCCTGCTCGTCGGTCTCGGCGACAAAGATGCAGCGGGCGAGCTGAACATCTTCCATCCCGTGATGACGCTGACGCAGTCGATCGTCGATTCTGCCGATCCGCTCGAGTACGGCGGCTTCATCACGCGGGCGCCGCGCGCAGGCCACTCAGCGAAGAGCATCTACCAGACGGAGGGCGTCGGCCCCGACGGCGTCGGCGACTCGTATGCACCGCCTCACGGCATCGAGGCGCTCTCCGTCGCCATCGGACTGCCGAGGCAGCTGCCGGGTGTGCGGCCGATTGTCGAAGCGGGCTGGGCGTCGATCGCGGATGTCACGATCGCCACCGACGGCACGAGCGGCAACCTCGCCGACGGAAAAGCGAGCGGCGTGCTCGCGCAGTTCGTACCCAAGGCGGGCAGCGACGGTCACTTCGTCGTCTTCGACGATCCGAAGGCGCGCGGGCAGGCCGCATCGTTCCTCGCGAATCTCGCGGCCGATCCGAAGGGCCGCGTTCCGGCGCCGTGATTTACGCCTGGTCGGGTATCACGAAGCACGTCACTCGCACTTCTTCGCGACCGGATCGCAGTCGCCCTGGTTGCACGCGGTGTTCGCGTCGTAGACCGTTCCATTCTTGACGCAGTACGAGCCCGCGATGTCGCTCGTGCCCGAGCCGATCGACGTGACGGCGCTGGTGCACGCGAAGCCGTCCGGACACGAGCAGTATTGCTGACCGTCGTCCGTGCGGCCGTTGCCGTTCGCGCAGCGGCACGAGCAGTAGACGGCTTTGTCGGCGGCGCGATCGACGCACTGAGCAGGTATCTGCGCCTTGAGGCGGTCGTTCGCGTTGCCGGTGACGGGTGCACCTTTCGAGGGCGTCTTGCACGGATTGACTCCGCCGGCGCCCATTCCGTCGGCGCTCTGTCCGTAGGGACACGACACGCGGCCGCGGAAGTGATTGATGAGGCACACCGAGGTCGCGCAGCTCGGCGAGCTCGTCTCGAGATTGACCTCTCGTTCTTGGAAGCCGAGAAACGTCGCGTCGTTCTCCATCACCGGCACGCAAGGCTTGCCGACGCCGTCGCTCCCCGAGCCCGCTCCGGCGCTGCATCCGGGCGCCGCAAGGAGCGCGCTGCCAAGGGCGACGACAAAAAACACGGCCGAGCTCACCAGGCGTGACTTCATGTGTCGATGATGGCCGAGATCGTGCCGAACCGTCTCTTTGTCGTGCTCACAAGGCGGTCAGCGCGTCGATTCGGGCCTTCATTTCCGAGGCGAGGTCGAGACCCGCGCTCGTGGTGAACGCGTAATCGGCCGGGAAGTTTTTGCGCACCTTGGTGCGGGCACCGTCGGGAAAGCTCGCCGGAGCCGACAAAATCGACGCGGTCGTCTCCGCCGTGCCGCCGTGTTGATGGCAGCCGATGCAGCTCGTCTTGGCGGCGTGATCGCCTTGCTCGAGATAGGGGTTCGAGCACCACGACGACGGGTCGCCCGCCTCCATGCGCGCCGTCAGGTCCTTCTCTTCGTACGCCGTGACGACGCACATCTTGTAATGACTCCACGGCCCGCCGAGCGAGGTCACGCTGGCCGGGCGATCGCTGCCGAAATCCGTGTTCGGGTCGTTCGACCACCACAGCGTGATCCACGCCCAGTCACGCAGCTCCTTCGTCATGATGTGGACCGCCGCGAGGCGCATCGACGTGTCGGGCGTGAGCTGCATCGTGTAGATCGAGCTCTCGTCCGGATTCGCGTGTCCGTCGCCGTCGCCGAAGTTGCCGGCCGCGAGCTTCGTCGCGAGCGATGCAGGTGAGGTGTCGAACGTGGGCAACGGCGCTGACGCGGGCATCCAGCGCATCTTCACGGCCGCCGCATCGATCGGGAACTCGCCGTCGAGGCATGACGCGAAGCTCGTGGCGCTCAGCGGATCGCGCTCTGCGGGTGGCACTTGGCACGCGGCGATCTCCGGATAGCTGCGCAAGAGATGCGCGACATAGGCCGGGCTCATGAGCACGCGCGCGTCCTTGCCGAGAGAATGCACGCCGGAAGGCGTCTGCAGCTCGTGCAGCCGCGCGGCTCGGCGCTCGGCGGTGAAGCTCGCGAGCGTCGGCGCCATCGTCGCATTCCAGGGAAAAACCGCGGCGATTTGGCTCTCGCTGAATCGCGCGTGCGCGGTCTTCTGTGCGTTCGGGAGCGCGCGAAAGAGTCGATCGAACATCGGGAGGACGTCGTCACGCGAATACCAAGTCTGCATGCGAGGAAGCGTCAGCTTCTCGCCGGGCGTGGGATGCGCTGCGATCGTCACGGGCGTGACGACCTTCTCGACGATCTTCCACGCCATCTTGCGCCGCTCGATCATGCTCGCTTCGAGCACGGGCAGCTGTGCGCGCAATGATTTGTCGGCGGGATATTTCGCGGCCCTGCCGATCAGCAATCGATCGATCGGCTGCGCGCCCTGTTCGACGGAGCCGATCGAGTCGTCACGGCTCTCGGTCACGCAGGCGCCGAGTACGAGTACGAGTACGAGTACGAGTACGAGTTGGGCGCGACGGGTCACGGACCGCCCATCCGCAGCGCCGCATCCGACGCGGCGAGGTACTCGGTATGGGTCACCGTGTCGCGAACGAGGAAGTAGAGCCACCCGTCGGCGCGGAAGTGCGGATAGAGGGCGTACTGTCCGGCCGCCATCTTCGTGAGCCGCGCTTTCGCGCCCGTCTTCAGATCCGCGATCATGATGTTCGACGAGTGGTTCGGCAGCGCCGCCTGATCCGGCTCCGTCGTGTCGACGTACTGGTGGGTCACGATGAAGCGCTCGTCGAAGGAGAAATTCGCCTTGCCGCCCTTCATGCAGATCTGCGCGCGAAGGGGAGCCTGCACCGTGAGCGCGCCGGCGACGTCGTGTGCGTCGACGGCGTGGACGCGGTAGCCGCCCTGCTTCGCGCCGCCGCTGTAGCGTGCCACGAGCATCTTCGTCGACGGCGAGAGCATCACGTCACCCTCGCCGGGCATCGTGACGACGATGGACGGGTCGGCGCGATAGGCCGCGCCGTCGTTCACCATCGGCGTGAATCTCGTCTGCGAAGACGGACCGAACGCTGCAGGCAACGGCGCGACGACTTGATTGCCGCCGTCGTCGTTCTCGTGGTCGCCGATCGTCATGAAGTATCGCGTGCCGTCGAGTGAGCTGCCGATGCTCATGTAGACGTCGTTACCGAGCGTCGTGCACTTCGGCTCGAACAGCGAAACGGACGGCGACGCGAGCGCTGCGGCGTCCGCAAGCAGGCTCTGCCGGCACATGTGGATCCGGCCGTCGGACTGCGATCCGGCAAACGCGAAGCCGTCGTTGCTCGGCAAGAAGAACGGATCGTAGTCGGCCGCGATCGTGATCGGCGGCGCCGTCTCGGGCTTCGACAGGTCGACGACCTTCGCGCCCGGATTGAACCCGAAGCCGACGTAGCGACCGTCCGCCGAGCTCCGCACCCAGTAATGCGAAGCCTGCGTGAGCTGCCGCAGCTTGCGGACCTTTTGCGTGACGCCGACCGCTCCGATCTGCGTGGTGATCTCGGGCAGCGTCGTGAGACACCCGAGGCCGCTCGCTGCGGCGCCGCAGCCGTACATCGGCGTGGTCAGATCGGCGAGGCGCGCGCCCCATCCGTCCGTGCGCATCTGCGTGATGTGCGTTTGCAGTGCGGGTGTCGTCGAGTCCACGCATCCGTCGGCGTTGCCGACCTGCGCGTCGGCATCCGCGTGCGCGTCGGCATCGGCGTGCGCATCGGCATCCGCGCCTGCGTCGCTCGAGATCGCAATGGCTTGATCGAGCTGCGGCATTCCGCGAAGGACCCAACCCTTGATCTTGGCGAAGTCGGCTGCGGCGATAGGCGTCCGATTGCGCGGCATCCCGGCCTGCGCCGTGTACTGCGCGAACGCGGTAGCGGCCTGTGCCGGCGGAAAGGCGTCGTCGAAGAGCGTCTGCATCTCCGGCAGCGACGCGCCCGCCGAGTAGAGACCGAGCTTGTGCGCCGAGAACGCGCTGGACGGATTCGACGGCGTCGAACGCAGACAGTCGACGCGCTGCATCGCCGTCAGTGACGCGGGCGCGAAGCACGCAGCATCGACCGCCTGCATCGCCTTGCCCCACGTGCGGACGTTCTCGGGCTGCGAAGCATGACAGCCTTTGCACTTGCCGGTCGGTCCGCCGATGAACGCGAGGATCTGTTGCGCGAGCGCGAGATCCTCCGCGGTCGTCGCCTGCTCGCTCGTCTCTGAATTCTCTCCGCCGAGCGGCGAAGTACATCCGATCTCGACCAACACAGGTGCTGCCGCGACAGCGAGGAGGAGGAGAGGAGTCAGTGGCAAGCGACGCATCGCCGGCCGTTCTAGCTCGTCCTCCCTTCGAGGCCAGCGCGGCGTGGCGAAATTCGACGTTTCCGATTTGGAACGATGAATTCGAAAAGCGCTGCGACTACGTGAGCTTCACGGCGCTCGTCGACGCAGTTGCTGTCGGATCACCTCAGCCGCGGGCATCGGTCACGCGCTACCGCAGCGCGGAAGCAGCACTCCTCGGTCGGACGAATGACTCGAGAATATCGGTATTAGAGATACTTACGATTTATTAGCATTAGAGATACTTTAGATTTATTAGTATTAGAGATACTGGCCTCGCGTCGTGAGCCAGGTGAAAGACCAACCATGCGGCAGCTCATCACGAGTCCGAACCAAGTCGGCGAGATCGTTCGTGGAAGGCGCAAGTCTCGCGGGCTTTCCCAGCAGGCGGTGGCCGGGAAGCTCGGCATCACGCAGGGCTACCTCTCGACGCTCGAGGGCGAGCCTGCGCAGCTGACCCTGCAGCGCCTACTCGACCTGGCCAAGCTCCTCGGGCTCGAGCTGGTGCTCCAAGACAAGTCGGAGCGGGCGCGCGCCAAGGCAGAGTGGTGAGCGATGGCGCGCCCGTCGCGTGCGCGAGCCCTGTCGGTATGGGCGAACGGTCTGCACGTCGGGCGCTGGTTCGTTCCGGCGACCGGCCCGATGGAGCTGTCCTACGATCCGGCGTGGGTCGCGTCGGCGGAGGGGCGGCCGCTCTCTCTGTCGCTCCCGATGAACCTCGACGGCGTGGCCCTCAAGGGCGACAAGATCGGCTTCTTCTTCGACAACCTCCTGCCCGATGCCGAAGCGATTCGAAGGCGCGTGCGTACCCGCTTCGCCACCCCGAGCGGTGACGCATTCGACTTGCTCACCGCCATTGGACGCGACTGCGTGGGTGCACTGCAGCTCTTACCCGAAGGGGAAGAGCCGGTGGGGGTGACCAAGATCTCCGTGACGCCGCTCGACGACGCGGGCGTCGAGAAGATCCTCCTCGGAGGGATCGCACCTCCCCTGGGCGCGAGCGAAGAGGCCGACGAGGAGGACTTTCGAATTTCGATCGCCGGCGCGCAGGAGAAGACCGCGCTGACCTGGCACAAGGGACGCTGGTGCAAGCCGCACGCGTCGACGCCGACGACGCACATCTTCAAGCTGCCGCTCGGGTTCGTAGGCACGCGCAAGATGGACATGAGCACGTCGCTGGAGAACGAGTGGCTGTGTGCGCAGCTTCTCCGCGGCTACGGGGTGCCGGTCGCGTCGTGCGACGTGAAGCGCTTCGGCGCGACGAGCGCGCTCGTGGTCGAGCGCTTCGATCGCGTCCTTCATCGATCGGGTCGCTACTGGCTTCGGCTCCCGCAAGAGGACTTCTGCCAGGCTACGGGCACGCCGAGCTCGTCGAAGTACGAGTCGGACGGCGGGCCTGGGCTCCGCGAGATCGCGCGAGTGCTCGCAGCTTCGGAGGCGCGGGATGAGGACCTGACGACGCTGATGCGAGCGCAGCTGCTCTTCTGGATGCTCGCGGCGATCGACGGGCATGCAAAGAACTTCAGCCTCCGGCTCCTCGCCGAGGGTCGCTATCGCATGACGCCGCTCTACGACGTGCTCTCGGCGTGGCCTGTCACGGGACCACGTCATGATCAGCAGCATGTGAAGAAGCTGAAGCTCGCGATGGCGCTGCGCGCGAAGAGCAAGCACTACAGAGTCGCCGAGATCCAGCGGCGGCACTTCAACCTCACGGCCGAGGCATGCGGCCTCGGGCCTGACATGGAGGCCATCATCATGGACGTGATCGCACGGACGCCGAAGGTGATCGACGACGTGGGTTCGAGCTTGCCGAAAGGCTTCCCGGCGGCGCTCTTCGATTCGATCACGAAGGGCCTGCGGACTGCGGCGACGCAGCTCGAGCGCATGCCACCGCAGTGATCGCCGCCACTCAGGCGCGCGCTCGCCTCGCTTTCGCAACCTGCCGGCAGTTCGAGACGGTTGCACCGTCTCCATTCGCCCAGCGCGCATCGTCCGAGAGGGGTTTGACCGTCTCGACTCGCGCGGCGCGAGTCGTCCGAGAGGGGTTTAACCGCTGGGATTCGCCCAGCGCGACCCGTGCGAGGGGGGTTTAACCGTCTCGACTTGCCAAGAGCGCGCCTTCCGAGAGGGGGGCAACCGTCTCTGCGCGCGCCGCGAGAATCGTCCAAGGGCGGTTAAGGCGTCTCGATTCGTTCCGCGCGAGTCGTGCGTGGCGGGTTGAACTCTCTCCGTTCGCGTCGCGCGAGTCGTCCGAGGGGCGTTTGACCGCCTCCGTTCGCGTCGCGCGCGGTTCCGGAGCGGCTTGAACGCACGGCGCAAGCGACGCACATGACCGGTCATGAGTGCGGTCATGACCGGTCATGTGCGGTCGGAGGCTTCTACTTCCCCACGCCCTTGGTGAGGAGGTCGACCTTTGCCGCCGGGATGTGCTCGAAGCGGAGATCCGCTCCCTGACCTGGCTTCGTCGCAACGGCCGTGACGACGGCGCGGTCGAGTCCGAGCTTGCGGAGCCGCCGCTGGAGAAGGTCGGCGAGCTGGCGCTCGTCCGCAGTGGTGGTGCGTCCTCGTGGACGAGCACCCGCGGCGCCGTTGCTCTTCGCCCGGCCCTGCCTCAACGTCGCGGCCGCGCGCGTGAGCTCGTTCGCGCTGGCAACGCGTGGCGCGATGGTGCGTCCGCCCGGAAGCTCGATCTTGGCCTGGCGATAAAGTCCGGCGGCTGTGTCGTCCTCGGGCGTTGCCTGGGCGAGAGCGACCATCGCCATGGCCTTCTTCGATCCCATCGAGAGCGCCTGCTCGCGGGTCATCGACGTCACGACCGCCACGAGCTGCTGCCCCGTCGCGGCGGAGATGCCCGCATCTTTCTCACAGACCTCGGCGAAGGTCTTGCGTCCTAGCGCCGCGACCATCTCGCGCTTCCGGAGCTGCGCGAGCGCCTCGCCAATTTCGTAGAACGCTTCCGTGATCTCCTTCTTGCGGCGCGCGATGAGCGCGAGGTGACCGTGCGCTTCGCGGAGGACGCGCGCGTGCTTTGCGTTCACTGCGGCGGTCGCGCGACGAGCGAGCGCAACGGGCACCGCGGCGGTCGACTTGTCGTTCTTCCTGGAGACCTTGCGGGTGGCTTGGGTAGTCGGCATCGCGCGAATGCTATGCGCGACGGCGACGTCCAGACAACGACGGGTTCGACCTGCATCCCGCTGTGCATTGACAACACCGGGGGGAGGGGGGCTCTAATCGATGGTTCGGGGGAGGGCTGCCGGTGGCGAAGGTGCTGCTCGTGGAGGACTACGTCCCCGCGGCGCGTGCGGTCACGCGCTATCTGCGCGCGCACGGCGTCGACACGCACCACGTGACCACGCGCGCGGGTGCGCTTCGCCTGCTGCGAACGTCGACTCCGTGGGATGGGTTCCTCCTTGATCTCCACCTCGTCGAAGCGCTCGATGGGTTGGAGGTGCTCGATGCGGTCCTCGCGGCGCAGCCGGACGCGCCTCGAGCGATCATCTCCGGCTCTCTGGCTCCAGCCGTGCACAATCGCGCGCTGAGATGCGGCACCCCGTTCATCTGCAAGCCGTGCGGAAAGGAGGAGATCGGCGTCTTGGCGTTCGAGGTGCAATGCGCATGCATCGCCGAGCCGAGGCTTCGAGCGCACGTGGTCGCGTTCGGACGTAGCGCGAAGCTGTCGTCGACCGAGCATGCGATCATCGCGTGGCTCGTCGTTGGGCGGACGCGCGAGAGCTACCTCAACGCGACCGGTGTCTCACTGAAGACGTTCGATGCTCACGTCGGCGCGATCCTGCTCAAGGCGAAGAGGGTCGGCCTCGAGGTCGACGACAGGAAGGACCTCGTCATCGCGATGTTACGAAGCGCGCGCGTTGCCGGAACGCGATAGATGCATGTGCCACGCATCTACGGGGGCCAGCCCCCGTGACAAACGTCGCGGATTGCGAGTTCTCGTCGCACGCGTTCTCTTCGCTTTCGCCCGAGGGTGCATCGTGCACCTGGCGCGTCGCGAGAGGAGAACGCCGTGTACGGATACCTGGTGCAGGACTGGATCACGATCATGAGCCGGACGACGGGAGTGACCGTCACCCAATCGGAGGCCGACTGGATGAGCTTCCAGCCCTACCAAGACATCGTCTTCTGGCTGGAGGTGAAGTCCGTGACGCTCGCCGGCCTCACGTCGATCACGCTCGACTACGAGACAGCTCCTGCGAAGGACGACTCACTGTTCGTGAAGATGATCACGACGACGGCGCTGACGGCTGCAGTGAGCCGCCAAGACAAGGTCCTGCTCTCGCAGAATCCCACCGTGCCGCTCGCGCGCTGGGTGCGTTGGAAGCTGACGCCGACGGGCACGCCAACGGGTGACTGGGGCCTCTGCTTCCGCATCTACGCGGCGGCGAACGCCGTCAGCGCTATCTAGAGGTCGCTACGAGCAAACCAGAATGGACGGGTTTCTCTTCCAGGATTGGACGACGGTGTCGTCAGACGCCACGTCGACGCTCGTCGCTCAGTCCGAGGACGGCTGGCTCGATTTGCTCGACTACCGAGACATCGTCTTCTGGCTCGACGTGAAATCGATCACGCTCGGCGGAGCCGCCGCCATTGCGATCCTGCTCGAAACGTCGCCGTCGAAGGACGAGAGGCTCTTCATGGCGATGGATTCGTTTCCGCTCTCGCTCACGACGACACCTCTCATCCGCAAGGTGCTCGAGGCGCAGAATCCGGCCGTTCCGGTTTGCCAGTGGGTGCGCTGGCGCCTGCAGGCCGCGGGTCCGGCGACGAAGTGGGGAGTGACATTTCGGCTTCACTGCGCCGCCAATCGCGGCGGTATCGGCTGAACTCCAATGCTCCTTCAAGACTGGACGACCATTCAAGGACCCGCCTCGAGCTCGCTCAGCCAGTCTGCGCCGGGGTGGCTGAACTTCGAGCGCTACCGCGATGCGATGTTCTGGCTCGAGGTGGCGAGCCAGACGACGCTCAACACCGAGCTCTACATGAACTACGAGACGGCGCCGCTCCTCGCGCCCGACGTGTTCACGCCGATGGTCGCGGAGTTCTTGATGACGACGTCGAGCACGCCTGTCGTGACGACGGTGCTCCTCTCGCAGAATCCTCTGTGTCCGATCGCCGGCCTGGTGCGCTGGCGCATTCGTCAGAACGCCGCCGGCGTATGGCGCGTCACCTTTCGAATTCACTGTGTGGGCAAGTGGAAGGGTTGAGGTCGACTCGAACATGTTCAGCGGACTCATGCAGGACTGGTCGACGATGCGCGGAGAGGGAACTGCGACGTTCGTGCAGGCCCGCGCGGACTGGTTGGACCTGGTGGACTATGCCGACGTCGTGTTCTGGGTCGAGGTTCGTTCCGTCAGCAACCCCGGCGCTGGGAACATCGTCCTCACGTACGAGACGGCTCCGGCGATGGAAGAGTCGCTCTTCCAACCGCTCGGAACGGTGACGCTCGCAGTGGCTTCGACACCTGTGATCACGAAGGTCGAGCTCGGCTCGAATCCTTCCACTCCCCTCGCGCGGTACGTTCGTTGGAAGCTCGCCGGCACCGCGGCAGGCAGCTGGTCGGTCTCGCTGCGCATCTTTGCCATGGCGAACAAGGGCTCCGGGGGCGCGTTCAACGTGGCCAGCCTGGCTCTCACCGGTTGGTGGCGCGCGAGCTACGCGGGATCGCCCTGGGTGGGTACGGCGAGCAACGGCACGTCGGGCTCGCACGATCTCACCGAGGCCACGAATCCGCCTGCGGTCGGTACTGCCGTAAATGGACTCGCGCCGGCGGATTTCGACGGAACGAACGACCAACTCTCCAACGCTTCTCCGATCACCGACTTCGTCTCGGCGTCGGCGGGTTCGATCGCCTGCCTCTTTTACGCCGACGCGGCGTTCGCCGATGGCGGCTCCACCGCTTACTACAACATGCCAGGGCTGTTCATGAACTCGGTGAACGGCTACCTCGCGCTGACCTTCTCGACGAGCGGCGTGCGCCTCGGCAGCTACGACACGGTCAGCGCCCTCTTCGATTCCGTCGCCGCAGCTTGCGGAACCGGAGCGTGGCACCTCGGGCAAGGACGATGGGATTCGACCACGCTGGAAGTGCGCGTCGACGGTGGGGCGTGGCAGACCATGGCCAAGGGCGTCACGCTCAACACCGATGGCATCTCCGTGGGCACCAGCTTCAGCGCTGCCAACTTCTTCGATGGGAAGATCCTCGAGCTCATGTCTGCTCAGTCTCGATGGTCGGACAGCGACTTCGACAACATCAAGAGCTACGTCAACGCGCGCTACGCGCTGAGCCTTTGAGTCACTCTCTCCAATCTGACGAGTGCTCGGCATCTGTCGTGGATTCGCGCACTCGAAGAAGGGATACCGTCCGATGAGCAGAACAAGAGAAGCGCACCTCATCGAACGCAGCTCGAAATCTGCGCACGTCGGCTGCGGATCGGGCGGCTGCGCGGGGGGCTGCTCAGGCAGCTGCAGCTCGTGCAAGGGATGCGCGTCCGGTCCTTCGCGTGGATCGCAATCCGCATCGGCATCACGCACACAGGCTTCAGCGTTCGCCTCGCTCGCCGCGCACATTGGCAGAGACGAAAACGCGGCGCGCGTGCTCATGCGAGCTCCGCATGCGCAGATCCAGAAACTGGGATCCCTGAGCGACGCGCAGAGGCGCGCTCTCTCAAGTTTCGACGGCGAGTCGCTTCGAGCGGCGATTGTCGACCTTCACGACTACGCGTGGAACGTCGTCGCGAGGCGTGGTGTGCCGGTACAGCTGCACATCGACGGTGGCCGCGATGACGAGCACGAAGGTGGTGCTGATGGCGCCGGGCGAACGTCTGGCGGCGCCGCCCAGGCGGAGGTTGCGGGCTTTCACGCCGGCCTTGAGGTCGCGGCAACCGCTGAGCCCAAGGGACCACCCGACGCGGCGGTTACCCGCCCGTCAACGCCCGGCTCCACCCCAGGGGACCTTCGCGGGTTGGACGACCCCCTCGAAGCGCCCAACCAGAACACGAGCGTCGGTGAGTCCCCGCGGTCAGCGGAGCGAGGGGGAGGAGCGGGAGGTGGCGGTGGAGGCAAAGGGGAGGCCGGGAGTGGAAGCGGAGGTGGCGGCGGAAGCGGTGGTGGTGGTGGCGGTGGCCGTGAAGCCACGAACGAAGGAGACGATGGGCCCTACCAAAAGCCGCGGCCCAAAGACAAGTCGGGCCCAAATTCCGCCCCGCCGAACCCGCGACCGGGACGGCTCATGGGCGGTTCACGCGGACAACTCAACGTTGGCGACATGCTCGCCGCCGCGAAGGCCGAGCAGCTAGGCTCCGGATCGCGCGGACAGTTGGGTGTTGGCGATATGCTCGCCGCCGCGAGAGCCGACCGACTTGGGACGGGCTCGCGGTCGGAGCTGGGTGTGGGCTGGATTTTCGGGGGTGTAGAACAGCGAACCGGCTACTATCCGCCGTACGAGTGCACAAAAGACCCGAATTCGTACGCGTGCCGTTTCGCCCGGTGCGACAAGCAGATCAAGGATGCGTGCGCGGACGCGGCGCGCTTCGCAAATCAAGTCTGCATCAATAGAGGCATGGCACGCGGGATGACTTGGCAGAAGGCTGCGACCAATTGTGCGATTCTCAACATCGAGCGAGACACCTTTCAGCGCTGCATCTTCGATTCGTGCCCATGATGCGTCGCCCCGCTCGTGTCGCCATCGCGATCGCCATCCCCGTGCTCGGTGGATGCTCTGGAACGTCCGGGTCGAAGGATGTTCGAGCGGAGCCTGGTGGGACCGAACCTGAATGGTTCACGAATGCGGTGGCCGCAAGTCGCGAAACCATGGAGATGCGCTGCGACGATTTTGCTCCGCTGGAGATTCTGAGGACGTCTGCGCCACTTTACGTCGCGTGCATTGGTGAGGCCTCGATGGCCGCAATCGCGTCACGGGAGAAGGTCTATCGCGACGCGCTTTCCACGTGCATCTCTGACCATCGGGTGGCGCGGCCAGTCTCATGTTGTTTCCGTGCGGTTACCGATCAGCACGAATTGATGCTGGAGGAACAGAATCGATGCGATCGCGAATGCGCCGCACGAACTGGCACGCAGGCCGCGCATGCTCCAGATCGAAACCGCTGCAATCCGGTGACTGTGTCACCCCCGCGAATCGAGCGAAATCGCGCGGCCACCCCGGCGGTTCGACAGGTGCTCGCTCTGTGCGGGCCCGCAGTTGACGCTGCGACGCGTTGCGAACAACTTCCCTCGTCCGTCGAGCGTGGGTACTGCCATAACGCGTGTAAGGTTCGCGAACAGGAGTTTGGAGTAGCGGTCGGCCTATGCGCGAGGAACGTCGAGCATGACGGGGTTCCGATTCGCTGCGCCATCGCTGAGGAGCGCAGCGAGGCGTGCGAGGCTAGTTGTCGCGAAACGCTCAGACGCCACAGGATTGAAGTCGACGCAGGTGTCCGCTGACCGCAGGCGGAGAGCGCCAAAGACGCAACTCCGAAGGTCGACAGCTCGGAAGAGAGTCGCTGGCAAGCGAGTTTCCCTCTGGTCTTCGAGAACGGCATCAACGGCGCAGCGATCATTGCGCAACATGTCTGGCTCAGCGTCTCATCCGCGCCGTGGTCGCCTGACGCTGCGGATATGTAGAAGTGACGGTGTTGCTACCAACGAGAAGAGTTCAGCCACTTCGACAACGTCAAGAGCTACGCAACGCCCGCTGCGCGCTGAGCCTTCGGCGTGAATTCGCGCATTCGAAGAAGGGATACCGTCCAATGAGGAGAACAAGAGAAGCGCACCTCATCGAAGGGCGCTCGAATTCTCCGCAGAGTGGCTGCGGATCGGGCGGCTGCGCGGGGGGCTGCTCAGGCAGCTGCAGCTCGTGCAAGGGATGCGCGTCCGGTCCTTCGCGTGGATCGCAATCCGCATCGGCATCACGCACACAGGCTTCAGCGTTCGCCTCGCTCGCCGCGCACATTGGCAGAGACGAAAATGCCGCACGCGCGCTCATGAGAGCGCCTCATGCACAGATTGGGAGACTCGGATCCATCAGCGAGCCGTCGAGGCACGCTCTGCTCAGATTCGACGAGCAGTCGCTCCGAGCGGTGATTGTCAATCTTCACGACTACGGCTGGAACGTCGTCGCAACCCACGGCGTCTCAACCCGACTCGCTAGCAACACCCCGACAAGAGACGGGGATGAAAAGGGCGCCGAGGGCTCGGGCCGTACTCCGGGGAGTGACGTGGGGATTGATGTCGCCTTTGCCGGGATGCGTGCCGGCGACGCGGTAGCAGCCAGCGCGGTCGGGGAAACCCCACCCTCGACCGATCCGGGCTGGGACACGCCGGATGCTCCCAAGGGCCCGCTCGAAGCCCCCAACCAGAACACCACCGACCGCGACCCCCGAGGTCCGAGGAGCAGCGGTGCTGGTGGCGGTGGTGGCGGTGGCGGTGGCGGTGGTGGCGGCGGTGGCGGTGGCGGTGGCGGCGGCAGAGAAGCTGAAGACGAAGGAGCCGATGGGCCCTACGAAAAGCCGCGGCCCAAGGACAAGTCGGGCCCAAATTCCGCCCCGCCGAATCCCAGGCCGGGACAGCTCATGGGTGGCGCGCGTGGACAACTCAGCGTCGGCGACATGCTCGCCGCAGAGAGGGCAGGCAGATTGGGCTCCGGCGCTGGTGGTAGACTCGGTGTGGGCCAGGCTCTCGCGGACGCGCGGGAAGCCGCTCTTGAGTCGGGCAGTGAAAAGCTAAGCGCCGAAGAGCTCAAACCGGTTCACGATGAGACGATTCCTTATCGTTTGCCTTATGACTGCAGGAGCACGCAGGGAGGCAACTGTATGACCGCATGTCTCGAGCTCAATGGTTGTCGTAGTATTCCCCGTACCAGAGAAGGGTTTATCCGCGACTGTCTCTGCCCGTGCGTTTCAGGCTGCGGTGGCTGCTTCGCCGCAGCATGTCCAGAGAAGGAACAGCGGCCGGCATGAGGTCAGGCTCTCGCGAACGGCGACAGTTGGTGCGAACGTAAGGGGCGATGATGCGCCGTCTGGCAGGTGTTCTCGTCGCAAGCCTTGTCTCGTGCGGGAGTGGCAAGTCGACTCCGCCGCGGGCCGATCCTGAGGTCTGCGTCGCTATGCACTGGCTCGACTTGAACCGGTCCGAGGGCCTGCGCGTGGCGAACGTCTTGGTTCACGACGTGAAGGATCGACCGGAGCTCGAGCGCGTTCGCGATGCGCTCGTTTCGAATGCTCCCGCCCCCAGTACTCCAGCACGCTATCGCGACGCGCTCGACGGAACGACTGCTATCGATCCGGACCCGCTGCTCGAGCGCTTGAAACGAATTGCAAAGGAGGATTGCCCTAACGCCGGGGTGACGGTGATGCCCCTTGCCGATCGCGACGGTCTGATCATGGACCGTCGCTCGAGCCCGGGCGTCTACGTGCAGTCGATCGTTGCCGCCCTCGGGAAGCTGCATCGGCGCGGAGACGTAAGCGAAGTCGTTGAGACCCCCTACGGGCTTCACGTCCTCGTGTTGCTCGAGACGGTCCCTGGTCAGTCCGCTTCTAAGTCCGAACGCGACAAGCTCTGCCCTCCTTGATCGCTCTTATCGCGTGCTGCGAGGAGGGGTGAACGCTCGTCGGAAATCCCCACCGATGGATCTCGCGTCACACCGGATCGCGGCGCTTCAGCAAGATCAGCAGCACGACGAGCATCACCGCCGTCATGCCGTAGAGCACGCTCACCGGCAGCAGGAGCTGGCTGTAGTTCACGAAGCCCCACGCGCCCTTCAGGTTGTCCGACCCCATCTGCGCGATGGCGCACTGGAAGTGGCCGGCGAAGATGTAGTTCGGCGCGTCGTTCAGCGCCGGGTTCTGGAGATCGATGTACCAGGCCGGATCGGCGGCGATGGCGAGGCGCTCGTGAGCGATCGAGCCTTCGAAGCCCCAGCGCGCCGGCATGATGTACATCAGCGGCTTCAGCATCGGGTTCGTGGTCATCGGGACCATCAGACCGCCGAGAACGACCTGCGGAATGAGCGCGATCGGCGTGAGCGCCATCGCCGCTTCTGCGGATGCGACGACGGTCGACAAGAGCAGACCGAGCGCGCACGCGTTCATCGCCACGGCGACCATGACGCCGAGCTCGAGAAGGAAGGCAATCGGCCCTCCGTGAAAATCCAATGTGAAGAACACGATGCCCAGCAGCATCGAACACTGGAATACGCAAATCAGACTGAGGATGATGTACTTCGAAAAGACGTAATTGATGATCGATAGATTGACCATCCGCTCGCGGAGATAGATGGCTCTCTCGGTCACGATTTCGCGCGCGGAGTTCGAAGTCCCGAACCACACGGCGGAGACGACGACGAAGAACATCGCCGCCGTGTTGTCTTTCGTCTCGAGCATGCGGGAGAGGAGATCTCCCGAGCCGGACGCGCCCTTGAACTTGTTGTTCAGCTCCTGGAGCGCCCCGAGGCACCAGAACGGCACCGCCTTCTGTTGCCCGGCGAACACGAACGCGAGCATCAGTCCGATGACCGGCGCTTGGAGGAACATGATCGCCGCGCCTGCACGGTCGCGGATCTTGATCTTCCAGTAGCGCGACATGAGCAGCATCAGCTGATTGAAGAGCGCCACGTCTGCCCGGTGCGGGACGCCTCTCGCGGCAGGCTCGGTTCCGACCGCGCGCCTCCCCGAGAACATCTGCTGGAAGACGGGGTTGTTGTTGTGCATGAACTCGGCGCGCCACTCACGCGCCGCTGCGAGTCGTGCCGTGTTTCGTGTCACGTTCGCGTCCGAGCGCTTCATCGCCTCTTGGACGCCGCGCTCGCGGATGTTCAGCATGTCGAACATGTCGCGCGGGTTGTCGACACTGCGCCCTTGCGCGATCGACATGCTGCGGAATGGGCTCTGCGGATTATCGAGGATCGAACGGAAGAATCGATAACTGGGCTCGCCCGTTGGCCCGAAGTAAGTGGGGATTCCGCCATATCCCATGATGAATGCGAGATTGAATTTCTCGTATTCGTCTTTCGCGGGCTGGTGAATCGTCATGATGATCGTCTTGCCGGTCTTCTTCGTGAGATCGTGCAAGAGATTGATCAATGCAGTCGTGTCGTCTGCGGCGAGACCGGAGGTGGGCTCGTCGAGGAAGAGGATGACGGGATCGGTGACGAGCTCGAGCGCGATGTTGACGCGCTTGCGCTGTCCGCCGGAGAGCACCTTCTTCTCCGGCTTTCCGATCTGCAGGTGCTGCTGGGCCTCGAGGCCGAGATCGCGCAGCGTCTGCTCGACGCGCGCGTTGATCTCCTGATCGGAGTAGTCGTTGGGAAGGCGGAAGCGCGCCGAGTACTTCACGGCCTCGAAGACGGTGAGCTCGGGATGGACGATGTCGTCCTGCGGGACGTAGCCGATGACGCCGCGGAGCGCGTCGTAGACGGCGTAGAGATCGTCGCCGTTGATCCGGACCTGACCGCTCGTGGGCGGGAGATAGCCGTTGAGAGTGAGGAGGAGCGTCGTCTTGCCGGCGCCGGACGGTCCCATGAGCGCGATCATGTCGCCGGGCAGAGCCTTGAACGACACGTGGTCGAGCAAGACCTTCATCTCGGCCTTGTTGTCGCGATCGGGGACCTCGAGGAGGAGATCCCACGCCTCGATTTCGTAGAGCGGCTTGCCCGCCCACGAGGCCTGCTGGTCCTCGACGACGACGTTCACCTGCTGACCCACGATGTGGATCAGCACGGGCATCGGGCCGATGTAGACTTTCTCGCCGTTCGCGACGGGGACCTTCTGGCCCTTGCCGATGCGCTGTCCGCGCACGAACGTTCCGTTGCCGCTGCCGAGATCTTCGAGGAGGAGCTGATCGCCCGCCTTCGTGATCTGCGCGTGGCGTGCGCTGACCTGCGGATGCGGGACGACGATCTGGTTGTCCGGCGTGCGGCCGATGGAGATGACCTGGCCTTGGAGCTGATCGAGCTTCAGCTCACCGATGACGGTGCGGTGCTTCGGTCGCGCGACCGGCTCGTGGTTCGGAGCACCGACGGGCGAACCGCCGACCCCGGGAGGCGCGTTGATCGCGGCAGTGCCGGGCGCAGGTCCGCCAGGTCCGGCAGGCGGAGGACCGACGGGTGCGCCTGCGCGCATGTGCGCCGAGCCTCCCGCAAATGCCTGCGCGATCTGCCCGAGCAACGAGACGGGGACCGGGATCGGACCGAACGCAACGACGCCGTTCGGATCGAGCGGCACCGGCTGGTTCGGCGTGATCTTCTGGCCAGCGACGTACGTACCGCTCGTCGAGCCGGAGTCCTGGACCATCATGCGGTCCATCATTACGGTCGCGTGATTGGCGCTGACCGCAGTGCTCGCGATGACGAGCGATGCTCCCGCAGGCTCGCGGCCGATCACGAGGTGACCAGGCGGCGCCGTGACGTTGCCGCGTGACATCGTCATCAGGACGATCGCCGGATGCGAGAGCGGCACCGGCACGCCTTGCCCGACCACGAACTGCGTGCGGAAATCGAAGGGCACCGGCTGATTCGGGGCCACCGGAGCGCCGTTCGCGAGCGACGGCCCCGCGCCTGCGTCGAAGAAGACGAGGCCGTTGCCCTGCTTCACGATGCGAGCGTGCCGCGGCGCAACGCCGGGTCCCTGGAGGACCACTTCGTTGTCCGGCGCACTGCCGATCGAGATCTGTTCCTTGCCGAAGCCGGGGATCATTCCGGGAGCATCCTATCCTCAACCCCCTCAGCGTGACCGTGGATCATGGCTTCCCGTTCGCGGCGCGGCATTTCGCTTCGAGAGGCTCGTAGCTCGCGGCAGGACGGCCATGTTCTCGCTGCCATCGAGCCATCGCGCAGTCGCGATTCTCGCCGCCTGGGGCGGGCAGGTTGGGATCCTTCCACCATTGCACGCTGGCGGGGGGCGCGAGCGCCGGCGCGAGCGTGATGTCCGGCGCGACCGCTCCGGCGTCCTCGTCGCCCGAATGCGGCGGCGTCGCGGCATCCACCGGGATGATCCTCACCGGAGCGTGGTGCGGCTGGTTCTGGATCCAGAGAAACGTCCCGGCGATGCCAAAGGCCACGAGCGCGAGCACGATGCCCGCGATGAGCGGCACCTTCGATCGCTCGCGCGAAGCGGAAGAGGACGGCGGTGGAGCCGACGGCATCGCCGCGCGCAGCGGCGCCGGCGGCAAGGGCGACAGCATCTGCGTCTTCGGTCCCGCGTCCGCTTCCGCGCTTGCTCCTGCGGGAATCGCCGGCTGCGATCCCGGCTGCATCGGCGCGGTCATCACCGTACCGCGCGGTCCCGAGCCATGCTCCGCGGGCGCCGGCGCCGTCATCGCCGCCGAGGGCTCGTGCGCCGTGAGCGGCATCGTCTTCATGATCGTGGGCGCCTCGCCGACGATCGCCGAGCCCTTCATCCGCACGACCATCGCGGTGATGTTGTCGTGACCACCTCGCGCATTCGCGAGATCGACCAGCTGGCCCGCCGCCTGCGCCGCCGGACGCGAGCCGGCGACATCGAGGATCTCCGGTGCGTTCACGAGATCGCTGAGGCCGTCGGAGCACAGCACGAAGACATCGCCCGCGGTGTACGCGATCGGCTCGGGACGGAGATCGACCTCCACGTCCTTCGCGATGCCGAGCGCACGCATGATCTTGTTCGCGTCCGGATGCGATGCGGCGTCTTCGGCCTTGATGATGTTGCGATCGACCATCTCCTGGACCATCGAGTGGTCCTTGGTCACTTGCGTGATCGCGCCGGCGTGGATCAGATAGATGCGGCTGTCGCCGACGTGCGCGATCTCGGCGCCTGCCGCGTGCGCGAGAATGGCAACGACGGTGGAGCCGGGCCGATAACCACCTTCGTTCGTGGGCATGCCCCACACGCGCCGGTTCGCCTCTTCGATGGCCACCTTCAACGCGTCGCGCGGGTGCGTCTTTTCGGGCGCGGCCTTCACGATCTCGACGATCGTCTTCACCGCGAGCTCGGAGGCCTCTTTGCCACCCGCGTGGCCGCCCATTCCGTCGCAGACGACCGCAAGCACACCGAGCGTGGCCTCGGTGTTCGCGGCGGCGTCCTCGTTGACTTGCTTGTCCGGATCGCGGCCCGCGTCGGTCCGGAACGCGATCTCGACAGCAGGGATGGTGGGTCGATCCGACAAGGCGTTACCCCGTTACTCGACCCGCGCCGAGAACTCGACGGGCCCGAACCGTAGCGCGCCGCCCGAGGGAACGGGCGTGAAGACGCCGGCCGGAATGCGCGTGCCGTTCACGTACGTGCCGTTGTTGGAGCCTTCGTCGCGCACCGTGAGCACGCCGTTTTCGAACCTCAGCGTCGCATGCACGCCGCTGACGCGCGGCTCTGCGAGCGTGATGGGACACTGCGCGGGATCGCGTCCGATGCGGACATCGACCCCTGCGCGAATCGCGAATTGTCCGGAGGCGCCGATGATCGACGCGCCGGTTGCCCCGTACGGATTAGGTGGTGGCTCGAGCGGCGATGCCAGAGCGCCCGTGAGCGGATACGCCGCCGGTTGCGCCGTATCGTCGATGAGCGCTGCGGGCTGTGCGGGCGGTGGCTGACCGCCTTGCTGCGAAGAGCCGGCTTCGGGCAGACCCATGGGCAGCGGTTGCCCGCACGAGAAGCAGACGGACGACCGGCCTGGCGAGGCCATCGTGACACTCTTGCAAGCGGGGCAGCGCACCTGAACGAACGGTGCGCCCCCCGCCGAAGCTAAAGGGTAGGCACCTCCTCCCGGATCGGGAGGTGGTGGTGTCGCTGCTGGAACGGCGGCCGGAACGAAGGCCGGCGGAGGCGCGACATACGCGGGTGCCGGAGCGACGTACGCAGGTGCGGGCGCGACGGGCGGCGGAACATACGCCGCCGGCTGCTGCGGGACCTGCGGCGTGACCGCGTTGGCGTGTCCCATGTTCACCGGCGCGAGCTTGTCTTCGAATGAAGACGCTCCGTAGCCGCCGCCACCACCACCGTAGCCGCCGGGAGGCTGTTGATAGCCGCCACCACCGGCCACGACCGGCGCCGGCGGAGGTTGATTCGATCGCTTGCCTTTGCCTCCGCCGCCGCCGCGCAAGAGCACGATCACGAGG
>JADMIO010972840.1_pt1 | contig 21038 bp, 17 predicted proteins | sample 8958161 | NCBI WGS metagenome assembly JADMIO01 (sample SAMN16585339, study PRJNA669376) | soil metagenome | isolation source: Crop rotation soil | place: USA: Cullars Rotation, Alabama | collected 2011 | reverse complement strand
CGACAACTTGTCCACGTGGAATTCTAAGCTTAGGATCCCAATGTGCTGGAAAGATACTTCGCCGCGCTCGCGATTTACCTGTGTTACTTCGCATATAAAACTCCAGTGCACGTCACGGGCTTTTACCTCTGGGACGTTTTGCTTCATCTGTTCATGTTGCACAACCTCGACCTGCGGACAACCTACACAATCAACGGAGCATTCTGGACACTCGCGATCGAAGAACAACTGTACCTTGCATACTTCCTACTGCTCTTTCTGCGGATTCGTTTTGGTTGGACCAAGACGTTGCTCCTGTGCTTTTCGGCGCGAGTTGCCTGGGTCATCGTCGGTCGCGCTGTGAGTGCGTCGTTCGGCATTCATATTCCCGTCACTGAAGCAGCAGCGACGAACTGGTTTATCTGGGCGTTAGGCGCTTTGAGCGTCGAGGCAGCGTTGGGACTGATAAAGCTCCCGCGATGGTGTTACAAACTCTCGGTTGCCGGCGTCGGTTTAGGCTGCGCAATGGCCCTTGCGCAGCTCTTACCATTCGTCGATCAAACGGGCTGGATACATGACTTGGGTTGGCTCATCATGCATCCAGCGTGGGGCGTTGGATTTTTCGTTCTTGTCAACTATGCGGTCGCGGCAGAACAGCGTTGGCGGGCGAAGTCGTCGCCGGTGCCGCGCCTGATTCCGGCGCTGGCCTCAATCGGGCTGATTTCATACTCACTCTATTTAATTCATTCGTTCGTACTGATGCACTGGTACTGGTTTGGCTTTACCAGACTTCACATTCCCACCATTTCTCTACTAATCATGACGCCGTTGTCAGTCGCGTTCGCTTGGGTCTTCTTCCGCGTGTTCGAGCGACCGTTTATGACGTCGAGCGCTGTGAAAGCTGCGACGAAATCAAGAAACGCGGCAACGGAAGTCAGTTGGGCCACGGATTAAGACGGATGACTCCGTCAAGACGGATCGTCAACCTCGGCATCCGCCCGGAGTTCGTTGCGAGGAAGTTAGTTACAGAACCGAGCGCGGTAGCGGCGGATAAGACCCAACCATCGCGCCAGCCAAAAGAGTTTGACCCGGCCCTACTGCGCTCGGTACTGTGCGTGATCTCGTCTGTCTTGATCTACGACGCCAGTTCCTTCGCGGCTTTATTGCGCACGATGGCGTAATTCAATTGTGGAAGCGAGTTGAACTTCGCGGCCTTTGTGAAGAACGTTTTCGCGTTTGCGGCGTCGCCCTTCGCTTTGTACGCCTGGGCCAGCAAATAGAGCACGTCCGGGTTTTGCTGGTTGGCCTGGCCGAATTCCGTGATCGCGACGTCATAGTTCTTCTCTTCGAGCGCGATACGGCCGGCGAGTTCGTGCGCCTGTTTCAACTGGTTCGCGTTCTTCGCAGCTTCGACGCCTTTACGGAAAGTTTCCGTCTCGGTTTTCGCCGTCGCGAGATCCTTCCTGGCGATCGCCACGCGCGCGAAGTTGTAATGACTAAACCGCGCGGCGTTGTCTTTGACCTGCTGCGACAGTCCGGAATCCGTCGTCGTCTTCAACGCCTGATCAAACGCCTGCTTCGCGGCATCGTACTTCCCCGCCTCGAGCAGGATGTTTGCCTTCAGTTGCAAATCACCGCTCATATTCGCAGCATCGTTGTTCTTTTGCGCGATCGCATACTCCTTCTCGGCCTCCGCGACCGCCTGGTCCAACTTACCGCTATCGACCGCCACCACCGCCTGACCGAATAACGCGGTGCGGCGTTCACCATCAGTACGCGCCTTCTGCGTCATCTTCTCTAACTCGGCCTGCGCGTCAGCCGGTTTGCCTTTGTACGTCAACGCCGCGGCGATCCCGAAATGCGAGTTGACGAAGTTGGAATCGATCGCGAGGGCCTTGTTGTACTGCGCGATCGCTTCATCAAACCTTCCCATCTTCAACAACAGCTCCGCGTACGAATCATACGGGTTCGGATCGTTAGGAATGAGTTCGATGTATTTCTTGAACGCGTTCTCGGCGTCGCTGTAAGCCTCGTTCTGGCGATACGCATAACCGAGAATGTTGAAGGCGGTGGAATAGTCGGGCGCGAGCTCGGTCGCGCGTTTGTAGTGACCGATCGCCTGCGTGAAATCCTGCTGGCCGAAGTAGTAACCGCCGAGGTTGAAGTGTGCACGCTCATCGTTTGGATAAGCAGCGACTAGTTTTTCGAGTATCTCTTTCTGCTTCGTCGGATCGCCATTGGCGCCCGCTTCATTCGCCTGAATCAGCATGCGCTCGCCATCCGAGGCCTTGTCAGCAAGAGCGACTGCCTTTTTCAAGTGCTCGAAGAATTCTTTCGCCGTGGGAGAGACATTCGCTCGGTTAAGCTCCGCCAGCGCGAAGTTTGGATCGAGTGAAATGGCCTTGTCGAAGTGAGCAATGGAATCGGTAATGCGAAGTTTTTCAGATAGATCGCGTCCGGCGAGAAACTCCTTGCGGGCCTCTTCGGACGAAGTCGTGACGGGTATCTTACCGTTGTTTCCGGTTGCGTTGGGCGTGGTTGCGGTGGCTGTGTTTGGCTCTACCTGCTGGCAGGCCGACACGGCCAGCGCGCTGATAATCACCGCCCACAAAAACAATCTCGAGAGATGAGCAATTCGCATGATCTGGCTCCTTTGAGTAGACGAATCCATTGGGGAGATCGATGCGAATGGTGTGATGGGAACGGGAGAATATGCACGGACACGCGCTGGAGTCAAGAACTTTGTGACGGGAGCGAGGCGACGAAGAGGTCTTGTGCTTCTTGATCACCAATTAAAGACAAACTCACGAACCAGATTGATCCCAAAGCCCGTCAATAAACTCGTGGTCCCACTCCTGAGCCCATCTTTGTAATTATAGCGGTCGGGATACCACGTCTCATGCGCAATGATGGCGCCGCTGTAGGCTCCAGCCAAACGAGGCGCCGAGATGATGCGCTTCCCGCTTTTCGTTCGCGACGTGATGTTCTGAATCAAAGCATCCTTCGCGCGCGCAGCGAAACCATCGCTCTTGCTCTTTTGAAAACCGGTATCGAGCCCGAGGGCTTCGTCGAGACCGTAGGTCACTGTCTGCTGAATCGCGTTCTGTCCAAAGGAAGAGGCATACCGCTTACCATAACCCTTCATTCCCTGACCCCATTCCTCCGGATGATCCTTCCATTGCGCGATGCCCGCCGAAGCCGCCGTCCACGCGAGCCGGGATGGACCAACCGTGCTTTTGACGTACCGGTTGAACCGCTCCTTGTGCGTTGGAAACACATAGTCCGGAGTGGTGGTAGTTTGCTGATCGACAACCCCCGTCTGCGTGCTCGGATTCTTCGTATCCTCTTTTGTAACGTCCTGACTGTAAACTGAAACGGCGGCAACAACCGTCACCGCCCACACTGCTATCATTTTATAAACTCGATTCATGCGTGCCCCCCTAACCTTCTATAGGGAGTAATTGACACAATCGTTTGTGCTCTTTGTGCATTTTTGTGGCTACGGTTTGTCGGTGACTTTGAGCTCCTTGACAGGGACGCCGTCGCTCCAAACGCCCATGAACCGTTGTTGGCGTGTGTTGCCGAGCGCGTATTCGCGGTTCTTGCCGGTGAAGGCGGCGTCGATGAGACCATCGAAGAGTTTCCAGGTGCCGTAATAGTCCAAAGCGTTAACCAGCATCGTCTCCGGTCGCACGCGTCGTGATATTTGCGCGTTGCCGATCGGATCCGGACTTCCGGCAGGCGCACCTCCAACACTTTCGCCACTGTCGTAATCCTTATCAATCGCGGTCGGCGCGCGATGGCTCGCCTGCAATGCCGGCTGCCCATGTGAGTCGGAAACAAGCGTGATGAAGTCCTTGTTCTGTGCCGGAACACGCGCTGACTCGTAATAGATCCGCTTCGCGTCAGTATCGCGTACCAGACCGTCCTGATCTCCCGCGATAGCGAGCAACAGCGTCTCAGCGGGAATCTTCTTCAAGTCTGCGAGTGGAACATTAATTGGCGACTCAGTAATCCCAGGTTCGACCGACATCACCGCCCGCACGCGCGGCAGATTTGACTCTTTCGCCAGCGCCGCAACATTCGCCGCCAGCAAGCCACCCAAAGAATGACCCACGGTCGCAAACTTGCTGAAATCCGGTGTCACATGCCCGCGCTCAGTTTGCAGACGATGAACTGCGTCTTTTACAGCCGCAATAGCATTCGGTGTGAACTCTCTGATTGGAGTCAGCAGGTTTGACTGGTAACGCGGATAGATGACGATGTTGCCACGTTTCACAAGGTGATCCAGCCACGCACCGTAGTACATCGGATTCATGCCGCCCCAGCCGTGGAGGAAAACGATCACGGGCGCGGTGCGCGGCTTAGGCGAGTCAGGTTCGAAGATCCAGTATTCCTGCGCGCCTTTGCCGTAACGGTTTTTCGTAACTGTCGCGTGAGCGTACTGCCTGCCACCCGGACCCGTTAGCGGCTGCGACGGTGGGGTAGCGATTTGCGCAGAGACGTTCGTCAGAAGGAGAAATGTCAGAGCGATACTAGATAAGGCCGAAACAACGATCCTCCGAAACATTTCTCCTCCCTCGCCGGGCGGCGACCTAAGCCCGCACGGCTACTACCTCCAGATATTCAGCATCGAGCTTGGTCGTGCCGTCAGTCGCCTCATTGTGAGTCGACCAAAGCTGTTCCAGGTCTTTCCGCAACGCCGCGCCCTTCTCTTCGTCGAGCGAGCCAAGAGCTTTTTGCGCCGGCCCATAATATTGACGGAAGTGCTCGACTACCTCTGCGGGAGAAAAAGGAAACACCCAGGTTACCTTTTGAAGCCGTGTGTCCAGCTTCGAGATGCCTTCGCCAAATCGCTCACGAACTGTTTCTTCCACGCCCCAAAGCACGGGAGCAGGCATACCCGGCGGCGGCGGAACATGCTTTGAAGTGATCTTGAACATCTGACCGATAAAACCGCTCGGCGTCCAGTTGGCCATCGCAATGAAACCACCAGGACGGCACACGCGCTTCAACTCGCTCGCCACGAGTTCCGGACGAGGCGCAAACATTGCCCCGAACATCGTCACCACTGCATCAAAACTCGCATCCGCGTAAGGCAGTGCTTCCGCGTCGCCTTCGTCAAACTTCGCATTCAACCCTTCCGCCTTCGCATTTTGGCGGGCCTGCTCGACCGAGTTTGGCGCGATATCAACACCGGTCACACTCGCGCCCGTTCTCGCTGCCGGAATTGCCAGGTTACCGGTGCCACAGGCGACATCAAGGACCGTCATTCCCGGCTTAAGATTGAGCCGCTTGATAAAGTCCGCGGCATCGTTCACGTAGTACTTTGCAATTTGGCCGAAATCACCCGCACTCCAAACAGCCCGCAGTTTTGTTTTCAGGGCCGTTAGTTCAGAAGTTGCTCCACTCTCCATTTTTACTCCCTTCGATTAGACGGAATCAGTCCGAAATTGGACCTTTCTTATATATACATTGCGTCCCCCAATTTATTCCTTACTTGGCACAGTTCATGCACTGGGCGTCGTCGTCGACCATTTTGCGTAACAAAAGAATTCACCTCGCGACCCAGTGCATCGCAGTTTGACAGGGCTGACGTATGTTAACGCGTAATCAATACCTTCTTTGTACCTTGCTGGTTTGCCTCGCGACAAGCTCAGCACTAGCCCAGGCCTCGACGGCCGACTTTCAAAAAGCTCTTCGCGAAAAGGCCGCTTTTAACGAGGCGGACTTCGCGACCTTGCAGCTCAATCAACCGGTTGTGCGGCTGATTCCAACCACAGACAAACGTGAAGTCGCGGTCACTGGTCTCGTGAACACCAACGCCACCGCCGAGGAATTTTTGCGGTCATATCGCGACAGCATGTTGCGCAAAAACAACAGCGCGATTCTCGAAATCGGAAGCTTCGGCAGTAATCCCGCGCTTGCGGACCTCAACAGTCTGACACTCGAACCCGGCGATATCCACGATCTGAAGGAATGTATCGTTGGTGACTGCGATATCAAACTCTCAGCGCCGATGATTGAGCGCTTCCGAAAAGAGATAGATTGGGCTGCGCCCGACTACCAGCTCAGAGTCACGAACCTCTTCAAAGAGATGCTGGTCGCGTACATCAAAGATTATCGTGCGCGCGGCGAAGCGGCGCTGATCGAGTACAACGACAAGCCCGACAGCATCAATCTTGCAACGGAACACCGCGCGCTGACCTCGGCTGCCGGTTACGTCAACAGCTTTCTTGCCGATACGAAGTCGGAGCTGCAACTGGTCGACCAGGCGCTCGTTTGGTCCAAAATCAAGTTTGGACTGAAGCCCGTGATCTCCGTCAATCAAATCTCGATTTATAAACGGAACAGCGATTCTGGTCCACAAGTGCTCGTCGCGTCGAAACAAATTTACGCCAACCACTACTTCAACGCTTTCCTTGCGTTGACTGCGTTTGTTAATGTTCCCGGTGCAACCAACGGAACCTATCTGGTCTACGAGAATCGTTCACGCGCTGACGGTCTCGAAGGACCATTTGGTAAACTCAAGCGAGGCGTGGTTGAGAAAAAGGCGCTGGAAGGTTTGCGTGGCATCATCGCGCAGTCGAAGGCGAGTCTCGAAGGGTCAGCTTTGACCGCCTCTACCGCCGAGCTTTCCGCGTACGAATCGGACGGCTGGGGACACAGGTTATTTGGCGGTGTTCGCCCGTTGTTGTGGCTAATGGTGCTTTCGGCATTGATCGCGTTGTTAGTGCTCGGCCGTCGACGTGCAGACAGAGCAACTACAACGAAGGGCAAAGCACTCAAGCCGGAAAGCGTCAAGAGTTGAAACCCTTCTCACAAAGGAGAAATGAATGATACGAAAACACTTTATTACGTGGATCATAGCTGGGATCATTATCGGAGGGCTGCTCTCGTATGTCTCCGCGCAGCACATGGGCGGTCACACAGTTGAGTTGAAGAACGCGAGTGGCGAATCAGTAGGCACGGCTACGATCACCGCTATCAACAATAAAGGCGGCGTGAGAATCAAGCTCGACCTGAAGAATTTGACGCCAGGTCAGCATGGAATCCATATTCATCAGATGGCAAAGTGTGAAGGACCGGACTTCGCGTCGGCTGGCCCGCACTTCAATCCGACCAACAAAATGCACGGTTCGAAGAATCCCCAGGGACCACACGCCGGCGACATGATGAATTTCACGGTCAGCGCTAAGGGAACCGCAAATCAAACCCTGACAGACATGAACGTCATGTTGGGCGACGGGCCTAATGGCCTGTTCTCAAATGGCGGCACTTCGCTGGTCATTCACGAAAAAGCAGACGACATGAAGACTGATCCGTCCGGAAACTCCGGCGCACGTATCGCCTGCGGCACGATCTCGATGTAGTTTGTTTGGACACGAAAGCATAAAAGGCGCAAAGCTCGTTTCCAGGGCTCTGCGCTTTTTTGTGTCTTCGTCCGTGAAGTAGACTGTGCCTACGGAGGTCGTTATGAAATACCTGCTCGCTCTTATCGCACTCATAGTCGCCATCAACGTCTACTTAAACCAGCAGACAGTGAAGATCAGTCCCGGCTTCTTCACGGCGAAGGACTATCTCGAGATGAGCGACACTGAGCGGCGGGCTTACGTTACTGGTCAGGTAAACGGGATGCTGGTCGCTCCGTTCTTCGGCGCCTCGGAAGAGAACCTGAACTGGCTCAAGACCTGTAGCGGCAAGATGTCAGACGAGCAGCTCGCCTCCCTCCTGTCCCGCTACATCCGCGATCAACCCAATCAGCAGCAAAACCTGAACGTCGTCACCTTCGCCGCCCTGCGCGAGGCGTGTCGCCGCCCCTAAATGGATGGTGGTCTTAATTTGAAATCTTCTCTGCCTTCTCAGCGTATCTCGGCGCGCTCTGCGTTTGAGTTGCCGTTTAACGCAGAGAACGCTGAGATACGCCGAGGACGCAGAGTAAATCGATCAATTTAAGACACCCCTAAATGGATTGCAAAATTTACGGTATGACCGTAATCTATGCACGAATCCGCAAACCTCTTCCCGATTATTTTCATCTGTAATTCCGTATCTCCCCCAGCACTTATGTCATGCTTCGTGCCAAGTACAACTTGAACGGTCACCCGTCACTGAAGGGAGCTACTAATATGAGAGTATTCTGTCCCGAGCACAAAAAAGGGTTCTTCGCGCCCCGGCAAAGTCCCATTAAGTGTGAGAATCGCGGACACCTGCTCGGCGAGATCGATTTCGAGGGCCAGGCCGCGTCTCCAGTCGACTTGCAGTGGCAATACTGTTGTAACTGCGAACACTTTTGTCCCGTCGATTTTGACCAGTACGGCCTTCAGCGCTGCCCCGTTTGCACGCGCCGAAGCTCGCTCCTTTACCTGTGCGACCGTTGCTACGTCATCAGCTTCGAGTCAAACACGCCGCTCCAGACTAAGAATTTCACGCTCACCGCGGAGGGCGTGCCCCAACCTTCGTGTCCGGGCTGTTTGCGTCCTGCCTCGACAGACTTGCACGAACACACCTGCGACGTCGTGAACGCTTCGTTCATCACGGGTTTGAACGCATGTCCGATTTGCGAAGAACGACTCGATATTGCCCCTGCGTTTCCGTCACTAGTTGCCAGTTACCTGAAGCGAACGAAGTCGGCGAATAAAGTAAGTGTCACTTTCGACTACGAGTCAGGATCGTTTGTGCCGATTGAAGACGGCGAGTTTGTGATCGTGACAAACGCAGATCAGCCGGTCGTGCTGCCGCGAGCCACGAAGTTCTCAACCAAGCGTGACTTCTACGAGTTCTACCAGGACTACTATCACTGCCCGAACCCGGACGCCGGCGACGTTCAGATCATTCAACCCGCGTTTGTGTCACGCGCCGCGAACGGCTGGACTCTCGTCGCGACAGGCATTCTCGATGTGGTCAAGGAGCAGCCGAAGAAAAGACTGGCGCCGCCGCCGGCCATACAGCCAGCGCCAAAACCACAGCCGCCGCCAAGACCACAGCCACCACCGCAACCGCCAATCGCGAAGCCTGCAGAACCCGAACCCGAGCCGATGCCGGTGGTCACCCCGAAGAAACAAGAGACTGGAATCAGGACATGTGTGGAATGTGGATCTCAGATCGAGGAGAAGTACGCTTTCTGCTGGAAGTGCGGACACTCGATGCACAACGAAGGCAAGCCTCGACAGATCCTTTCCTCCGCGATCGATCTGGACGACGAGCCAACAGTGCAACACGAACCGCGACCGTTCAACTCGACGGTCTTGCCCTGGACCACTACACCCGCGTCTGAACATCCGTCATCGAGCCGCGGATCAGTGCTGAAGCTGCTGGCGATCGGCGGCGTTTCGTTCGTGCTGTTGTCACTCGGTGTGTTTGGGTTATTCCGTTCAGAAACCCACACAGCCGCAGCGCCTCCAGCGCCCGTTTCTCAACCCGTGAGCCAGCCGCAACCGACTGTCGCGGCGATCACCACCGAAGTCTCGCGCAACGCGCCTGCGGTTACGACGACGCAGCAAGTCGTCCCTAATCCCGAAGACGAGCTAAAGAAACTGCGCGAACGACGAATGACGGCGACGGCCTCCGAGCGTCCGAAGCTCATCCAGGCATTCGCGAAAGTCGAGAAACAGTATCCGCGTGATTACAGGTTTCCGTACGAGCGTGCGAAGTTTGCGGTGAAGGGATCGCAGGCAAGCTCTAAATCGGACGCCTTCAAAGCGCTGACGGCAGCCGCGCAAAAAGCCATCACGACCGGCAAGGCGAATGAGATGTTAACTGGCCTCGAGAGCGACAAGAGCGGCGACTTCAGCCGCCTTTCGCAGGGAAAGTTTGAGTGGAGCCGCCTTGTGGCCGCGCTCAAACGCAAAGACACAAGCCTTCTTAGCGAGTAAAGCAGAACCACGGATAACACGGACGAAAAATCCGGATTTAATATCCGTGTTATCCGCGGTTACGGTTTTATTGGTCGCGCTCGATCAGCTTCGAGAAGCGGCTCTCCTTGCCGTCCTTCGTTTTCTCCTGATAGAGAAACGCGAGGTTGTTGTCGTCAAACCCTTCGAAGAACTCATCCCAGCTAATCGCCTCGAGCGATCCCTCACCCGAGAATCCCGGATAATCAATGCGCAGCAGGCCCGGACTGTTTTTGCTCTCCGTCTCTTTCACACGGGCCGGATGCCCGCCTCTTTCTTCAACCCAGCGACGAATCTCGTCGTGATTAGTCGTCACTTTTGATTCTGCCGATTTTGTACTCATGTTTTCCCCTCCCAAGGCTCAATTTTTGGAATGTCTCTGTCCGTTCTTTGTGTGAGAGATGTAGCAAAGTTCTAAAAATCCTGAAATCCTGTTAAAAACTACCTATGAACCCGTGGATCAAATTGCTCGCGCTTCTCATCATCACTTCCGCTTCAGTTTCAGCACAGCAAGTTGTTCGCATCACTGAACCCGAGGCGATCAATCCGGCTGAAGTCACGATCGCCATCAACCCGAAGAACCCCGACAACATGATCGCGGCCTCGTTTCAAACAGGTCACCCACCGAAACCGCGCGCGGGTAGTTATCACTACGTCACGTTCGACGGTGGCAAGACGTGGAAGACTGTCTCCACACCCAATCCGAAAAATCTTGTGCAGGGCGACGACGTGCTCGCGTTCAGCAACGATGGTGTTGCTTATCACGCTCATCTTTCGTTCGACGGCATTCGACTCGCGCGGCCCGTGCGCGCTGAGAATGGAATGATCGTCAACATTTCGAAGGACGGCGGCAACACTTGGACCGACGGCACTCCCGCAATCGATCACCTCAACACAGTGACGCCGTTCGAAGACAAACCCGGATTGATCGTCGACAACGCGCCAGGCTCACGCTTCAAGGGCCAGGTGTATCTCGCATGGACGAGGTTCGATGTGTACGGCAGCTCCGATCCCGAACATCATTCGCAGATCTATTTCACACGCTCGACCGATCAAGGCCAGACGTTCTCGATGCCGTTTCGTATCTCCGATACCGGTGGCGACTGTCTTGACAGCGACAACACGGTCGAAGGCGCCGTGCCTGCGGTTGGTCCAAACGGTGAAATTTATGTCGTGTGGGCCGGACCGCTCGGGCTCGTCTTCGATAAGTCGACTGACGGCGGTCTGACGTTCGGTAAAGACAAAGTCATCGGAGACATTCCGGGTGGCTGGGATTTTGGAATCGAGGGGCTGAGCCGGGCCAACGGCATGCCGGTGACTGGAGTTGATCTAAGCAATGGGCCAAACAAGGGCACGCTTTACGTCAACTGGATCGATGCACGCAATGGCGACCCGGATGTGTTTGTGATGTCGTCAAAGAATGGTGGTGAGACGTGGACCGCGCCCCTGCGTGTGAATGATGATGCGTTGAAGAACGGGAAGGCGCAGTTTTTTACGTGGATGGCGATCGATCCCGCGGATGGCTCGGTCAATATCGTGTTTTACGATCGACGTGACGGGAAAGGCACGCAGACCGGCCTGACGCTGGCGCGCAGTGTCGATGGTGGCCGCACGTTCGTAAATCACAAGATCGACGTGCCGCTGTTCAGTGTGAATGAGCGCGTGTTCTTTGGTGATTACAGCAGTATCTCCGCTATTGGCGGGCGCGTGGTGCCGGTGTTCATGCATTTCGTGAATGATTCGAATCTGGCGGTGTCGGTGGCGCTGTTTCGATTTAAACCGGGAACGCAGGAGATCGTTAGGTGAAAAATCTTGTAAATCCTGTCTAACGACTTAGCCGAGACTGTCAACGCGCCTGCGCTCGATCGCGCGCGATCCCAACACACCGCACGCCGTCACGAGCGCGCCGAGTTTCGCGAACCGCGGATCGCGCGTCAACCCCTTCTGATATCGAAAAAAAATCTGCTGCACGATCACCGCGATCTTCAATAATCCATACACGAAATAGAAAACTGGATCGTCAATCCGTCGCCCACTGCATCGCGCGTAGTGCTCCAGCAACTCGGTGCGCGTGAAGCTGCCGGGCAGACTCGTCAACCCAAACCCGTATCGCTGCCACTCTTCCGGATCCGTCGCTTCAACCCAATACGCAAGACTGGTCCCGAAATCCATCAGCGGATCGCCAATCGTCGCCATTTCCCAATCAAGCACCGCGACTACGCGTGCGAGATCTTCCGGAGCGAGTACGAGGTTGTCGTACTTGTAATCGTTGTGGATCAGCGCCGGTCGTTCGGAATCAGCGGGAAGATTTTGATGTAGCCAATCCGCAAGCTGCTCGATTGCGGGAACGTCATCCGTCCGGGCGTTGTAGTAACGTTTGGTCCAACCCTCGACCTGGCGCTTCACGTATCCCTGCGGCGATCCCAGATCACCGAGTCCGGCAGCTTCGTAGTCGATTTCATGTATCTCAGCGAGGTTGTCGACGAATGTCTCGGAGAGACGGCGCATTAGCTCCGGCGAGAGATCGAGGCCGTGTGGTTTCTGTGCGCGCAGGATGATTCCCGTCACGCGCTCCATCACGTAAAACGGTGCGCCAAGTATCGATTCATCGTCGCAGAAGAGAAGCGGTCGCGGCACTTTTTGATAGACCGGATGCAGATGCGAGAGGATACGATACTCGCGACTCATGTCGTGCGCTGTTTTGATCTTCGCGCCGATTGGTGGACGACGCAGCACGAGCTCGCGATCGCCGCTGCGGATTAGGTAGGTGAGATTTGAGAAGCCTGATGGGAATTGTTCGATCGCGTCGATATGTTCTTTCAGGTATTCGGAAAGACGATCAAGTGGCAGCTCTTCGCCCTGGCGGACTGTGACAGGATTATCTTGAGACACCTTGTCAATCCTGTCTGACATATCTTTTGAGAATACTGCGCGCTACGACTATTTTATGAACCTCGTCCGGTCCATCGTAAATGCGCGCGGCGCGCTCGTGCCGGTACCAATAAGATAGGAGCGTGGCGTCGGTCAGTCCGAGCGCGCCATGCACCTGAATGGCGCGATCGATAACTTTCTGCAAGATGCCCGCGACAAAGAATTTGATCAACGAAATGTCCTCTCTCACTTCGCCGGCGCCCTTCGTATCGATCGCGCGTGCTGTATTTAGCACGAGCAGCCTTGCGGCATTAATCTCAGCTCGACTCTCTGCGATCCACTCCTGCACGTTCTGCTTACTTGCCAACGACACACCTGGCGCCAGCTCACGGCGCGCTGCGTAGCTGCACATGAGATCAAACGCGCGCTCGCAGATGCCAATCCAACGCATGCAATGATGAATTCGTCCCGGTCCGAGCCGCTCCTGCGCGATCGCAAAACCCTCGCCTTCCCTGCCCAGCAAGTTGCTTTGCGGGACGCGGCAGTTTTCGTATCTGACTTCCGCGTGACTGGCGTAATCACTTCCCTCATCGCCCATCACACGGATGTTTCGCACGAGCTGAAATCCGGACGTCGGTATCGGAACGATTATTTGACTAGCCCGCTTATAAGGATTCTCATTTTCGACATTCGTTATCGCCATGACGATCGCGAAGCTCGCACCTTCGGCGGACGAAGTGAACCACTTGTGACCGTTGATAACGTAGTCGTCATCGTCTTTCACGGCAGTTGTGCTCATCCACGTCGGATTCGATCCCGGATGCTCAGGCTCAGTCATCGAGAAACAACTGCGCACATCGCCGCGCGCGAGGGGCGTAAAATATTTCTCTTTCTGCTCGGGCGTGCCGTGGGCGAGGAGGATTTCCATGTTGCCGATGTCGGGCGCCTGGCAGTTGAAGAGATAGTGTCCGATCGGTGTGCGGCCGAGCTCTTCGCTCACGTGCGCAAACTGCGAAAGTGTCAGACCGAGGCCACCGTGTTCTTTCGGCAGGTGCGGCGCCCAAAGTCCAAGCGCTTTAACTTTTTCGCGCGTTGCCTTTAGCGTGGATGTTAGATCGCGGAACGGACGTCGCAGAAAATCAGGCTCGAGTGGGTAGACTTGTGAGCGCAGGAATTCCTTGATCCTGTCGAGCAGTCCGAGCAGTTCCTCGTCGTGGTGATCCGTCATGATGACGGGCACAACGTATCACAAATCCCTTTTATTCTGTCTCAATAAAATACGCCGCTCGCTACGATCCTCTGATTATCCCTGTGGCTCATCACTTGCTCCATCGCGGGACATGAAAGACGAACAAATACGCGAACTTTTGTACCAGGGACTCGAAACCGAGATCGGCGGCGTTCAGGTTTATACGACCGCACTCCGCTGCGTCGAGAACGATGACCTGAAAGAAGAATGGGAAGAATATCTCGAGCAGACTAAGAATCACGTGACGATTATGGAAGACGTGCTGACGAAGCTCGAGCTGGATCCTGACGAGGAGACACCGGGTCGCAAAGTCGTGCGCACCATAGGCGAAGCGCTGGTCCAGTCGATGGAGATGGCGTTAGCGGAAGGTAAACCGGGCGCGGCCCAATTGGTCGCCGCTGAAGCCGTCGTTCTGGCTGAGACAAAGGATCATCAGAACTGGCATCTGATCGGTGAGGTGTCGAAGAAAGTCAAAGGTGACGTCGCGAAGATTCTCAAGGAAGCATACGACGAAGTAGAGCACGAAGAAGACGAGCACTACTATCACACCAAAGGCTGGGCGCGAGAGCTTTGGATCGAATCGCTCGGTATGAAGGCCGTGCTGCCGCCACCGGAAGAGGTGAAGAAGGTAGAAACTGCCATCGGCGCCGCGCGTGCAGAACAGGCTCGCACCAAGATGGCATCGAAATAGGGCCCACAAAAAGCACAAATAAACCGCATTAGGCACAAAGTCGAAATTTCAACTTTGTGCCTTTTGTGTACCTACCCGAAGCTGACGTGCCAGTGCAGGTGTTTTGAGTCCTGATACTTTCCGAGATTAGTCAACACACGACACGCGCCGTGTTCGTCGAGCACGTCCTGCGCGACCTCACGAACTACCCGCAGCAACTCGAGCAACAACGTGTCATCGCTTTCGTCTAATGTGAGCAACGAAGAGATGTGACGCTTCGGAATAACCACGATGTGCACGGGCCAAAATGGGCGCGTGTGGTAGTAAGCGAGCACGTTGCTGGTTTCACGGACGACTGCAACCGGCGTCCGCCCGCTCAAAACCTCTTCGCAGTAAAAATCTTCGGTCATCCTCTCGATCTTAACAGGCCTAACATGATTCGTGTTATTTTTTGGAACTTACTACGGACTCGTAAGTGAGATTGCTCCAACAAAACCTTTCTCTCCCGCGGAGTTTCCCATGTACTTAAGAACGATTCTTTTCTCGACACTAGTGTTGTTGTGCACAGGCACGGCGCTGGCCCAGCGACCTGGACCGGAATTCTGGCGGAAAGTCGGTTGCGAGCCGTTCGAGCCGCGCACCAAGCTGGAAGCGATCGACGACAAGCACGGCACCGTCATCATCAGGGGTTTCACACGCATCACGACTGTTGAAGTGCGCGGTGTGCGTATCGACGCGATTGAGATGCGCGAGCTGGGGAATGTGGCGCGCACGAAGGGTCTCGTAGTGGTTTTGAGAGAAGGTGGCGAGCGACCGGACGATAACCGCGCGTTCGTTGATTACGAGGAGATCGAGCCGTTGCTGAATGCGATCGACGCGATCTCGCGCGTCGACGAAACCGCCACGAAGCTCGCGGGGTTTGAAGCGCGATACAAGACGCAGGGCGATTTCGAGATCGGTGTGTTTCGGCAGACGAGTCGCGGCACAGCCGTGGTACTGACGACGGGCATCTGCGATCGCGCCACCGCGACGCTCACGCTTGACGATCTGGCGAAGATACGCGCCATGATTCAAGAAGCGAAGTCGCGACTGGACGAGATCAGGTAACACGGACTTTTAATCCACGATTTTGATGCGCGTCTCGGCGCCGTTGGTGCGGATCTCGGGGACGTACATCGCGTGGCCCAGGACCGGCAGAGCGTGAAATTCGCCCGGCACTTCGGCCCGCATCTCGTAACTCAATTGCCAGAAGCCTTCCGGCAGTTTGTCGATAAACAGCGCCACCTTCCGATCGCGCAGCTCCTGATAAACCCAACGCTGCCGCCCGGTAAATCCACCATCTGACTTCAACTCGCGCACGTACAAACTCTCGCCACTGCGAATCTGCACCGCTTCCAGTCCAGCCGGCTTCAGATCTTCAAACAATAGATACTCATAGTTGTTCTTAGCCTCAACCGTGAGCACGACCTCGATTCGATCACCGCTCTTCACCGTCTGGCCATCACTCAACTGCACTCTTTCCGCCACGATGCCTTTCAACAGCGTCGGATGATTCACGAGTTTGAAATACTCGCGCTTCACGAAGATCTCATTGCCCGCCGGTTTCAAAGGCTCTTCCAAACTAAAGAACTCAGCCGCGGCCGCGAAGTAGATTGGCCCGCTGCCACTGTTCCGCACGATGCTGATCTCATTGGCACCATCACGAAGCAGTTCGCGTGAGATCGCAAACTTGCTTGGCGCGCTCAACGCGTCTTCAGCCGTGATCTGTTTAGTCGCGACTGTGGTTCCATTGACGACGAGCTGGTATCCCATCCCCGGCTGCACTTCCCCACTCACGCGAAGGTAATCGTTGAGCGTCAAAACCACGATCGCGGTGTCGCGCGTGTTACTCCACTGCGCGCCACGACGATTTTTCACCAGCCAGTTCGTGACCGGTTCGATCAGCTTGTTCTGCGGATCGATCGCGAGGAGAGCGCGCAAGGCAAACGAAGTCGCCTCAACACCACCTTCCGACCAGCGCCAGTAAACTCCATCCTCGCCCCAATGCGCCGTTCCGATTACTGACGGATCAGGCGATTGCGCGCCCTGCTGCACGATCGAAGTGTCAGGCTTCGTATCGATCTTCACGCCGTTTTCGAGGTTCGCGATGAGCGTCTTCGCTTGCTCGTGATATCCGTAGTTGTGCGCCGCTAGAGCGAGCAACGCGCGCGTGTAAGCGTTCAACCGGTCGCGGTTCTTCCAGAGGTTTTCGAAAGCGACAGTCTGAAACTTGCTCACTTCCGACTCTTTTCGCACTGCGTGATAGACCGCTAGCGAGTGAAGCATCCACGCTTGCGCATCGTAATTCGTTTCCTCTTCGACCAGCTCCTTATCGAGATACGATACGGCCCGCGTGACCACGTCTGATTTCACATCGATGCCGGCCTGGCGAGCGAGCGTCATGCCCCAAACAACGTATGCGGTCATGAAGTGATCGCTATCGCCGTCTTTCCACCAGCCCCAACCACCGTCGGCATGTTGAAAGTCGTAAAGACGATCGAGACTGCGCTTCGTGATCGCTTCCAGCTCTTTGAGATCTTTACTACCGTTGGGATGAGTTGCCGCAGCAGTCGACTCTTCGATACCGCCAAAGATCTTGTTCATGGCAGTCTCGGGTTTCAGACCGAGATCCCGCAGCGTCTTCGCAGTGATCACTGCCGGCAGGAACCGGCTCATCGTCTGCTCAGTGCAACCGTACGGATAGTCGATGAGGTACGGCAGCGCGTCGAGCATCGTGGTCGCCATGCTGGGCGCGATCTGAACCGTCAACTTCGTCGAATCGACGCGGCGTTCTTTCGGAATGTCGAGCTTGATCGAGACACTGTCGCCGCGCATCTTGCCGGACCGCGAAACGAACTTCTCGATCCCGTGTTCGAAGATCGTGAATGTTTTTTCCATCGCATCGGAATATTTGGTTCCTCGCGCTTCAACTCTCAGTTTCGCCTCGCTCGCGTGGTTCACCGCCACGAGCCAGTCAACTCGCGTTTCAGTATTGGCTTTCACCTCGACCGGCGTTTCCGCACTGTTCACGGGTTTACCGTCGATGAGCAATCCGGTCACGGACAAACCGTCTGCATTCAATTTCGGTATTACACTCATCGCTTCGTCTGTGTTGTTGTTGATGACGCCTGATACCGTCACTTGATCACCAACGACGAAGAAGCGTGGCGCCTGGAGTCGAACGATCAGCGGCTGCTTCGTTCGTGTGGATGAGTTGCCGATGCCGAACTGATTGCCGGTCGTTGTGACACGGGCAGTCGCGGACCAAGTTGTTAACGAGTCGGGGTATTTGACTTTAACTGTTGCAGTGCCGTCAGCGTCAGTCTTCACGTCAGGCAGCCAGACAATTGTCGAACGAAAGTCGTTTCTCACTTGGACTGCTGGTTCCTGTGTCGCGGGACCTGGGGTTGGGGCCGCCGCCTGTAAAGTGCCGGACGGACGCAGTTCAAAATCTGCCATACCGCGCCCGTTGATAGGTAATCCGCCGATCTGCCTATTCGCCACTCCATCGATCACAAGATTCGACCCGGACTTAGTCACAATAACGTCACTAGCGGCAGCTCCACCTCCGGCCGTTCCACCACGAGCGTAATAGCGAAAGTCATCTTTGCTACGCAGAGCCGCCATCTCGTCCTTCTCATTCACTGTGTCTTTGCGATCACGCAGTCCACCTTCCGCAACTTCCACGAGCTTTGCATATGGCTTCTGATCAAACGTGGATTGAGTTTGCACTGTGTGCTGACGCTTCTGACCGTAGTAAAACTGTCGTGGATCGGCCGCGTAATCCTGCTGTATGTATTTCACCGATTCATCAACGAGACCCAAAGCGATCTCCGCCGCAACCGGACGGCCATGCGCATCTTTCGCACTGATCGCCAGCGTGCCTTCTTCGCGCGGCTGGTATTGCTCACGATCAGCTTTCACTGCCACGTCCAGAAAACGCTCAACCGGTGGGACGACGACCTGTTTCGTATCGGAATACGCCTGCGCATTGCTGATCATGAACGCGCTGAGATAGATGTTCGGAATGTGCTTCTCCTCAATCGGAACGTCGATCAGCTTCGTGTTACCGGTGACGTGGACCACCTGATAACTAAACAAGTCTTCACCTTCGATGCTGAACAACACGTAACGATCGGGCACCGGCACAGAAATCATCACGGGCGCAGTTTGTCCCGCGCGGAAAGTGTCTTTGTCGACGACGAGCTCGAGGCCTTCGTGGCGATAACCAAGATCGGTCGACGCATTCGTCGCTACGAAGACGTATGTGTCTGCCTTCACTGGTGGCAGAAAACGATCGCGCTTCGCGTCAACACCCTGGCTGCTCGTCCACGCGACGTGGTAATAACCTTCACGCTCTGGCGTGAAGTTGAACTCGGCAGCGCCTTCGCTGTCAGTCTTAACTGTCTGCGTAAGGATCTCGTCGCGTTGATAACCGCGAAACTTCAGTCGCCAGCGGCCTTGACCTCGAGTAGCGAGCGGCGGAAAGAGCTCCGGTCGCTTTTGCAATTCCCGCAGCTCTTCGCCTTTCACTTCGCGGCCGCGCGGATCGATCCAGACTTCCCACCAGTAGTCACGCGTGACTTTCACTGTGCCTTCGGTTTGAACTGGCTGCTCGTTCGCATCGAGCGCTTTGATATCGACCGTGACTTTGTCTTTCGGACGATAGAGATTCCGTTCTGAATGCGGATAGACGTAATAACGCTGGCGCGTCACGCGAACTCGATCGCTGGCCGTGATCTCGCGCCGCGACGAATCCACGACGCGCGCTTCGATCCGATACTCGTAATCCTGGCCGTAGTTCTCGTTCGGTGTATCGAAAGTCAGCTTCGCTTTGCCGGTCGCATCGGTTTTGATCGTCTCGCGTTTAATGACTGGGCCCTGATTGTTGTAGTAGTTGAGGCGCAGGGGTTCGAGGTCGTCGTAATACCACGGGTAATCACGGCGCGGGTACCAATAGTGATAAAACGGAAGCTGGTAAACGACCACTTCAGCCGATGCGTTGCTGACTGGACCACCAAAATAGTAGTCGGCCTGAATCTCGACTTCGACTTTCTCGCCCACGCGAAACGCCTTCTTCTTGCCGTCCTGTTCGGGCGTCTTCACCTGAACTTTGAACTCGGGCAGCTTGTATTCTTCGAGTCGAAATAATTTTGCACTTCCGATTTGCTGCTTGTATCCCTCTTCCCAAAACACGATGCTGTACTCGCCGAGCGGCAGTTGATCGCCGAGTTCGAGTGTTCCCCACGCGCTGCCAAAAGCGTTCAAGGTCGCCTTGCCTGAACTGACTTTCGAACCGCGCGGATCGTTAATGACGTATTCGACGTTCTGGTTTGCCGGAGTCGAATACGCTCCTCCCTGCGCTTGGCGTGCGATGAACTTCCATTGCAGCGTTTCCTTCGGGCGATAAGCAGGGCGATCGGTGAAGGCGTAGATGCGCCAGCCGTCGTTCCGGACAGTTGTGTAAGCATAGCCTGCCGCGAATGCCTGACGATCGTTAACAGCCGCGGTGGCGAACAGGCTTCGATTCGCAGTATCACTTCGCAGCGGAAAGCGAGCGAGGCCATTAGCGTCGGTCGTCTGACGAAGACGACGCCAGCGCCAGCGATTGTTCACGTAATAACTTTCCCACAGCGCAACGCTTGCGTTTGCAATTGGCGCACTCGTGATGGCGTCCGTGAAAAACACCAGCGCCTGGTTGGTTGATGACTTCAGGACGAGCGTCGCATCCGAAACGAGAACGATCTCGCGCGCCGACAATGAACCGCTCTTAGCTTCGAGCAGATAAGCACCAACAGGCAGCTTCCCTTCGATCCGGCTTTGTTCCGAAAATGGTTTATGCGTTTGGCTGTCGTTGATGTTTTTGGTCCAGGCTTTCACGGGCACGCGACCCGCAGTCTGAATTCGCTGGATCCACGGGGCTGACTCGCCTTCGCCGTCCTCTTCATTGACGGATGCGATGAAACGCACTTCGCGCGTCATGTCGAATTTGTAGAGCGCTAAATCGACGTGCCGCACGTTACGAGTATTCAACGCAAACTGAAGTTCTGAGTCAGGAAGAAAAATGTTCGAGACGCCGATCCCGAGCGATGGTTCGGTGATGGCTTTGACCTGTTCCCTCGCCTGATCGTAGTAACGAGTCTCACCTTTAGAAAACTCGCTGAGTAGACGGCGATAAAGCTCGAGTGCTTTTTCGTAGTCCGGTTCTTCCTGCAACTGGCCGTCCTCGAGCTGGCGGATCGTGCCGTAGTTGCTCATCCACTCGGCGTAATAATAGAGCGCATCGTCGTACCACTCTGACTGTTTCCCGGCTTTGAGGGCGTCTTCAAACTGATCG
>JADMIO011429295.1_pt1 | contig 21041 bp, 24 predicted proteins | sample 8958161 | NCBI WGS metagenome assembly JADMIO01 (sample SAMN16585339, study PRJNA669376) | soil metagenome | isolation source: Crop rotation soil | place: USA: Cullars Rotation, Alabama | collected 2011 | reverse complement strand
CGCGACTTCAAGTCACGTGAATTCCAAGCTTCGGATCCCACTGTGCTGGAAAGGAGTTTCGTCGTCGCAACTTCATTCACGAAGGCGAGACCACGGCGACCAGTCAGGTGATTCGCGAGCACGTCGACATGGACCACCTGCTCACGCGCGCGCTTCAGCTCAGCGAATACCATTCGAAGCGCGAACAATTCGCACGCGAGAACGTCGCGCGCAATGGTCGCTTCTCGAAGAAACGCGGCATCGGCTTCGCGACGTTCATGCACGGCGCGGGCTTCACTGGTTCCGGCGAAGTCTTTTTGCAGTCGGTCGTCTCTGCGGAAGCAACCGCGGACGGCAAGGTGCGCCTACTCGCCGCCAGCACGGAGATCGGCCAGGGCACGAACACGATCTTTTCGCAAATCGCGGCGGAGACTCTCGGACTCGATTTTGATTCGATCGAGATCGTTCAGCCGGATACAGGTCTCGTGCCGAATAGTGGGCCAACTGTGGCGTCGCGCACGTCGATGGTTGTTGGCAAGCTCGTCGAATCGGCTGTGATGGCTTTGAAGCAGACGTTGATTGGCAGTGGTTTGTTGTCGCCTGAGTATGGCGAGTCGGAGTTTAAGAAGGCGTGTGCTGAGTATCTTGCGAAGTTTGGCTCGTTGAAAGCGTCGTCGACATATCAACCGCCGCCCAACGTTCATTGGGACGACGAGAAGTATCAGGGTGACGCATACGGCGCTTATGCGTGGGCGGTGTATGTGGCTGAGGTGTCGTTTGACGAGTTGACGTATGAAGCGCGTGTCGAAGATTTTGTAGCAGTGCAGGAAATCGGGCGGGTGCTGAATCCGGTGTTGGCGGCGGGACAGATCGAAGGGGGCGTGGCGCAGGCGATCGGATTCACGTTGTTTGAGAACGTGGTCTGGAAGGACGGCCGTATGGCAAACAATCAGATGACCAACTACATCATCCCGACGCCGGCGGACATCCCTCCGATTCGCGTTTATTTCGAAGAGAACCCCTACGCCTATGGCCCAGGCGGCGCCAAAGGAATCGGCGAGCTCCCAATGGACGGCGCCGCGCCCGCAATCCTGAACGCCATCGAGAACGCCACCGGCATCAGCTTCAGCCACATCCCCCTCATGCCCGAGAGATTGATGGACCAATCACTTACGTCACAGTGATTTCCTGATAGTCACCGGGTTGGATTTTCTCAACGGCTCCTTGGATCTGATAAATACATTTTTTGATACGGGGCCAACTGGTTGTCAGTAGAACCAAAATGGCTAGTTTTCTTCCAGAAAGATTCTGCTGATAACGTAGCTGCTGATCGGTTGTAATTAACAGATCGAAGGAAGTCTCTGCCGCGGCTAGGAGTTCTCCGTTCTTCAAGTTTGACCAACCCAATTCAAATGCGGTTGCGACATTATGTGAAGTCAGGTGGTCACGGAGTGGCAATGGAGTACCTTGATCGAAGAGGATTTTGTAACAGCGTGAGAAAACTGTCTTAAACTTCTGCCAGGCTCTGCTCGGCATGAGCGAGGACGGCAACAGCCTGGCCCATTGTGACGCCCGGGAACCATGCGAGGAATTGATCGATGGATGCGCCGGCTTCCAAATTCTCGAAGAGAGCCTTCACCGGCACACGAGTTCCCTTGAATACCCATGCACCGCTGACTTTATCTTCGACCCGCTCGACTTCCGGGCAATTGCTCCAATCCAACATGAAGTACATGTTATGCTTGCCCTCAACATCAGGCAAGGACTGAATACGTTACTAGCATGCCTAAGGCTCCAGTCGAATTCAAAGTTAATGGCGAAACACACCGGCTCGAGGTGTTTCCGATGGCGCGGCTGCTTGATGTGTTGAGGGAGCAGTTGCAGTTAACGGGGACGAAGGAGGGGTGTGGTGAGGGGGAGTGTGGGGCGTGTACGGTGATTGTTGATGGAATGATTGTGAATAGTTGTCTTGTTCCCGTGGCCCAGGTAAATGGATCGGAGATCACTACGATCGAGGGAGTTGCGCGCGACGATCAACTGCACGCCGTCCAGCAGTCATTCATCGAACACGGCGGAGCTCAATGCGGGATCTGCACGCCGGGAATGGTGCTCGCCGCTGTCGATCTGCTCCAGCGCAACCCGCGTCCAACTGAAAACGAGATTCGCAACGGCCTCGCCGGAAATCTCTGCCGCTGCACCGGCTACATGAAAATCTTCGAATCCGTTGTGCGCGCTTACCAGAAGTGAGAGCCTTCATTCCAAATTACCAGCTCACCACCCCTGCGTCGCTCGCCGACGCTCTGGCGCTGCTCAAGAACGAACCGGGAGTTTGGAAGCCGTTCGCGGGCGGCACGGATTTGATGGTCCTGTTGGAGGCCGCCAAGCTGCCGCATCGCAACTACGTCAACATCTGGGGCTTGAACGAGCTCCGGGGCATCGAAGCAACAGACTCACACATCACACTTGGCGCGCTAACCACTTACACCGAAATTCAGGCGAATCCAATTCTTCGTAGTGAGTTTCCAATGCTTTGCCAGGCTGCAAGTGAAACCGGAGGTCTCGCGATCCAAAATCGCGGCACACTCGGTGGTAACATCATCAACGCTTCACCCGCCGCCGATTCTCCTCCGGCGCTGCTGGCCTACGATGCTGAGATCGAGTTGCTGTCGACAAGTGGATCGCGTTGGCTTCCGTACCAGGGATTTCACACGGGCTACAAACAGATGCACATCGCGCCCGATGAATTGCTGGCGCGCATTCGTCTGCCACGCAACACAGCCGGCTTGACGCACTACTATCGCAAAGTCGGCACGCGAAAAGCGCAGGCGATCTCGAAAGTCTGTTTTGCCGCGGTCGGTCGAATGAATGACGGACAGATCGCGGAAACAAGAATCGCCGTCGGAAGCGTTGCGCCCATAGTCGTGCGTTGTGTGCAAACAGAAAACGCATTAAAGGGTCGAAAGCCCGACGCTGGGTTGGCGCGTGCTGGTCTGTTACAGGAGATCTCCCCGATCGACGACATTCGCTCGACTGCAAACTATCGCTTGCAAGTAGCGAAGAACCTACTCACTGATTTTCTTTCAGTTCTAAACCACGCATGAATACAGGCAATACACTTTGGCTTTGGGTGATCGCGATCGCTCTACTTGGTCTTGCTCCGACAAACGCGCAGCAGCAGCACGAGAATCTCGAAGGCTTCATGACCGGCATTCGCGCGAATGCCATCAAAGGCGCGGTGCCGTTCCAGCGCCGCGATGGTTTTTACGATCTCGAGCCGGGCCTCAAGCTCGAACGAGATGACCTCCTCAAAAGCAACCCCGATTCTTATTACGAACTATTACTCCAGCCCGGAAACTACTTGCGCGTCGGTCCTGACACGGAGTTGCAAATCCTCAACGATCAACTCGAAAAGATGAAGCTGAAACTCAACCAGGGCTCCATCAGCTTCGAGATCGTGAACAAAGAAAATCCAGGGGGCTCTAACACGGTGGAAGCTTACGAGCTCGTCAGAGTCATCACTCCCGATGCCGAAGTCTTTGTGAATGGTCCAGGCATATTTCGCATCAACGCAAGGGCGGACGGTCGAACGGAGCTAATCGTTCGCAAGGGCGAGGCTGTCATAAACGGCACGCGAGTCAGGAAAAACGAACGTGCAGTCAGCTCGAGCAAAGGCGTCGCGGAAATCGATCCAAGGAGCGAAGACGGCTTCGACGTGTGGAGTCGCGAGCGTGCCGACGCGCTGGTGCGCACGAACAAGTCGCTGAAGGAAAACGCGCCCTGGGCCAAACGAGAAAAGAGAGGATTGGAAACGTCGGTAGACCTGCCTGAGAACGAACAACGCAGCACGAACCCGTTCGTCGTTTCCGCAAAGCCCGGCGCCGTTAACTTCGTGGAAGATGGTGTCGAGTTTAGCCGGCCGGAAAAAGATTGGGAGCAACTCACAGAGAAGTCGGAGCTCGAAACCGGCGATAAGGTGCGCACTGACGAGCACAGTTTTGTGGAGCTCATGTTGTTTCCCGATTTGCACTTCAGGATCGGCGAAGCTTCAGAAGTCGTGTTTGAGCAACTCTCGAACGACTCGATCTCAGTTAAGGTGTTGCGAGGCTCTGCCATTCTCGACGTCGCCCGCTTCGACCGCAAACAAGTGCCGCAGATCACACTTGCAAGCTCAACGGACGCGGCTGTTATCGCTGAGCGAGGAAACTACCGCATAGATACGGACGCAATCACGATTCGTGACGGCAAAGTGATCTTCAACGACCGCTCGGTTGGATCTTGTCGTAGAATCTCGACTGGGACCGTTTCTGATTGCGACAAGAAGCGCACCGACAACTTTGATTTCTGGAGCCGCCACCGAGGTGAAGGTCAGATCTACAATGGCACTGCAACGGTGGCGATGGTGACTTACCTTACCAGGTTGCGCCAAATGCGTTTTAAGAACACCGGTTTCTGGTTTCAAAATTCCGGAGAGTTGCACTACACGTTTGTGCCTTTTACGTCGTTGATGTTTCGGTCTCCATACGGAGGCAGCTATTCAACCGTGCTGTCGCCGGAAACTAATGTGAATCTCTTTGATAAGCCGGACGCCAAACGGGGCGTTCAATTCCCGCAGAATCAGTCGCCAGTCACGCTACCGCGACCCTAAAACAAAATGACACCTGAGATCCCCTACAACCGAAAAGCAGTTGATCCTTTGGAATGCATCAAGGCCGGCTGGCAACTCGTGAAACCGCAGTACTGGTTGTTTGTCGGTATGTCCTTTGTCGGCTTCTTCATCGGTTCCGCCGTACCGCTGGGAATACTGATGGGACCGATGCTGTGTGGAATCTACATGGCCTGTTTCGCGCGCATGCGTCGCGAGCCGGTTGAATTCGGACTGCTGTTCAAAGGCTTCGACTTCTTTGGACCAAGCGTAATCGCCACGCTGCTTCACACCGCGCCGATAATCGCGATCGTGATTCCAACGTACGTTCTTTTTTACGCGAGCCTGTTTATATCGATTGCCGCGCAGGGTAACGATCCGAATCCCCTGGCGATGCTGGGCGTATTGGGAACGTTTAGTCTCATAGTGCTGGTGATTGCTGTAATCATCATCGTCATCTCCATCGGATTCACTTTCGCTTATCCACTCATTGTCGACCGTCGCTTGAAAGGCTTCGATGCGGTGAAGTTGAGCTTCAAAGGCGCAATGGCAAACTTCTGGCGCTTGCTGGCGATGGCACTGCTATCTGCGATCATGGGCATGCTGGGGATGGTGCTTTGTTATATCGGGATATTCCTCGTGTTTCCGATCTCGTACGGCGCGATAGCTACGGCGTATGAACAGGTGTTTGGGTTGGCCCACACGAGAGAAGCCTCAAACATGCCGCCACCGCCGCCAATCTTCGAATGAGTGCTCCCGATCTGATAATTCGCGGACGACGAGTGGTGTTGCCGGATGCGGTTGATTCGTGCTCGATTCACATTCGTGGGGAGCGGATTGTTAAGGTTGCAGACTACGACGATATCGTTTCCGGGTGCGAGCTGATCGAGGCAGACGACTCCGTCGTCATGCCGGGGTTGGTTGATACGCACGTTCATGTGAACTCACCTGGGCGCACTGAGTGGGAAGGTTTTCGCAGTGCCACGCTTGCGGCGGCGGCTGGTGGCGTCACAACGCTGATCGATATGCCGCTCAACTCTATTCCGCCTACCACTACACTCGACGGATTCAAAACTAAGTTGGACCATGCGAAGAAAGATTGTTTTGTAGACGTCGGGTTTTGGGGTGGCGTGGTGCCGGGGAATACGGATCAGCTTGCGCCGATGATCGAGGCGGGTGTGGTTGGGTTTAAGTGTTTTCTGGTGCCGTCGGGTGTGGATGAGTTTGAGTATGTGACGGAGGAGCAGTTGCGCCTCGCGATGCCGGAGCTTGCGCGGCTGGGTGCGTTGTTGATCGTGCACGCTGAGTTGCCGGGGCCGATTAAAGCGAATGGGGGTTCGCCGAGTGACTACGGGACGTTTCTCGAGTCGCGGCCACGTGCGGCTGAGAATGAGGCGATCGAGTTGATGATTCGTTTGAGTCGTGAATTCGATACGCGCGTACACATTGTTCACCTCTCGTCGGCGGAAGCGATACCGATGTTGCGTGAGGCGCAAGCTGCCGGAGTCAAGATCACGGCTGAGACGTGTCCACACTATTTGCACTTCGCTGCGGAACGGATTCCCGCGGGCGCGACTGAGTTCAAGTGTTGTCCGCCGATTCGCGAGCAGGAGAATCGCGAGCAGCTTTGGAAAGGGCTCGCTGATGGGACGATTGATTTCATAGTTTCGGACCACTCTCCGTGTCCGGGAGAGATGAAGCTGCGCGAGAGTGGTGATTTTATGAAGGCGTGGGGCGGGATTGCGTCGCTGCAGCTCAGGTTACCGGTGATCTGGACCGAGGCGCGCCGCCGCGGGTTCTCGCTGCTTGATGTGGCGAAGTGGCTTTGTGTGAATCCTGCGCGGCAGGTTTCATTGGCGCCTCAAAAAGGCACGATTGCTCCTGGCGCTGACGCCGATCTGGTCATCTGGAACCCCGAGCACCAATTCACCGTCACCCCCGAGACGCTCCACCATCGCCACAAGCTCACGCCTTATCAGGGAGAGACGTTAAATGGTGTAGTGCAACAGACTTTCCTTCGGGGCAGAAAGATATATGATGGTGCACACTTTGCCGGCGCGCCCTTGGGCCACATGCTCCTCAAAAGAGAATAAAGCCGCAAAAAGGCACAAAAGGCACAAAAAGAAAGGAAAGATCATGAATACCGATCCTCACAACGGTGATATCTTCACGCTTTGCAATGTAATTCGTCAGACGAGTTTTGACATTCACCACTATTTGCGCAGCGACCATCGGGAGCTGATTTATGAAAACGCGCTTGCTCATCGATTAAGGAAGCAAGGCATCAGCGTCGAGCAACAACAGGAAATGCAGGTCTTTGACGAAGACGGCACTCTGCTCGGTTACCTTAAGGCTGATTTGATAATTGAGGCCCGACTAATATGCGAGATCAAGGGCGTTCGCACCCTCGTTGATGAGCACGTAGCTCAATTGTTAGGCTACTTGCGCGCCTCTCGAATCGAGCATGGTCTATTGATCAACTTTGGCGCTCCACGGCTCCAAATCAAAAAGTTCGTTCTAACTTAGCCTTTTTATTTTGTGCCTTTTGTGCCTTTTTGTGGCTCTTTATGGATTTCACTGAACTGATCGATCTTGCGGCGGAGCGGCTGGGTGGGGCGGTGCTCGTGGCGAGTGATGATTTTTTTGCGCCCAAGGAGAATTTGCTGAGAGCGAGTGCGCCGATCTTTATTCCGGATAAGTATACGGATAATGGAAAGTGGATGGACGGATGGGAGAGTCGGCGGCGACGCACGCCTGGCTTTGATTGGTCCATCATTCGTCTCGGCCTCCCAGGCATCGTTCGCGGCGTGGTGGTTGATACAAGCTTCTTTCGCGGCAACCATCCGGAACATTGCGCGCTCGATGGCGCAACGTTCTGCGGCTTGCCCACCCAGGAAGAGTTAACCAGCGAGGCGGTGAAGTGGGCGCCGATGCTGCCGCAAATGCCACTCAAAGGCGACAGCCAGAACCCCTTCCTCATCGAGTACGCCGAGCGAGTCACACACCTGCGCTTCAAGATCTTTCCCGATGGTGGCGTCGCGCGTTTGCGCGTCCACGGCGAAGTCGTCCCTGACTGGGAACAACTCAAACGCGCCGGCGGCCAGATCGATCTCGCCGCGGTGGAAAATGGCGGACTCGTACTCTCGTGTAGCGACATGTTCTTCGGTCACCGTCACAACCTGATCATGCCCGGTCGCGCCACCGACATGAGCGACGGCTGGGAAACGAAGCGTCGCCGTGGCCCAGGCCACGATTGGGTAATCATCAAGCTCGGCAGACGCGGACGGATCAAGCGAGTCGAAGTCGATACATCTCACTTCAAAGGCAATTTCCCCGAGAGTTGCTCACTCGAAGCGTGCAATACCGACGACGACGCAACTCTGGCAACCAGTTGGACCACTGTGCTGCCACGCACCAAACTGCAGGCACACACGCGCCATTACTTCGACGAGGAATTGCTGGACACAGGCGTCGCCTCACATCTTCGTTTCAGCATCTACCCGGACGGCGGCGTCAGCCGTCTGCGCGTCTACGGAACGTTAGTCGATTAAAACTCCGATGCACGATCTCGCTTGGTTGAATTCGCTACCAGCCGCTGAGGCAGCAAAGGAACTGCTACAGTGCTGCGGCTCGACGCGCTGGGCGAGGCAAATGGCCGATTCCCGCCCCTACACATCGCTCGAAGCCCTGATCGCAACTGCGAATACGATCTGGTGGTCGCTCGAGCAGAACGACTGGCTCGAAGCCTTTCGCAGTCACCCAAAGATCGGCGAGAAAAAGTCCGCTGACGCAGTGTCCAAACAAGCGCGCCAGTGGTCCGGCCAGGAACAATTGGGCGTCACAACTGCCTCCCAGGAAACCGTCGATTCGCTCGCCACCCTCAACCGCGCTTACGAAGAAAAGTTCGGATTTATCTTCATTATCTGCGCTACCGGCAAGACTTCTGACGAGATCCTCTCCGCCCTGCGCGAACGGCTCGAGCACGACGCTGCGGACGAACTCCCCATCGCTGCCGCCGAACAAAGCAAAATTACCGTGCTGCGGCTGAAGAAATTACTCACAAGTGAGTGATCTGTTGGTAAACTGCATCCCGACATGAGCACCATTTCGACCCACATACTCGACACGTCGAGAGGAGCCCCGGCGAGCGGCGTCGCCGTGTGTCTGGAAGTGCAGAACACCGACGAGAGTTGGACCGAGTTGAGCCATGCCTGGACTGACACGGACGGGCGCGTGAAGCCGTTCTTTCTCGTGGATCGCCCGATCTCAAACGGCACCTACCGGCTGGTTTTTGATACCGAGCCATATTTCTCGTCGCTCAGCCTCGACTGCTTCTATCCGCAGGTGACGGTGGTGTTCAATGTGGACGATGGCTCGCAGCACTATCACGTTCCACTCCTGATTAGTCCTTACTCTTATTCGACCTATCGTGGGAGCTAATGATTCTCGACCCAACTCTCAGTGAATGGCTTAATCTGCTATTTCGCTGGACACACGTCTTTGCAGGCATCATGTGGGTGGGAACGACTTACTACTTCACCTGGCTCGACGCGCGCATGACGGAAGAAGAAAAAGCCGCCGCCAGCACAGGCGTCGTGCCGCAAGTGTGGATGGTCCATAGCGGCGGCTTTTACGTCGTCGAGAAAAAGAAAGTGCCCGATCTCGCTTCGCGCACATTGCACTGGTTTCGTTGGGAAGCCGGTATCACGTGGCTCAGCGGCTTCACATTGCTGGTCCTGGTCTACTATCTCGGTGGCGGCGCGCTAGTCGACCGGGACGTGCTCGACATCAGCGTGGGCACGGCGGTCGCTATCGGCATCGGAGTGATTCTCGCGTGTGGAGTTATTTACGACTTGATGATGGTGTCGCCGCTGGGCCGGAATGAAAGACTATTTGCGGCAATCGCTTACGTGCTGATCGTCCTGGTGGCTTTTGGACTGACACGCGTGTTCAGTGCGCGCGCTGCTTACATTCATCTCGGCGCGATCTTCGCGACGATCATGGCGGCGAATGTCTGGATGCACATCCTGCCCGCGCAAAGACGAATGATTGCGGCGCTCAACGAAGGGCGCAAGCCTGACGAGCGACTTTCGGCGCAAGCCAAGTTGCGATCCAAACAGAACACGTTCATGGCGGTGCCGGTCGTGTTCACGATGATCAGCAACCACTTTCCCGGCGTGACTTACGGCGATCGTTACAACTGGATCATCTTGTCGTTGCTGGTGCTCGTTGGCTGGATCGCCGCGAAGTTCATTCGCCGCGCGTAGTCATGAAGCTACTCGATCAACTTGACGAGCTGAAGAACCAGTTTACTCCCCATTCTGCGCGTCGCGTGGAGCGACTACTCGATCAACTCTCACGCAAAAAGTTTGACGACACTGATTCGCTAATTCGCTATCACGAGATACTCCTGTTTCTGCGTGCTTATCCTCAGAACGCTGCGATTGTGCGCGCGACTGAGAAGGAGTTGCGCGGGTTTTCTGAAAGAGTGTCAGCACTCGAGGTCGAGCTCTGGCCGTTACAGCATCCGGCCGTTTCCGGGATTGCCGGAACTTCTGTTATCGACACGTTCAGCTTCTATATCGTTCGTTGGCTCTTGCAGCGTCACCCTTCCAAAGTCGAGATCTATTGGGAATGGTTTGAGAGTGAGAATCGTCTGGCTGCGACCTGGCCGCGGTTCATGCCGCTGCTCGAAGAAGATGCATTTGTCGAAGCCAACGTGCCTTATCGCGAATGGTTAGAAGCGGCGCGTCAGGGTCGCAACGAGCTGGCGTGGCTGGTCCAACGTTTTGACGAATTGCCAAAGCTCGAAAACGAACGTGCCGAGCTCTACGACTCGCAACAGCTTTACGTGCGCTGGACGCCCGCATTCCCTGCGACGCGCACAGGCATGCGTTTGCCGGCGACGAAGCCGTTCTATCATCGCGGGCCTTTGATTCAACGCCGCGACGTCGATCTGCGTAAAGAGTTGGTCCAACCGGTGGAGTTGCAAAAGTTGACGCTGAGACAAGGCGAAAGTGCGGTCGACATGGCGCGCGACGCTTCAACGGTTCGCTATCGTGAGCTGTACGGGTTTACTCATGCGGATCCGAAACACGTTTACCGCGCGGAGTTGGGCCGTGGCGTAGAACTCTTTCTCATGGGCCTGCCGGCGGAAAAGCGTCTGCCGTTGCGCGTCTATCATGCGGCGACGATTTACAAGAATGGCGTGCCGATCGGTTATTTCGAAGGGCTTTCGTTGTTTGAACGCATGGAGAGCGGGTTCAACTTGTATTACACGTTCCGCGATGGTGAAACGGCGTGGCTCTATGCGCGCACGCTCAACGTGATGCGCCAGTTTGCAGGGGTCACGGCGTTTTCACTCGATCCGTATCAGATTGGTCACGAGAATGAGGAAGGAATCGAGTCGGGCGCGTTCTGGTTTTATCGCAAGCTCGGGTTTCGGCCCGTGCGCAAAGAGGTGTTGGAGCTCACGCTGAAAGAAGAGGAGAAGCTCAAGACCCGTGACGGATATCGCACATCGGCGGCGACGCTGCGCAGGCTTGCCGCGAGTCCGATGATCTTTGAATTGGAGGACGAGCGACGCGGTGACTGGGATCGGTTTCAGGTGCGCAAGATCGGGTTCAAGGCACAGCGGGAGAAGAGCGTGTTGTTGCTTATGCGCAAGATTGCGCAAGCGAAGCGAGGCGTTGAAGAGGTGACGTCTCTCAGGCAGATGCAGAAAGATGAAAAGTTGCGGAGCGCGATTATCAAACTGGGATCTTAGCCACGGATTTACGCGGATGAACACTGATCGATCTGGTGTTCGAGGATCTTTGAGTCGGAGAAGTTTTCGAGTTTGGGGAAGTAGGCGGCGTTACGATCGAGGGCGTTCTGTGGGATTAGGCCGACGATTTCGGCGCTGTCGATTTCCACGCCTAAGAGATCTGCTTGAGCGTGAACGGCGTCGTAGGTGGCGGTCATTCCGGTGACTTCGTAGTTAATCAAATTCATCGATACCTGGACCAGCTCGCGCGAGTGCAACTTGAAGCCGAGTGCTTTGACAAACGGTAAGCCGCCGTTGCGCGCGCGGATCGTACGTGCGATCTGACGAGCTACGGCGATATCGGTGCTGCGCAGGATCACATTGAACGCGATCAGGAACGGGCGCGCGCCCACGGCAATCGCACCCGCGGATTCGTGAACCTGGGCCAGGCCTTCGTCAGGCGCACGCTCCGGGTTGGTGGTGATCTGTTCGCGAAGCAGTTCCAAGGCGCCGCGACGTACGTCCTCAAGGTTTACTCGCTCCGGTCGTTTGGCGGCTCGTTCGTAAAAGTACACCGGGATCGAGAGTTCGTTGGCGATAACTGCGCCCACTTCGTGAGCGATACGCACGCAGTCGTCCATCGTCACGCCCCGCACGGGCACAAACGGCAGCACGTCTGTCGCGCCGAGCCGTGGATGCTCGCCCCTGTGCGTGCGCATGTCGATGAGCTCGGATGCCCGGCGCACCGCACTCACTGCCGCTTCGACAACCCGTTCCGGCGTGGCGACGAAGGTGATCACGGAACGGTTGTGGTCCGGATCGATGTGCGTGTCGAGCACACACGCAGATTCGACCGCGGCGATAGCGTCCGCGATCGACTGGACTCTTTCCGGTCGCCGGCCTTCGCTAAAATTAGGAACACATTCAACCAATCGCTGCATGGTTGGATTATAATCCTGACGTGCCTACCGATCGCTTCATCACGCAACGCAAGAACGCCTGGCAACGGCTCGAGGACTTGCTCAAGCTGCTCGATACGGCGTCGCTGCGTCGTCTGCGGCGCGAGGAAGTTCGCGAACTGGGCCGTATCTATCGTCGCACGGCTTCGGATCTCGCGATCGCGCGCGCCGAGTCGCGCGATCCGCGCCTGATCAATTATCTCAACAGTCTCGTCATTCGCGCGCACGGCCGCATCTATCGCGCCGACGCACAGGGCGGTAAACGCATTCGCAACTTCTTTGCTCGCGAGCTGCCACAGACTTTCCGCCGCACGTGGCGCTACACGCTGCTGTCGTTTTCAGTCTTTGCCATCTTCGCGTTCTTCGGCTTTCTCGGAACTCACTACGATCCGGAGTTCTCCGAGCTCGTAGGCGTCGACCCGGCCTGGCGCGAGATGAACATCGAAACTAAAACACCGTGGTGGGAATCGCTCAACGAAGCGAACCAGATCGGCGCCACCACGATCATGACGCACAACATTCAGGTCACGATCTACACCTTCGCCTTCGGCGCCACGTGCGGCATCGGCACGCTGTTCTTTCTTGCGTTCAACGGAGCCAACTTCGCTTCCGTCGTGGCACTGACTTACCGCGCGGGCTTCGGAAACGACCTGATGACGTTCGTGGCCGCGCACGGCGTGATCGAGCTCTCGTGTATCTTCATTGCCGGCGGCGCCGGACTGCTGATCGGCAGCGCGATCATCATGCCCGGCAATCTCTCGCGCGCCGACGCGCTCAGAACGCGCGGCATGGAAGCGGTTCGATTGATGGTGGGCGTGGCGGTGCTGTTGGTCGTGGCAGGAACGATCGAAGGATTCATTTCGCCGGCGCCGATCGATCCGAGAATAAAGTACAGCATCGCGGCACTCACCGGCGTCACGCTCTACTCTTACCTGCTGCTCGCCGGTCACGAGAAGCCAGCCTCACAATAATCCACGTTCCTTCACGCGCAGATACGTCTCCAGCAAAGCCGGCGCCAGCGCAGCCGCCGTAACGTCGAGCGCCAACCCGCCGATCGACTCGACCAGACGCAGCGCCGCCTCTCGATGATGAATGATCTCTTCGGCCACTGACTGCGTAAACAACTCCTTCACCGACGAAGGCGTTTGCCGCACCACTGCTTTGAGATCGCGGTCGGCGATCGTGACCACGAGCGGCAAGTGGCGCGGGCGCAGGAGGTGAAGCGAAGTCAGCAACTCCTTCGAACCTTCTTCGTCAACCAGATCGGTTAACAACACAACGAGGGCGCGCCGCTTGCTGTTTGCCGCGATGAACTCAAAAGCGTGCGGATACGAAGGCTCGATCATCTCCGGTTCGACAGCGTACAGCGCCTCGAGCGCGGCTTCGATGTGATCGCGACCGCGACTCGGCGGCAAGTAGCTTTTGATCCGGCGCCCGAAGACGACGAGACCGGCGTTATCTCCGGCGCGTGCTGCAGCCGAAAAGAGAGACAGCGTCGCGTGAACGGCTGAATCGAGTTTTGTTTCCTGTTCGATACGCGCGGTCATCAGGCGGCCGGCGTCGAGTGCGATCAGGATCGTTTGATCGCGCTCGATCTGATACTGCCGCGTCGTAAGCTTTCCGCGTCGTGCGGTTGCGGTCCAGGAGATGTGTCGCAGCTCATCGCCGCGAACGTAGTCGCGCATCGATTCGAATTCGCGGCCCTCACCGCGCCAGGAAGTTTTGCGATGCGAGGAAACGACTGAGCGAGCGCCGAGCGCTTTCAACTCGGCTTCACGCGCGCGACGCATGTTCGGATAGACCTTGACTGTCACCGGCTCGCCGACGTTTGTCTGGCACCAGATGAGTCTGTACTTCGAGCGGAAACGCACTGCAGTCAGGCCAAACTCGAACTTGCCGCGGCGTGGTGGTTTGACTCCGTAGATGAGCGTGACTGTGCTTTGTGCGTCGACGTCGATGCGTCCCTCGCGTATTCCGTTCAACGTCATCTGCGGCGGGTACTCGTCTTTCACCATCAACGAGACGGGGCGACTGGAGGCGTTTTGAATATGGATTCTGACTTCCGTCTCAGCGCCCATCGCGAAGCGGCTGCCAAACTCTCGCGAAATCACGAAGCCTTTTGGAAGCTGACAGAACCGCGACTCGGCAAAAGCAGCGCCGATCAGCAGGATGTTGTAACCAAGCGCCACCCAACTCAGCCACCGATATTCCCACGACAACGACAACGGAATGAGAGCGAGTGCGACGAGAAAGTAGAAGAGCTTTGTGAAGACGAAGCGCATCCGTGAAATCTGTGGCTGTTTTATCGAGGCACTTCCGCGGACTTCAGAATATCCGTAATCACTGAATCGGGTGTGACGCCATCGAGCTCGGCTTCGGCGCGCAGGGTCAAACGATGGCGAAGCACGGGTAACGCCACGTCGCGCACGTCGTCGGGCGTTACAAACTCACGTCCGCGAATCGCCGCCAGCGCTTTCGAACATAACAGCAACGCCACCGAAGCTCTCGGGCTTGCGCCGTAGTGAATGAACGGGTGTACGCGTGTGCGGCGGACAAGATCGACGGCGTAGTACTGAACACCCGGTTCCATCCGAGCGCGCGCGACTTCCGCGCGACAATGAACGATAGCGTTCGGATCGTCGAGCGGTCTTATGTCTACCTGGTCCAGGCGCTTTGAGTTGAACCCATCGTTCCAGCGTGCGATGACTTCGCGCTCGTGATCTTCACTCGGATAACTCAACAATATCTTGAGCTGGAAACGATCGAGCTGCGCTTCCGGCAGTGGATACGTGCCTTCGTATTCGATCGGGTTCTCGGTCGCAAGGACGGTAAAGATTGCCGGCAGCGGGTACGCCTCGCCGTCGATCGTTACCTGCCGTTCCTCCATCGCTTCCAACAGCGCCGCCTGCGTTTTGGGCGGCGTGCGATTGATCTCGTCGGCGAGCAGGATGTCGGTGAATATTGGCCCACGCCGCAAGTTGAAATTCGATGTCGCGATGTTGAACACGTTGGTGCCCGTGATGTCGGACGGCATAAGGTCCGGCGTAAACTGGATGCGACTGAAACCGGCGTTGATGATGCGCGACAGCGTTTTAACTGTCAGCGTCTTCGCCGTGCCGGGCACGCCTTCAACCAGCGCATGTCCTTCCGCCAGCAGCGCGATCAAGATCTGTTCGATCGCATCATCCTGTCCGACGATGACTTTTCTTAATTCGGTGCGAATGTGTTCGACAGTAGAGGCGACGGTCTCAGGCATTGGCTCAAAGTACAAAGATTGAAGCGGAAAGGTCAAATGTTTTCTGCGGCCTGGCGTACGTCGCGTGAACGCATGCGCAAGCCAAGATCCTTCTCGACGTCGCGCAGGCGCCGCACCAGGTCGAGGGACTGGCGCCAGTTGATCGACTCCCCGTTGATCGCTTCTTCACACTGGCGCATGAGTATTTCCAACTTCTGACCATCGATATTCGATCGCGCCGCGACGCGCGTCGCAATCTCTAAACGCGGGCTGTTGTAATCCACGCCCGCATATCGAGCGAGCACGCGACGCGTGCGCGCGTAAATGTTTTCGATTGCGAGATCGAAAGCGCGCGAACGTTCCTGCAGCTCAGCCATCGAAGCAACAAATTCCAGACTCGAGCGACGATCCACGTGCGGCAACGGCAAAGGCCGTCCGAACCGTCGCGCGTTGGTCCAGAGAACGAGCAGGATCACGAGCACGATCTGCGCCGCAAGCGCCAGCACCGGCGTACCGGCAAAGTAACTGGCAAAAGCATTTTGCGTAATGCCCTTGCCCTGGTGATACTCGTCGAAAGCTATCAATCCACCGCCGCCGGCGAGAGTGTTGATTGCGAGCTGCAGGTTGTCGTTCAACTTGATGCCACTGTTCGTGACGATGTACGGATCGCTGAGCACGACGATCCGGCCCAGGCCATAAGAGTAGTCGATCAGCAAAGCTCCCTGACTATCGCCGATGTGTACGACTGGCGCGGTCGAATAAGTTTTCGTTTCGCCGTCATCCTCCGCCGCTTCCGGGTCGTTGTCGATCACTTTCTGATCGGCCGGTGGAACGATCCTCAGTCGCGCAGCAAACCGCGAAGGCATCACCGATTCGACGGTACTCGTCAGGACTGTCGGTTGTAACGGTTGCAGTGCAGTTACACCGCTGGTCATTTGTGCTGGCTCAGCCGGATTGACGCCAATGGTCGGAAAATCGAATTCGTGCGCCGTGATACTCCAGCCACCCGATTGCGGCGTCAACTGCCGGTCCACTTTGCGATCGATGAGTACCAGGCGACCGCCTTTAGCAACCCATTCGCGTAAATTCCTCGCGTCGTTGCCCGTAAACTCGAGTTGTGTGCGGCCTATCACGACAAAAGTGTTGACGAGCTTGCCGCTATCGCTTAACAGCTTTTGCGGAGTTTCACGCCAGCGAATGACTTTGTAGCCCGATTCGTTGAGCAGATCGTGAAGCGCGCGCGTGCCGGTTGGACCAGCGTGATAAGTGGAACGGTTTGGTGAGGTTTCGAGCTCCTCTTTCTTTTCTTCCTTCACGTAACTAAACGTGTTGAGAATGACGAGCAATCCGATAATTACTACGAACGTGAGAATGATGGTGACTCGCTGGCGCATCTTTTTTGACTTAGCTTTCAGCTCGCAAAGCGGCGAGATAACCGGCTCGAAAGTCCTGCCAGTCGTCAGGCGATGTCTGCTCGAACCCGTACCAGTGGCGCTCGAAGCTGTCAGTCAGTCCTCTCATCGTTGCATGAAGCGGCGGAATGCCCTTCACTGAATTCAGATAATCGCGATTCGTCTTATGTTGGGCCAGGCTGATCAGTTTGCGATCGCCGAGCTCCACCAGTAACGCGATGTAAGCCTTGCGTATGGCGGCGCGCACATCGCCGCGGCGTGCGAGTGCTTCGGCTTCTGAAAGCAGATCCGTCGCAGTCGCTTCCGGCTCGAGCCGCTCGCCGAGAACAATTCGAGCCTCTTTCTTCCTGGGCTTTTTAGTGCTACGCGTGCGACCAAATCGCTTCAGCAACATCATGGCGACGTAAGCGAGCACTGCTAACGCAACACCGATCACTACGATCTGTGCTATCGAACTGATTAAATTCGCACGACCCGGATCCACATTGCTGCGCTTGGGCAGAAACTGCTGTAGCCACTCGAGGAAATCGCGAATCAAGCGAGTCAGCGCGTTCGGGCCGCGCTGTGCGGTAACGTATTCCGGGCGCGCGAGAATGCTCTCGAGTTTGCGCTTCGCCTGCTCCTTACTCTGCGCCGATTCAGTGGCAATGCGGCGTTCGGCAATTCGCGCTTTGAGCGCCTGGAGCCGCTGTGTTATCTGGGCGATTATCTGAAACTTCTCGCCGGTGGGTGCCTGCTGAAGTTGTCCGAGGATTTGGTGCAGCGATGAATTGTCGACGTTGCAAACGTCTCCATCCGTCTCGACTGTCTGGTGCTCGGGGAACGCCGTGCGAATGGATTCGACTGTCTGAACAACTCGTTTTTGGAAGTCGGCCTGGTCCCAATCTTTGTCGACGTGGTCCAGACGCGCGAGATCGTTGATGGCGTGCTCGAGTCTCTGTTCATACTCAGCAATCGGAACCGCAGCGACCTTCGCCGGATAAGCAAACAACGCCGACAGCAACACAACCACACCAGCGACGCTGCGACGATGCGTTTTGGAGAGCTGAAGCATTTACGTGCTTAACTGAGGTTCAGAACTCTGCCGGTTGCCATCGGTCCAGGCGGTGGCTGTTTGCCTTCAAGTGAATCGAGAGCAGTTCCCAATGGCGATGAGACGTTGACGTCGGGAAGTTCGCCGAGCTGTCGCGCCGCCATCAATTCAATGTCGTAACCTTCGTGTCTCACTCGCTCGTCGACGTAAAGCACTGAAAGACCAAGCATCCACACCGGCGTGAGCACTATCGAACTGAGTGGTCCAAGTGAGCTGTAGGCAATCGCGTACCATGCGGGCCAATGCTCCGCGTTCCAGGGATCGACTCCATTCAAATACCCGAACCAGCCGAGTGGAATTAAAAGAATCATCAAAGCGGAGTAGGTTGCGAAAGTGGTAAACAGCGTCATCGCCATCAAACGACGCACGTTGCCGCGCGCCAGTGAAAAGCTGCGCGACACTGCCTGGAAAACGCTTTTGCCCTCCACCAGCATGACCTGGGGAACGTAAGCCATTCTTGCTACGATGAGAAAAAAGACCCAGCAAGCCAGCACCGTCGCGATGATAAATCCGACGACAAGAATAATCCCGGAAAGCCATGTTGGAACGAAACTCGATACCACCATCCCGCCGAGGACGAAGATAACGATCGCGATTTCCCAGCCCATAAAAGCCGCCGTGGAAGACGCGACGATCCAGGCAAACACGATCAGCGAAGCAACCAGAAGACCCCAAAACCTGGCTCGCACGGCGTTGTAAGTGGCCTTCGCGGTGACGGGCTCATTGCGAAGCAAGTGGGCCACAAGAGTGCGCGTGGCGCCTCCCATCACCACCAGAATAAAAAGGTAGCCGCCCAACATGATCACCGCTGACAGCACGAGGAGAAACGTGTACAGCACGAGATCGCCAGTCGCTGAGGTAAGGAAGACTCGTCGTATGCTGATCGAAAGCAGTATCCAGCCTGCGGCAACGATGATGACCGGCGGCGCCGCAGTCCGGATGAGCACAAACAAGTGGCGTCGATATAGCCTGACAGCGCGATCGATTAGATCACCCGCTCCGAGAGGCGCGATGGAGAGTTGGGTGGCGGACCAAGCGGACATCGGAGGCAGTGTACTACACGGATTTCATTCACAGATTTAAAACAAAAATCCGTATACGAAGTCCGTGTAAATCCGTGGCTAAAATTCAGTATTCGAGCTGGCCGTCCAGCATCATGTCGGCGAGCTTGAAGCGCATGTTCAGCTTTACCATGGGGTCAAAGTCGGAAACAAAGCGCACCTCGGCGAAGTCCTTTGTGAGAAAAGGTTGTCCATCAACTATTCTCGGAAAGATAAAGCGGGCGCCAAAGCCATCGCGGCCGGGCGTCACGTATTCCTGTAGGAAGAGTCGTTTGCCGTCGTTGCGTTCAAGGTAGGTAGTGTTCTTGAGCGTTCCTGTCGCCGCGCTGTTGACGATCTGCAGCACTTTGCCGAGCGAACGTTTGTCCGTGCCTTCAACGGTTACCGCGACGATGATCGAATCCGTCGACTCGACCTCTGCAAAGTTCTTCATGCGCTCGAGCACCTCAGGCTCCAGCTTCTTCTGTTGCAACTGAATCATGCGCACGAATGCCTGTCTCACAGGCCTTGCCGAGAAGAAGCGGATTCCATAAGTGACGTTAGTTGACTGGTTGGTCGCGCCCTCCACCGCTCGGTCTGCTGCATTTGGAGCTCTTCGAGTGTCAGCCGTGGGTCGGAAGAACATTTCCGTGGTGTCAGTGTCAGTTTGCATCCGGCCCCAGGCGGAGTTGTTGAGGATCTTTTGTGCTTCATTCTGCGACCACTCCGTCCATGGCTTCTTGTCCTTTTGGGCCAGGGACGTTGATATCAGAGCAAGGCCGAGAACCACTGCAAAGATAGTTTTCATATTCGGCTCCTTATCTGGGCTTAATATTCGAGTTGGCCGTTGTACATCAAATCGGACATCTTGAAGGTGACATTGAGCTTGATTTGATTTCCGACTTCGCTAACGAAACGAAACGAGCCGCTGTCGGCATTCAGGAAGTTTCTCTCGTCGACGAGTCTTGGGAAAATGAATTTGGCGCCGAGGCCGTCGTTCATCGGCGTGTAATAGTCCATCAGGAACAAACGCTTGCCGTCTTTTCGCTCGAGATACGTTCTGTTTTTGAGCGTGCCGACAGTGGCGGAGCCGAACGCCTGTAGCGCCGGCCCCGAGTAGCGCCCGTCAGTTGAATCGAACGTCACCGAGACGGCGATGTAGTCGCTGAAGTCGCGTTCGACGAACGAGCGCAAGCCTTTGAGTGTTTCCTGATCGAGGTCCTTCCGTGTGAGCTCCATGAACCGCATGAACGCTTGCCGCACGGGTTTAGCGGAAAGTAAACGGACGTGGTAGTTGACGGAGATTGCCTGGTTGGTGGCGCCCTGACTGAGGCGACTGTTATTGACGGCTTGCCGGTCTGTTAATCCTCTGACGTTCTCCGAACGAGTGCTTCCTGTGGCGGCTGCACCCTGCGTAGTCGGCGTGTAGACCATCTCCGACGTGTCGGTTTCGGTTTGCGTCTGTCCCCAGGCTGAATTGTTGAGGATCTTCTCGGCCTCCACCCTGGTCCACTCCGCCCAGGGCTTTTCCTGAGAGACACTGATGCTCACCAGTAAAAACAAAGTGACAAGGGTGACCAATACTTTCATCTAGTACTCCAGCTTGCCATCGTAGAGCATGTCTGACACTTTGTAGCGCGTGTTGAGTTTCATCTTCTCGTTCATTTGAGCAACGAAGCGCACGCTGTCGTTCTCACTCAGGAACGGCTGGCCTTCGAACTTCCGCGGAAACACAAACTTCGCTCCCATGCCGTCTTCAACCGGCGCGCGGTATTCCATCAAATACAACTTCTTGCCGTCTTTGCGCTCGAGATAGACGTTCTCTTTCAGTGCCTCAGTCGTAGCGGCGCTGAAAGCCCGCATCACAGGAGCGGTCATCTTCACACTGCTTCTGACCTTCTTCTACCGGCAGATGCCGGCCCTGGTTGAGGGCGGA
>JADMIO010842048.1_pt1 | contig 21044 bp, 26 predicted proteins | sample 8958161 | NCBI WGS metagenome assembly JADMIO01 (sample SAMN16585339, study PRJNA669376) | soil metagenome | isolation source: Crop rotation soil | place: USA: Cullars Rotation, Alabama | collected 2011 | reverse complement strand
CTTTCCCCGGCGTGGCCGAGCACCTGCTGGCCCCGCCGGTGAACGTCCTCCGCCTCGCCTTGCACCCCGACGGTCTGGCGTCCCGCACCGCCAACTATAGCGAATGGCGCGCCCACCTGCTGACCCGGCTGAAGCGCGAGGTAGAGGTCAGCGCTGACGCCGTGCTGGCCGCCCTGCTGGAGGAATTGGCCGCCTACCCCTATCCGCCCGGCGCCGCCGACAGCCATGCGGGTGAGACCTACGCGGGCCTCGCCGTCCCGTTTCAGCTGCGCACCGAGGCCGACGTGCTCTCCTTCATCTCCACCACGACGGTGTTCGGCACACCCACGGACGTGACCCTCTCCGAACTTGCCCTGGAAACCTTCTTCCCCGCCGACGAGGCGACGGCGCTCATCCTCCGCGGCGAGGTTTGACGCCACGTCGGCATGGTCAGCGGCGCTTAGCCGGGCTAGCACCTTGGCGACATGGACGCGCTGACCACCGAATTTGCCCTGGAGTTGCGGGTCTCCATCGCCCGGCCGCTGGTGCTGGGCGAAGGCGCGTGGGGGCAGCGGCGCACCATCCCGATCACGGGCGGCACGTTCGAGGGCCCCAGGATCAAGGGTGAACTCGTGCCGGGCGGCGCAGACTGGCAGGTCACCCGGCCCGATGGCGTCACCGTCGTTGAGGCGCTCTACACCATCCGCGCCGACGACGGCGCTCTCATCCACGTGCACAACCTGGGCATCGTCGCCCCCGGCGCCGAGGGCGCCGCGCCCTACGTGCGCACCACACCCAAATTCGACGCCCCCGTCGGCCCGCATGACTGGTTGAACCGGGCGATTTTCGTGGGCTCGCTGCGGGTCAACGCCGAGCGCAACGGCGTGATCGTGCGCGCCTACAAGGTGATCTAGAGGAGGAAGCCATGGGTCTGCCGGTCGGAGTCGCCGAGGTCCGCGCCAACCACAAGTTCGACGAGGCCGCGCTGGAGCGCTGGCTGAAGGGCGCCGGCGTGCCCCTGGAAGGGCCTCTGGTGGTGCACCAGTTCCGGGGAGGCGCCTCCAACCCCACCTTCTTCCTGGTCTCCGGCGACCGTCAGTACGTCATGCGCAAGAAACCGCCGGGCGAACTCCTGGCCAGCGCCCACCAGGTGGACCGCGAGTACAAGGTGATGAAGGCTCTGGGGACCACGGGTTTTCCCGTTCCGGTAATGCGCGCTCTTTGCGAAGACACCTCGGTCGTCGGCACCGCCTTCTACGTGATGGACTACCTGGAGGGCCGCATCTTCCGTGACGCGCGCCTGCCCGGCATGGAGCCCGCCGAGCGCACCGCCATCTACGACGAGCTGGTGCGGGTGATGGCCCGCCTGCACGCGGTGGACTACGCGGCCATCGGCCTTGCCGACTACGGCCGGCCCGGCAACTTCTTCGAGCGCCAGATCGGACGCTGGACCAAGCAGTACCGCGGCGCAGAGACCACGCGCATCGACGCCATGGAGCAGCTGATCGAGGCGCTCCCCCTGCGCATGCCGAAGGACGACACCACGACCATCGCGCACGGCGACTACCGGCTCGAAAACGTGATGTTCCACCCGACCGAGCCGCGCATCATCGCTGTCCTCGACTGGGAGCTGTCCACCCTCGGCCACCCGATGGCCGACCTCGCCTACAACTGCATCCTCTGGCACTCGCGCTCGCCCGGCTGGGGCACCCTTGACGGCATCGACATCGCGACCAGCGGCATCCCCACCGAGGAAGAGTATGTCGCCGCCTACGGCCGCTATTCTGGCCGCGGCCCGGTGGAGGACTTCGACTTCTACCTCGCCTTCAGCATCTTCCGGCTCGCCTCGATCGGCCAGGGCGTCTTCAAGCGCAACCTCGACGGCATCGGCACCGGAGACGCCTCCACCGACAACTCCGGCACCCGCGTGCTGGCCGAGCAGGCCTGGAGCGTGCTGACCCGGGGCGGCTAGGACGCCATCGCCGCGGCCCTGCGGGCGATGCTCTCGGGCGGCCAGCGTTCCTTGGTGCTGTAGAACACCTCGTAGACGTAGGGCTCGTCGCTGAGGTTCACCCAGGGCAGCTTGGATCGGGTGAAGATATGGGCGTCGGGGCGGACGGCGGTGGGATCGTCCAAGGTCCCGCCTCGAATGAACCTCACCTGCGGCCGGCCGCCGTACTCGCTCCACAAGGCGGTCTGGCACTTGGAGCAGCGGATGATGTCGTGAGCGCTGCCGCTGTCGGTCGGCATCCGCGTGGCGGCCGTCTCGCCAGTGACCTCGCAACGGGCAGCCTCGATCAGCGCGTTGATCACGAAAGCCGTGCCCGTCTGGCGCTGGCAGTCCTTGCAGTGGCAGCAGTTCACGAACATCGGCTTGTCGTTCAGCCGGTAGCGCACCTGGCCGCACGCGCAGCCGCCTTCGAGCGTGGTCATGCTTTGTTCCTCCCGGCCAAGGTTCGCGCGGCGCACGGCCAAGGTCCAGGCAGATTCGCTCGCGCCTGGTGGCAGCCGCTAGAGCCCCTTTAGCCACCCCACAAGCCGCTCGTTCACCTCGGCCGGCTTCTCCTGCTGGGTCCAGTGGCCACAGCCTTCCAGCACGTCAGCGCCGTGCAGGTTCGGGACCTCGTTCTTGATCAAGGCCCGCAGCGCATCAAGGTTGCCGCGGCCGAACATGGAGAGCACCAGGTCGCGTTCGCCGCCGATGAAGAGGGCCGGCTGCTCGATCTTGCGGCCCTTGAACTGTTGCAGCCAGGCGAAGTCGCGATCGTGGTTCCTGTAGCGGCTGATCGGCCCGAAGAACCCGGACTGTTCGAACTCTCCAACGAAATAGTCCTCGTCCGCCTTGGTCAGCCAAGCCGGGAATTGACCCGGATCCGGCAGGCCCTTCAGCAGCGGATCGCCATGCGACTTATCCGACGGCCACGTGCCGTCCGGGGCGTCGCCGCTGATCGCGTAGTAGAACTTGCGCAGGCCGTCGCGGACATCGCCTTCCAGCTCCGCCTCGGGCGGGCCCACGTCCTGGAACCAGGCCTGGTAGAAGAACCGGCCTTTGTCGGTGAAGATTTCGCGGATTGTGTCCATCATCGAGCGGCCCGGCACGCCCGTGTAGGGGACCGAGAGGCCGGCCACGGCCCGCACCTTGTCGGGCCGGGTCAGCGCGGTGTTCCAGACGATGGGCGCCCCCCAGTCGTGGCCGATCACCACGGCCTTCTCGCCGGGGCTGAAGGCGTCGATCACGCCCGCCACGTCGGCGGTCATGTGCTCCATGTCGTATTCGGCGACGGTCTTCGGCTTATCGGAGCCGCCGTAGCCGCGCACGTCGATGGCGCAGGCGGTGAAACCCGCCTCGGCGATCGGGGTCATCTGGTGGCGCCAGGAGTACCAGCTCTCCGGGAAGCCATGCACCATCACCACCAGCGGGCCTGAGCCCTCCACGGCGCAGCGGATGTTCGCCGAGCCGGCGTTGACGGTCTTGAATTCGGGCATGGGCGTTTCCTCGCTATTCGGCCGCCGCCGACAATGGCCCAGCTTTCCTAGAGGCATGGAAGGGCCGATCGCCGAGCACCGTCGCCCGGTTCATCACCCGGCGGTGGGGCAGGTAGTCGCTCACCGCATAGTGCTGGGTCACCCGGTTGTCCCAGAAGGCGATGGCGTTGGGCTTCCAAGCCCAGCGGACCACGAACTCCGGCTTCTGGATGTGTTGGAAGAGGAAGGCGAGGATGGCCTCGCTCTCTTTCGGCGACAGGCCCTCGATCCGGGTCGTGAAGCACTCGTTGACGAAGAGGCCGTCGGCGCCGGTCTCCGGATGCGTGCGCACCGCCGGGTGAATTACCGGCGGGTTGGCGGCCACCGCCGCGGCATGCTTCTCCTTGCCCTGGTTGGCCGCGACGACACCGTCGTAGGGAAAGCCCTTGGCGAAGTCATGGGTCGCGTCCAACCCCTCCAGCAGATGCCGCATCGGCGCCGATAGCGCCTCATACGCCGCGCGCATGTTCGACCACAGGGTGTCGCCGCCCGCAGGCGGCAGCTGTTTGGCATAGAGGATCGAGGCCATCGGCGGGGTCTCGATGAAGGTGACGTCCGTGTGCCAGACGTCGTTGTCCGTCGGGTTGGAGGCGTGGTTGTCCAGCACGAACAGCTCCGGCGCCTCGGCCACGCCGGGATAAAGCGGATGGGTGTGCAGGGCGCCGAAGCGGGCCGCGAAGTCGCGGTGTTGCACGGGGGTCAGGTGCTGGTCCTCGAAGAAGAGCACCTGGTGGTCCAGCAGCGCCTGGCGTAGCGCGGCTATCTCATCCTCGCTCATGGCCCGCGACAGGTCCGCGCCTTCGATCACGGCGCCGATGCGGGCGGTCAGGGGACGGGCGCGCCAGGCGGCCATGGGTCGCTCCTTCGGTTCGGGCCCATCGCTTTACCTCATGCGCCGTTCCGTGACATGGCCCAGCGCGAAAGGGGCCCTTCCGCCGTGCCGGACACCGCAGACCAGCTTCCGGCGGAGAACCGCCTGCTCGGCATCGGCCTGCGCGCCCTGGCGATGGCCTTCTTCGCCTGCCTGAGCGCCCTGGTGAAATGGACGGCGGGCCACCACGTCCCGATTTCCGAAATTATCTTCTTCCGCAACGCCTTCGCCTTCATTCCGGTGGTCGGCTACATCCTGGCCACCAACGGCCCAGGCGTTCTGCGCACCCAGCGGCCGGTCGCCCATTTCACCCGGGCGATCATCGGCCTCACCGGCATGACCCTCGGGTTCACCGCCACGGCCATGCTGCCGCTCGCCCAGGTGACGGCGCTGAATTTCGCCGCGCCGCTCTTCATGGTCGGGCTCTCGGCGCTGCTCCTTAAGGAACAAGTTGGGCCGCACCGTTGGGCAGCGGTAGCCGTGGGCTTCGCCGGTGTTCTCATCATGCTGCGGCCCGAGACCAACCAGGCGTTCTCCTGGGGCGTGGTGCTGGCCCTGGTCAGCGCCCTCTGTTCGGCGGGCGCCGTGATCACCATCCGCGAGATTGGCCGCACCGAGACCGGCCCCGCCATCGTCTTCTACTTCACCCTGGCCGGCATGATCTGGGGGCTGCTGGGCCTGCCCTTCGGGTTGATCACCGGGCATCCCTGGACGATCCCCAGCCCCTGGGTGCTGGTGGGTCTGATCGCGGCGGGCGTGGTGGGCGGCGTCGGCCAGCTGCTGCACACAGCCGCCCTGCGGCTTGCCCCGGTCGCCGTGATAGCCCCGTTCGACTACACCCAGCTGCTCTGGGCGGGCCTGCTCGGCTACTTCATCTTTGACGCGACGCCGGGGCCGACCACGGTGCTGGGCGCGGTCGTGGTGGCCGCCAGCGGGGTCTACATCCTCTTCCGCGAGACCCGCCGCCGCCGCGCCTAGGTCGCCAGACGTTTCAGGGCCAGCCGCGCCCACTTCACGGTCGTCTCGTCCGTTTCCTGGACCAGCACCCTCTCCAGCGTCCGGCGCGCCAGGTCCGGCTCGCAACGCCCGATTTCATAAGACGCATGGCGCCGAACTTGGACGCTCGGGTCGTTCAGCAGGTGATCGGAGACGCGGGCGCAGATGTCCTCGCTCCACGGCGCCGGCGCGGATTTGCACGCATCGCAGACGAGGGCGTGGATCGCCATCCGGCGAACCCGGGGCACAGGGTCATCGATCAGCGGGCTGAGGAACGGCGCCGCGCGGCCGTCATCGTAGGTGTCCAGGGCATGGGCGCACTCGTAGCGGACCTTGGGGTTCGCGTGATTCAGGCCGGCGAGCAGCACGTCCACCACCTTCGCCCAGAGCGCGGGTTCGCCGGCGACGCGGTCGCGCGCCGCCGTCCCGATCGCGCGGCCGAAACGGCGGATCTCCAGAAGGCGCTCCGGCTCGCCCTGCTCAGCGAAAGACGCCATCTGCAGGTAGTCGGTCTCGACCAGGGCGGCGATGTCCGAGGCCTTGCGGGTTAACGCCGAGCCCTTCTGCGGCTTGCGACACCGCCGCGCCTCCACCTCGGACTTGAGCGTCGGCCAACTGGTGAAACCATGCTCCCGGGCCAGCACTGTCTGCGCTTTGGCCAGGGGCAGTCCTTCGGCGGAAAGGCCGGGAAAAACGGCGGCGAGGCGTTCGAGCGCCTCGGGCGCCCCAGCGCGGCAGGCGCGCTGCAGTTCGCGCGCGAGGTCGCGCAGACGGGTCATATCCGGCTTGGCCGGGAGTTTCGGGCGTAGGGGCAGGGTCACGGCGGACCTCCTTTCATCGCGCCCGAGGTCCGCATGCGGGCTGAAAGAAGGATCGCGATCGTGCGTCTTCTGATCGTCTGAAGGCGGGCTTGAAGCCCTTTCCGCGGACCGGACGCGCGCCTGACGCGTTGGCCGCCAAGCTAGTCGACACTCGGGCGGGGCTCAAGGCTGTCGCGGTGAGGCTTGGTTTGCGCCATGGTGAGCCTGACGACGGACGCGGGAACGGGAGCGCGCGAGTGATCCGACCGATCGGGGTATGCCTCGGCCTCTTGCTGATTGCCGCGCCCCTGGCTGCTTGTCCTCGGCAGAACGGCCCGACGATCCCCCAAATCCGGGCGACGGCTTCCGTCACGAGCCGGGACGGCAACGCCACGCCCATCGGTTTTGACCTGACCCACACGCCGGATGGCCCGGGCGCCCGGGTGGGCGAGGTGCAGGATGCGGGCGTGTCGGAATATTCAGGCGCCTCGATCTCGGCGACGCCGCCCGGGCTCTCGGAAGAGACCTACATCCTCCAGACGGTCAGCCGGTCGAACGAGACCAACAATGGCGATCCGCTGAACAGCGACCTCTACCGAATGGCGGGTGACGTTGGCTATTTCCGCGCCCGCACGGGCGACCGGCAGTATCTGGCGCTGGAGGTTCCGCAAGCCAACTCGGCAACGACGGTTCGGATGGGCGCGCCCGGCGGGCGTCGGGACCGCGTCTCGGCGGTGTTCGCGCGGGTGGGGCCGCGGGCGGTAACGTTGCCCTGGCGCTCCCCAAACACCCCCAACTGCCCCCGCCTGCAGATTCCCGGCGAGGTGGCCGGGCTCTGCTTTACCAACAACGACTTCGTGCGCCGGGTGGGCGGGGCCGTCTCAGCCCTGCTGATCAACCGGTACGACACGCGTGGCGGCGCGCCGGACCTGAATGTCTGGGTGCGCACGGTGGGCAACGAACTCGTGGGATACGTGCCGAGCTACACGCCGGCCGCCACCTCAGCGAACCACAGGCTGCGCGGCTTCGTGCTGATCTTCCGTCATGAGATGCGGCTGCGCCTGGTGGCGGCGCCGAGGCGTGGCGGGCGGCCCAGCCGGCTGGGCACGCCCGAGCACAAAGCCTGGGTCTACATCCCCGTGGCGGTGATCTTCGAGGCTCTGCCCGATGGCGGGGTGAGCGTCACGGCCGATCCCTTGACAAGCGGCATGACGGAGATGATCGGCCATACTGCCGTGGTCGTGGATCCTCTGACCAATACGGACGCCGCCAACAGCGGCGCCCAGGCGGCGGCCGAGGTTTTGCTCTCGGATGTGCGGCGGGCCTTGGCGCGGGGACCCTATGCCGCCGACCGTTGGGCGCCGTCAGAATACACGGCCGTGTTCAACCAGATGCTGGGCGCGTCTCCCCTGCCGTCTGACTTCGAGGTGTTGCTGGCGCCGGGACCGGGCATGGCGATCGGTGATGGCCGTCCGATGTCGAATCCGCTGGACCGCTCTGACGAAGGGCCGGGGCTAGACCTGCTGCTGCTGCGCTAGGCCGGGTCAGGGTGGACGTCGAGGCCCATGGCCGTCAGCAGCAGGTGCTGCTGGGCGGCGGTAATCTTCAGATCGCCGTAGGTGGCGAGCGCCCGCAGGTCGAAGCCTGAGAGTTCGGCGCCGCGCAGGTCGGCGCCCGCGAATTTCGCCCCTTCCAGCACGGCCTGAAACAGATCCGACCCCGAGAGGTCGGCGCCCTCGAGGTCGGCGCCGGAAAGGTCCGTCTCCCGCAGCCGGCATTTGGTCAGTTCGCAGCCGCCCAGCTTGGCCTGAGCCAGCTCTGCCAGTTCGAGATTGCAGTCGTGGAAGGTCACGGCCGTGCGCACCACCTTCGGCCCGAACGCCTTGCCGAAACTGGCCTTGGAGAACTGCGCAGCCATCAGGTTACAGGCCTCGAACCGCGAGGCATAGAGCTCGGCGCCCTCGAATTTGGCGTTCCGCAGGTCACAGCGTTTGAACACGGCCTGCTCCAGCCGGGTGAACGACACCTGCGCCCCTTTTCGCCCGTCCGGGTCGCTGAACACACAATCCTCGAACACCGCCTCGCGCAGGTCCGCATGGGTAAAGCGGCAGCGCACGAACCGGCATTTGGAGAAGCGGGCGTCCTCCAGGACGGTGTCGCGAAACACCGCCTCGGTAATGGTGCAGCCTTCCAGGCGCAGCGAGGCCAAATCCGCCCCGGACCAATTCTGCCCGGAGAGGTCCTCGTTCTGCACAATGTCGCCGGCCGCAATCTTCATCGGCCGACGATAGGGGCGGGCTCTAGTCCACCGCCACCTGAATCTCCCCGCCGGCCTCGCGGAACTTCCGCGCCATGTCCTCCAGGCCGTCGGCCACCGCGTTCTGCCCGCGGGCGGCGTCGCGGATGTCCTGGCTGATCTTCATGGAGCAGAATTTAGGGCCGCACATGGAGCAGAAATGGGCGGTCTTCATCGCCTCCTTGGGCAGGCTCTCATCGTGGAAAGCGCGGGCGGTTTCCGGGTCGAGGCCGAGGTTGAACTGGTCTTCCCAGCGGAACTCGAAACGGGCTCTTGAGAGGGCGTCGTCCCAGTCACGGGCGCCCGGGTGGCCCTTGGCCAGGTCGGCGGCGTGGGCGGCGATCTTGTAGGCGATCACCCCGTCCTTCACGTCCTGCCGATCGGGCAGGCCCAGGTGCTCCTTCGGCGTCACGTAACAGAGCATGGCCGTGCCGAACCAGCCGATCATGGCCGCCCCGATGGCGCTGGTGATGTGGTCGTAGCCGGGGGCGACGTCGGTGACGAGGGGGCCCAGGGTGTAGAACGGCGCCTCGCCGCAGGCCTTCAGCTGCTTGTCCATGTTGGCCTTGATCTTGTGCATCGGCACGTGGCCGGGGCCTTCGATCATCACCTGCACGCCGTGCTTCCAGGCCACCTGGGTCAGTTCGCCCAGGGTCTCCAGCTCGGCGAACTGGGCCGCGTCATTGGCGTCGGCGTTGGACCCGGGCCGCAGGCCGTCGCCCAGCGAGAACGACACGTCATAGGCCCGCATGATCTCGCAGATGTCTTCGAACCGCTCGTAGAGGAAGTTCTCGCGGTGGTGGGCGAGGCACCACTTGGCCATGATCGAGCCGCCGCGGCTGACGATGCCGGTCACCCGGTTGGCGGTGAGCGGCACGAAGGGCAGGCGCACCCCGGCGTGAATGGTGAAGTAGTCCACGCCCTGTTCGGCCTGCTCGATCAGGGTGTCGCGGAAGACGTCCCAGGTCAGGTCCTCCGCGACCCCGCCCACCTTCTCCAGCGCCTGGTAGATGGGCACGGTGCCCAGCGGCGTCGGGCAGTTGCGGATGATCCAGTCGCGGATGTTGTGGATGTTCCGGCCGGTGGAGAGGTCCATGATGGTGTCCGCGCCCCAGCGGATGGCCCAGACCATCTTGTCCACCTCGTCGTCGACGGCGGACAGCACGGCGGAGTTGCCGATGTTGGCGTTGATCTTGACCAGGAAGTTGCGGCCGATGGCCATCGGCTCCAGCTCCCCGTGATTGATGTTGGCCGGGATGATCGCGCGGCCGCGCGCCACCTCCTGGCGCACGAACTCAGGGGTGACGAAGTCGGGGATGGCGGCGCCGAAGTCCTCGCCGTCGCGCACGCAAGGGCGGTCCTGCTCGCGGCGCAGGTTCTCGCGGATGGCCACGTATTCCATCTCGGCGGTGATCACCCCCGCGCGGGCGTACTCCAGTTGGGTGACGGGGCTGCCGGACAGGCCGCGCAAGGGGCGGCGGGTGAGAGGGAAGGGCGGGGCGAGATGGCGGCCCGTGGCGCCGCCATTGTCCATCGGCTGCACGGGCCGGGGGTCCACCTGTTCCACGCCGCCCCGGGCCAGCACCCAGGCGTCGCGCGGGCGGGCGAGACCCTGCTTGATGTCAATGCTGGCGGCGGGATCCGTGTAGGGGCCGGACGGGTCGTAGATGGTCAGTGGCGGCTCATTGGCCGACGGGTGAACGGCCACTTCGCGGAAGGGCACGCGCAGGTCGGGGAAAGTCACGCCCGGCGCATACACCTTGCGGGAACCCGGGCGTTCGCCGGTGGGGATGGCGGGTGTGGCGGTCTGGACAGTCATGGCGCGGCTCCTGGGTTTGAGGATCCGGACCCCTATCGCCAAAGGCGGAATGGACGGCGGGATGGCCCGCCCCTCGTTCGCTCCCTTCGCCGGTATGAGCCGGATCAGGTTCGGCGGGTCGCGGCCGCTAGCCGCCTCTCAGCCGCTTACCCGCGACTCCCCGGAGAACGCCGCGACCCTAGGCCGATGACCGGGCGGGTCAAGCGCCCTACAGTCCGCGAAACAGGGGGAGCAGGTGAGCGACGAAGGCTCGGGGACAGGTGTCGCAGACGACCGGCTCAGCGCCGGCGAGCTGAGCATCGCCTCCACCGTGAGCGCCGCCTTCGAGGTGCTTGGGCGTCAGTGGGTCGCGCTCGTCGTGTTGACCCTGATGTTCGAGGTCGTGCCGATCCTGGTGTTCTGGCAGGTGTACGGCCTGCCCCCCAGCCGCATGGGCGAGCTTCCGACCGTAAGGCGGCTGCCCTACCTGGCGATCGGCTTCGTGGCTCAGACCCTGCTGCTCGCTGCGACGACGCGGGTGGTGCTGGCCGACCGGTTGCGGGGCGCTGCCCTTGGTCCGGTCCAGGCGCTCGCCATTTCCCTGCCCGTTCTGGCCGGGCTGTTTGTGGCGAATGTGTTTCTCAGCGCGCCGGGCGCGGCAATGGACGCGGTGGAGAGCATCGGGCGGCTGCCGGAGATGCTCTACCTCGGCGCGTCGGTCGCGGAGCTGCTGGTCTACGCCCTGATGGACGCCTTGTTCGGGTCCACCGCGTCCGTCGCGGTGCAGGAGCGTTCGGGCGGCTTTGCGGCGCTTCGGCGCGCGTGGGACTTGGCGCGCGGCCATCGAAGGTCGCTGATTATCGCCTTCCTGTCCGTGAGCGTCGGCTCTTTCCTGGCCAAATGGGTGTTCACGGAGCAGGTCATCCGGCCATTGCTCTACAGCCTCCCTGGCCTCAGCGGTCCGATCGGCGCCGCCATTGCTTCGATGGTCTGGCTCACCCTTGGCGCAGCGGTGAACATCTTTCACGCAGCCTGGCTCCCCTGCGTGTATCTCAGCCTTCGCAAAGCGTCGGAAGGGCTCGAGGCTGAGGCCGAAGCGGAGGTGTTTTCATGAGCTTCAGCGGCGCCCGGATCTGGGCGGGTGTGTTCGCCGTGATGCGCCGGCAGTGGCTCGGCCTGGCCATCATCCTGGCCCTCAGCGTCGTCTGGGGCGTCGTGGCGCCGACCACGATCGAGGCCGCCACCCAACCCCTTGCGCCGATCTCCCAGCGCCTGCCCTGGGCGATCAATTGGGGCGTGCACGGAATTCGCGATGGGGTGGAGCTCGGCTGGATCATGGCCTTGTCGCTGCTGGCGGTGGCGACGCCGCTGCGCGACCTGACCCTCGCCGCCTTGCGGCCGCTCGCCGCCATGACCTTCCTGGCGCTGGCGTTCCACGCCCCCGACATCGCCCTAGACCTCATTCCGCGGGATGAGCTGATGCAGTCCGCGCCCGCGCTGGCGTCCTTCATGCTGTTCGCGATCGGCATCCTGGGCTGGCTCGCGAAGGCCTCGATCTTTGCCGGCCTGGGCCTCGCGCCCGCCATCAGCGTGGCGACGCGGGCGCCGCTCGGCCGGGCCATTGCCGACGGCTGGCGGCTCAGCCGTGAGGTTTGGTGGCGCCTCGCTCAGACGGGCCTCGTCATCGAGATCGCCGCCAATCTGCCGGGTTTCCTCCTGCCGTTCAGCGGCGCGGCGCTCACCTCGCCGGCAGCGATGATCCAGCGGGTGGTCTTCTCAGCCGCCTACACGCTTCAACTTCTGCTGGCCGCCCAGTTCTACCTGGAGGCCCAACGCCTCCAGTCCGGCGCCGGGCCGGAGCCCGTGGACGAGGTGTTCGGGTGAACGGCGCGACCCTGCGCTTCAGCGCCGGTCGGGTTTGGGACGGACTTGTCTCCACCGTGCGGCGGCGCTGGCTGCCGCTAGCGCTGATCCTTCTGGGTTGGGGCATCATCGGCAAAGCGGCCGACGCCACGTTCGCCCGCACGTTCGGCGTCGGATCTAGCATGGCCACTACGCCGGTGGGCTACGCCGTTGGCCGCTTCCTTTATCCCCTGCTGATCGGGTCTATCGCCCACAGTCTGATCCTCGGTGTCTGGCTGTTCGCACCGGGTGAGAGCTTCCGCAGGATCGTCGTCGCCGGCCTCAAGGCGGCGCCGGTCGTCGCCTTGGTCACCTTCGTACTGCGGGCGCCGCACCTTGCTCTGCGAGAAGGCCTGGTCCTGGCCACGACGGCTGTGCAGGGCGGCGAGGCCGGTTACTGGGTCCAGGTGGCAGCGACTTGGCTGAGCTGGCCGGTCGACTTGGGGCTGATGCTAGCCGCCTTTGCGGCGTTCGGCCTCGCCCGCCCGGTGGCCGTTGCCGATGCCGCCATGCCTCTCGCGGCGTTACGGGAAGGTTGGAGCCTTGGGCGGCCGGTTTGGGGTCCGCTGGCGATTGCGTACGTCGCCGTGAACCTTGCGCCGCTGGCAATGCAGGCCCCGCTCATGTTGCTTTCCAACGATCAGATGGACGGCTCTTGGGTCGGTCCCTTCCTGATGATTTACCGGCTGGTTCCGAGTGTTGGGAGTGTTGCCCTGCTGATGCTGAGCGCGGAGATCTACCTTGAGGCCCGGCGAAGTCAGACTGGGGCGGGGGCCGAACCTATGGACCACGTGTTCGGCTAACCCATCCTTAGCCGCTGCGGCGGCATCCTGCGGGTCATGGCCTATGCCCCCGCCACACCCGCCCCGGACTTCCTTCGCATCGAGCGGGTGTTCGCGCTCACCTGGGAGGTGGCCGCCCGTCACTTCATTCCCTACGCGGCGCTGACCCTCGCCTTCGGGGTGGGGCCGATGCTGCTGGCGGCCGCGCTGCTGGGCATGGACCCGCAGGACCTGGGCGCCGCCCGGCCGGAACAGCGGCTGGTGGCCATGGTGCTGTTCGTGATCGGCGATGCCCTCCTTTGGGCGACGCTGGCGCGCCTGACCCTGGATGACCTGGAGGGCCGCCCGACCGGCCTGCGCCGTGCGCTCGCCATCCCGCCTGGGCAACTGGGGCCGCTCCTGGCCCTGACGGCATTGCTCGACTGTCCGCCGCTGGCGCTGAACCTGATTTCCGGGATGGTCGCGCACGGCGACGGCCGCCTGACCATGCTGCTCTACGCCGGCCGTTTCCTTGTCGGGATGAGCCTCCTGGCCGTGTTCGGCTGCGCCATCGTGGTGATGATGGTGGAGCGGCTGTCGATCGGCGCGACGCTCGCCCGCACGGCCCGGCTAACCGAGGGCAGCCGCCTGCGCATTGGCCTCTTCTTCGCGGCCTTCTTCGTGTTCAAGGTGCTTGGCCCCTACCTCATCTCCAACTGGGGGCTGCAGGGCGCACTCGCCGCCGCGCCCGCCGGATGGGAAAGCCAGGTGCGTCTCGCGGTCGGCATCGCCTCCACCGTGGTCTGGAACGGCCTCGCCAGCGCCCTGGGCGTCTCGGCGGCCCTCATCTACGCCGAGCTGAAGCGAATCCACGGCGAAGCCTGATCCTCGACGGGCACGGGCCACGCCTGCTAGAGCGCGCCCATTGGGTCCGCGCGTGAGACGGACCGCCAAGCATTCCGAGGAAACGTCCATGTCCATGACCCTCTACGACGTCGCCATTCCCACCTTCCGCCAGATCCTGGGCGCCCAGGTGGGCGTGCTGGCCAAGGCGGACGCCCACTTCAAGGAGAAGGGGATCGATCCGGCGCCGGTGATCGCCTCTCGCCTCTACGACGACATGCTGCCCTTCACCGCCCAGGTGGCCCAGACGATCTTCCATTCGGCGGGCGTGCTGTCCCTGATCCTGGAAAAGCCCTTCGAGCGGCCGACCGACCTCGGCACCTTCGCCGACCAGCAGGCGGCGGTGCGCGGCGCGATCGATATCGTCAACGCGGTGGACAAGGACGCCCTGAACGCGGTGGCCGACACCGAACTGACCCGCACCGTCTTCAACCGCGAAATGAAGATCGTGCCCCGGGTATGGATTCTCACCTCGTCGTTCCCGAACTTCTACTTCCACGCCACCACCGCCTACGACCTGCTGCGCCACGCCGGCGTGCCGATCGGCAAACGCGACTTCACCACCCCGCCGGCCGCGTGAGCGGCGCTGCGAACAGGGGCGGCGCCATCTCCGGCGCCGTGGAGGTGATCACCGGCGCGGTGAGGGCGCTGACGGCCGACGCCGCCGCGCTGGCGGGAATCGTCGCTCTGTGGGCGGTGGTCGACCTCGTGACCTTCGGGATGGTCAACGCCGCGGGGGCCAGCCTGAACCGAAACATCTTCGCCGGCCAGGCGCTCAGCATGCTGGTCCGCACCGCCCTGGGCGCCGTGTTTTCGGCCTGGATCTACGCCCGCGCGCTGAGATCGGTCCCGCGTGCTCGCCCGACCTTCACGGCGGCGCTGCCCGCCGCGGTGGTCATCGGGCTCTTGTGGGCGCTGCCCGCCGCCCTGCCGGCCGCTGTGGCGGGCACGGGCGCGCTGGGCTATCCGCCGAACTTCCGGACCTAGGCCGCCGCCGTTGACCGGCGTCGTGGGGTGCTCGACGCGCTGCGGGCCGGCAGACGGAGCCTCGCCGGACAGTGGGTGCTTTGGGTGGGGCTGGTGATCGTCGGCTCCGTCACCGCCTACCTGCTGCGCCGGCTGCTCTTCGACATCGCGTTTCCTCGACCGGGGGTGGGCGCGCCGGTGGCGCTGGGCGTCGCCAGGGGGCTGATCACGAACCTCTACAGCCGGACCGTCGAGTTGCTGGGCGTGCTCGCACTGCTGCAGGTCTACCTGCGCGGGTCTGCCCAGACCGCCCCATCCGAGGCCTCCGAAGTCTTCGCCTAGACGCCGCGCAGGCTTTCACTCAACCTGCGCTCGCAGCAGGGGAGGGCGGCATGGCGGGATCAAGTCCGAGAGAGGCGCGGTTCACGGCGATCCTGAAGGACGCGTTCCGTTTGGTCCGGTCCGATCCGCTCTTCCTGTTGGGCCTGCTGGTGGCGTTGGGCGCCTGGTCTCTCGCGATACAATTGGGCCAGCGCGCCATCACAGGAGCGGGCCTCTCGCCGGCGAACGTGAACGCGGCCAACCTGATCGTCACGCTGATCAACCTCGCCATCGGCGGAATGCTGACGGGCGTGTTCAACCATCGCGCCGGCCGCATCAGTGCAGGAAATCCGGGAACATTCGGCTCCGATGTGGCCATCGTCGCCTCGCGTCTGCCTGTCCTGGCGGCGCTCGCCGGGGTCATGGCGGCGCCCAATCTGGTGCTGCAGATCTACGGCCTCGCCGCGGGCTACCTGCACTGGCCGGGCATCCCCACAGGCAGCGAAGCCATCTTCCTGTCGTTGGTGACGTCGATCGTGGGCCTGGTGATCGTCCTCAACTGGGTGATGGCTCAGGCCGTCGCGGTGGTCGAACAGCGCGGGTTCGCCGATGCGCTCGGGCGCAGCCAATCGCTGATCCGCGGGCACAGGTGGCTGACCCTCGGGCTCCTGATCGTGGCGGGACTGGTGGTGATCGCGACCTTCCCCGTCACCTTCGCCCACCTGCCCCGGCCCGGAAACACGATCAGCCTGAACCAGTACTCCATGGCGGAGCTCGCCTACGTGTCCGCCATCGGCGGTCTCGCCAGCCTGCTCGGCATGCTGCTGATGTTCCAGCTCTATTGGAATCTCAGGTTCGGCGCCCAGGGCCAGACCGCGCAGGACGCCGCCCAGGTGTTCACCTAGGCCCCTAGGCGTTCGCCAGGTTCCTCGCGAAGAGGGCGTTGAGGCGCTCCCAGTGCCGTTCGGCGGCTTCCTTGTTGTAGGCGGCGCGCTGGGGGAAGGCGAAGCCGTGCTCGACGCCAGGGTAGAGCTCCACCTCCGAACGCATGCCCACGTCGTCTTCCAGCGCGGCGGAGAGCGCCTCCACGGTCTCCAGGGGCGCCCAGCGGTCGAATTCGGCGCAGGCGAAATAGAGTTCGGCGTCGGCCTCGGCCGCCTTCAGGTGAGGGCTGTCGGCTTTGTCGGTGACCAGGAAGGTGCCGTAGATCGAGGCGGCGGCGTTGATCCGCTCGGGGAAGCGGGCGGCGGCGTTGATCGAGAACTGGCCGCTCATGCAGTAGCCGACGCAGCCGATCGGCCCTTTGGCGGCGTCATCGTCGTCGGCATAGGCGATCAGGGCCTCGGCGTCGCTCATCACCATGTCGATGGTCAGTCCGCCCATCAGCTCGAACATCCGCTCGCGGGCCTGAGCCTCGGGCAAGGGCGGCAGGTCAGCCAGCTCCATCACGCCGGCGCGGTAGTAGAGGTTGGGCAGCATCACGTAGTAGCCGGCGGAGGCGAAGCGGCGGGCCATGTCGCGCAGCTCCTCACGGATGGCCGGGGCGTCCATGAAGAAGAGGATCACCGGATGCGGGCCGTCGCGCTCCGGATGAACGATGAAGGTGGTGGAGCGCCCATCGGCGGTCTCGATCTCGACGGTCTTCTCGAACACGTGTCATCCTCCTGAGACGGAACGGCGTACATAGAGCCAGCAGCGCCGGATCGCGAAGGCCCTATCGGCCGGTTCAGCCGCGGTTCAGGCTGAAGCGGCTATTGGCGCGGCCGAAAACGAGCGCCCGTCAGTTGGGCGCACGATCTTTGTGAGAGGACGACTTCGATGAAAGCTCCTTTGGCCATTCTGGGCGCCGCCGCCCTCGCCGCCACCGCGTTCGGCCTGCAGCCCGCCGCCCAGGCGGGTCCGGCTCCGGCCCGGTCCTGCTTCTACGCCAACCAGATGCACGCCTACCGGGCCGACGGGGAGAGCACCGTCTATGCCGGCTCCGGCCCGAACCGGATCTACCGGATCAACATGGCCGCCCCCTGCCGCAACCTGCCGGAGGTGAACGTCAGCGGCCAGCTGGTGGTCGACACGGCGAGCGGCGTGGTCTGCAACGCCGCCGGTCTGACCCTGACGGCAATTTCCTCCGGCGGCGTGCCGGAGCGCTGCTTCGTGGAGAGCATCCAGCGCCTGTCCCCGGCTGAAGTCGCCGACCTGCCGGCGCGCCTGCGCCCCTAGGTCAGAGCCCGGTCCCCCGGAAGGTATCGCAGCTTCCGGGGTCGCCGGATTCCAGGCCGGTACGGAACCAGCGGGTGCGCTCCGCGGCCGAGCCGTGGGTGAAGCTGTCAGGCGTGGCTCTGCGGCCCGCGGCCTCCTGCAACGTATCGTCGCCGACGGCTGAGGCGGCGCGCAGGCCCTCTTCAACGTCGCCCGCTTCCAGGATGCGGTGGCGCCGGTTGGCGCGATTGGCCCAGACCCCGGCGAAACAGTCTGCCTGCAGCTCCAGCATGACCGACACGCGCCGAGCATCGGATCCGCCCCCCTGCATGGCCCGCTCGGCGCGGTCGGAGATGCCCAGCAGGTTCTGCACGTGGTGGCCAACCTCGTGGGCGATCACATAGGCCTGGGCGAAATCCCCCGGCGCGCCGAAGCGCTGATCCAGCTCGCGGAAGAAGTCGAGGTCGATGTAGACCCGCCGGTCAGCCGGGCAATAGAACGGCCCCATCGCCGCCTGGCCGACACCGCAATTGGTGCGCGTCGCCTGGGTGTAGGGGGTAAAGGTCGCGGGCTCGTAGCGGCGGCCATTGGCCGCGAAGATGGCGCTCCATTCCTCCTCGGTGGAACCCACGATGCGGGCGGAGAGGGAGAAGGCCGGATCGCTGGTGTTCGCTCCCGAGCGTGCGGTTCCATCCGGGTCGAAGGGGCCCTGGTTCTGGGTGGGCGCCTGTTGCTGTTCCATGGGCCCGGAGGCGTCCAGCAGGGCGCCGGGATCGACGCCGAAGAGCAGCGCCACGATGACGAAGATCACCGAGACGATGCCGCCGCCGCCGATCATGATGCCGCGGCCGCCGCCGACGCCAAAACCGCCCTGTCCGCGCCGGTCGTCGATGTATTCGGTGGGCCGAAGATCGTCGAGGCGCATGCCGGCTCCGCTCCGCTGAAGCTTCAGGCCCCCGGCTTAGCCGTGACCTTGCCTGGCTGCAACGCATTGGGCCGGGCTGCGATCCGCGGGCTGGACGCCGGTGGCGGCTGAGGTTGGGCGTCGTACTGCAAGGCGCGCAGCTGCTGCCCCGCCTGCTGGGCCTGCAGCGCCTGGATGCGCTGCTCGGTCTCGAGGCGCTGACGGGTCACGTCCGCTTCCGCCTGAGCCTGCGCCGCGGCCCGCCGCGCGGCGTCGGCCTGCAGGTCGATCTGCGCCTGCAACGCCCGGTCCTGGGCGTCATAGGGCTGGGCGAGCGCCGGTGTCGCGATCAGCGCCGCAGCGAGGAGGAGAACGGAGCGCATCTCCTCCATATGGGGGCGCTCTGTTCCCAGGGCAGGGGCTAGCGGCGCGTGACCGTGAAGCGCAGCAGCTGCTGCTGAGGCAGATCCCAGTTGGGCGCCAGCACCACGGCCTGCTGGTAGTCGTAGTAGGCAGACTGGGCGTCCTCCAGACCTTCGTGGGCGAGGCCTCGGTTGTAGTAGGCCTTGGCCTGCTCATCGACGCCAAGCTCAAGCCCGTGGTCGATCTGGGTCAGGGCTTCCTGGTAACGGCGCATGGCGATCAGCACCGCGCCGCGGTTCACATAGGCCTCGCCGATATCGCCCATCAACGCGATGGATTGGTCGAGGCTCGAGAGGGCCATGTCGAAGCGGTGCATCCGCATCAGCATGACGCCGCGGTTGATCAGGGTCTTGGCCCGGTCGCGGGTGGTCATCGCCTCTTCGTCGAGCGCCTGCTCACAGGTGCGCAGGGCGTCCGGATCGGAGCGGCCGCGCCGGGCGGCCTGGGCGCAGTCGGCCGCCAGAGTGGAGCCGATCACCGTCGTGGCGGCCTGCGCCGCCCCAATAAAAGCAAAGCTGCAGAGCGCGCCAGCGGCCGCTGCGATCATCCACTTTTTCATGATGGCCTCCTGCCCGCGGCGAGGCCCGATATGGCCGTCAGCCCGGCAGCCCGCCGCATCGGTAAGCTTCGCGCTTGCCGGCGTTTCTGTCAAACGCGGCAAAACCCTGTTCGGGGAGGCGAACTAATCGATCTTGGCGCGTTCGGCCGCCGTGCTGGCCCGCAGTTCGAGCACCGTGTAGGTGGCCAGCAAGGCGTGCAGGAACACGGCCGCGTAAAGGGCGAGGCCATGCAGCGCCTCCGAGGCGGGGTGGGCCCAACGGATCGCGTCGGCCAGCAGCAGCAGGCAGAACACGGTAGCGGCGATTTGCAGGTTCTGAGAGGGCTCGAACTTCATGGCCGGCCCGATAGCACAGCGGGACTTAACGGGACCCTGTGTCCAACGGTCGCTCCAGCCGAAAAACCACGTTCTGCGACGCTTTTGCGCAGGATGGGGCCGGGTGTAGGCTGGCGCCAACAAAGCCAGAAGACGATCCGGAGGAGACGATGAGCCTGACCGAAGCGGGCGCTGAAGTACGCCATTCCGACTACGTGGTGTCTGATGGCGTGCGCATCCACGTGATGGAGGCGGGGCAGGGGACGCCCGTCGTGCTGCTGCACGGCTACACGAGTTGCAACGACGCCTCCTGGTTTTCCGACGGCATCGCCGAGGAGCTGGCGCGCACCCACCGGGTGATCGGCATTGACGCCCGGGGCCACGGGCGCAGCGAGAAGCCCCATGATCCTGCCAAATACGACGGCGATCGCATGCCGAAGGACGTGATCGAGGTGCTGGACAAGATGGGCGTCGGCAAGGCGCATTTCCACGGCTACTCGATGGGTGGAGGCCTCGTCGCTCACCTCATGGCGCGCTGGCCGGACCGGTTCATCACCGCGGGCTTTGGCGGCTCGGGGGTGCCGGAGACCGACGCGGCCCTGCGTGAACAGGCGGCGGCCGCCGATCCCAAGGGGATCGATCCCCAGCAGGACGAGGCTCGCGCCAAACTGGCCGCGCGCAACGACCGGGACGCCGCCGCGCTGAAGGCGGCGCAGGACGGGCGTCAGGCGAAACCGTCAACGGCGCCGCCGCTGGACCTCACCAGGATCGATTTTCCGGTGCTGGCGGTGAACGGAGAGTTCGATACGCCCGTGTCGAAGACCCAGCGGATGAAGCGCGAACTGAAGGACTTCCGCTCAGTGATCCTGCCGGGCCGGGGCCACAATACGGTGACCAGCGCCGGCTACATTCCGCAGCTCTACATCGACACGATCGCCGACTTCATCCGCGCCCACTGACGCCGGCCAGGCGGCCATCAGCATCACAGGCAGAAAGCCGATCGCCAACGTAACGAGGGCGGTCTGGTCCAGCCAGTCCGGCAGGCGCCAAACGATGCGGATCACCCACACGGCGCGATGCAGCAGGAAGGCCGTCGCCGCGTACGCAAGAGCCACCTGGGTCAGCCTGTGGCCGACGGCCCAGCCGAGATGATTGAAGACGTCGCGCAAAGTCCGCCCCTGGAAAGGCGCGGAAAATACGCAGGGTGTGCAAAAGCAACAAGGGCGGCGCTTTGTCTCGCGCCGCCCTTGCTCAGAACCTAGGCGTGGACAGGGCCTACATGCCCGTTGGGGGGTTCACGGCGCCCGAAGGATCGGCGCCCGGGGTGGGCGTCGTCGGCGCCGGAGGCGCTGGCTCGGGGGCGGGCGCGACGATGATCGGCGCCGGGGCCGGAGCAGCCGTAACCGGCGGCACGTAGGTGGTCGTCACCGGGGCGGTGGCCGCGGCGTCAGCGGTCGACCCATCGGCCGAGGCGGCCGCGCGTTGACGGGCGGCAGCGGCCCGGCGCGCGGTCGTGTTCGAGGCGACGC
>JADMIO011014767.1_pt1 | contig 21046 bp, 8 predicted proteins | sample 8958161 | NCBI WGS metagenome assembly JADMIO01 (sample SAMN16585339, study PRJNA669376) | soil metagenome | isolation source: Crop rotation soil | place: USA: Cullars Rotation, Alabama | collected 2011 | reverse complement strand
AAAAATAATGTTGCGTCCGTCGCGAATGGAAGTGGTTATGGCTATGCATATTGCGGTAGTAGTTATGATTTCCCAGGTATGCATACCATTAAGCAGGTTTTGCTTAATGGTTCCGCACGAGTTGACTCTATAATCTATAGGGATGAATTTTTATATTGTAATAGTATTGTGTTTAAGTGTTTTAATGATGTAACTGGGACAGGTGTATTTGATAGTTCAAAAGATTTTTTAAAGATGCGATTAAAAATTGCAATAGAGCGTAATGGTATAGCCTATGATACAATCACAAGCATTAGTGGGGGCTATTATCCGATGGTCGGAGCACTTGGTGATATCTTCTCATTTAAAGTGATTTCTGTAACACCGGGAATTGTGATTTCCTGCCCGATTGGAGGCATAGTATATGATACTGTACAAAACCCAAGTAACGGTCATAAGTGCAAATATTTTGGTTTTCATTGTACTAGTACTCCAAGCTTTGATTTAGGTTTATACACTGTAAATTCTTTTACTCGTGGAAACCATATGGCAACTTATATATATGCCTATAACAGATCATGCAATTCTACTAATGCAACTGTGACGGTGAATTTTGGTCCCAAATATGTTTACCAAGGCCAAGCATCCCCTGCGCCATCCGTGATTGCAACAAACTCTTTAAGTTGGAATTTGTCTAATGTAGATTTTATGAATCCGCAACAGATTTATTATCGTCTTGAAAATAGCCCTGTTACTGGCCACTTGTTTATGGGCGATACAGTACAGTCTCATTATTCGATATCGCCTGTGTCAGGTGACTTAGACCCATCAGATAATGCGGTTATTATTGTAGATTCGGTAACGTCATCCTATGACCCTAATGAGGTGTCGGTAATCCCGTCAGGGCACATAGCTGCTGGCACAAAGCTGCAATACACCATAACCTTTGAGAATACCGGCAATGATACAGCATTCAATACAAATGTGATGGATACTTTGTCAAATAATGTGGATATAAAAACACTTGAAATTCTGATGTCATCGCATGTTATGAATTTGTGTATTCTAAAAAAAGGTGCGTACAACATAGCAAAATTTGATTTCCCTAATATCAATCTTCCAGACAGTTCGCATCATGGGTTTTGTGATGGGACAGTGATTTTTACTGTAAATGCAAAGAATGGCTTGCCGGATGGCACTACTATTAATAACCGGGCGGGTATCTATTTTGATTACAACCCCGTGGTCATGACCAATAGCGTTCAAAATATCATTGGGTTTCCTAATGGGGTTATAGATATCAATAAAGTATCTCCAAACATAGAAGTTTACCCCAACCCCGTGAGCGGAGAACTGACCGTAAATGCTGATGAACATGCGTACAACACACTGACTATAACTAACTCTATGGGTCAGTCGTTCTTATCCCGGCCAATAAATACGGCTCAAAACAAGGTAAATGTGAAGGAACTGCCGGCAGGTATCTACTTCCTTACACTACGTGGAGCGGGTGGTGTAAAGGTGCAGAAATTTGAAAAACTATAGATTATTTTAATTATTGGTTAAAGTCAGGCTTTTGCCTGACTTTTTTTATAGCAAATACTAACGTTTTCATCAATTGTGTCGTCATTAGTAATGTCCAAACTTATTTTTTAACACACCTAAATTATTTATTTCATGAAGAAGACCTTTTACCTATGTATGTGTGCCTTGGCCATCCTGGGATTCAATTCCCAAAAAGCGTCGGCCCAAGTTATTGCGTCCCATTACGATCTGGGGTATTGTGCATTGGCACTCGATAGTATGTCGCTGTCTGAAACAGGCTACGTGCCGCTGGATACTATGCTGGTTTACTGGGGCGATGGAACTGAGGATAAATATGCACCGTCGTTTACATCAGGTGGCAGTGCGTGGTATGATCCCTTCCATTTTTATACTGCTCCGGGTGTATATAGCAGAAAAATTGTGTTGATATCAGGTGGCGTACGGGTAGACTCTGTAACTTATACCTATAGCTGGGATCCATGTGAAGAAATGCACATCTGGATGTATTCAGACAACAACAGCAACTGCACGTATGATGGCGGTGATAGAATCCTTTATACCAGCTTTGCAAGTATAAAGATAGATTCAGCCGGTGTACCTGTGGATACTATCAGTTCAAACTATAGTATCTATTACCAGGCACACGGTCCGGTTGGTACCGTTTATACGTTTACTGTTATAGCACCTCCTCCGGGCTTCGTACCTACCTGCCCAGTGTCTGGTGTAATATCGGTGACTATCTCTCCTACTTACGATTATTATGAAGACACAATTGGCTTTGAGTGCGACCCGACTGCGTGCCTCGATAACTCGGTGTATGCCACCTTCAGCGCAGCAGTTATTGGTGCAAGGGCGAGCATGTATCTTGCTACATCATCATGCACATCTGTTACGCGTACAGCTACACTTACCTTCAGTCCTAAATATACTTTGTCAGCGGTATATGGTGCTACTTATACAATATCAGGCAATGTTATCACCTTTACCGGTACCGTTTCTGCAACAGCACCACGTTGGATAGTCGCTGACTTCAACCCGGTAGGCACACTGACAATGGGCGATACAGCGCAGGCTACATTCTTTACGCCAACTACCGGTGATTGCAATACGGCTAATAACACTGTGTTTGTTGCAGATACTATAACTGCATCGCTTGATCCTAATCATAAGACAGTAAAACCAAACGGCCCTATAGCTGCGGGTACACAACTGGAATACATGTTGCAGTTTGAGAACACCGGTAACGGAGTTGCTCAGAATATCCACCTGCTCGACACACTTTCTGACAACCTCGATATCAATACCATCAAGCAGATCGCAAGCTCAGCTAAATGCAGAATGATATTGCTGACAGCAGGCGGACACAACATCGTTAAATTCGACTTTGCGAACATCAACCTGCCCGATTCTTCGCACCACGGCACTAACGAAGGTTTTGTATCATTTACCATCAATGCCAAGACAACACTTACCCCAGGCACCAACATCGATAATAAGGCCGGTATCTATTTCGATGTGAACGAAGTGGTAATGACCAACAACGTAAGAAGCACTATTCCTGTTCCATCGGGCGTGCCGAATGTTAAGGGCAATGTGGTAGAAGTGTATCCAAACCCTGTAACTGAGATGCTCACTGTAAATACTACAGGCAACTTCAACACAATGACAGTAACCAACACACTTGGCCAGGTAGTGGTAACAGGCAACTTCACCAACAAACACACAGCTGTGAATGTGAAAGGCTTACCAGCAGGTATGTACTACATCACCCTGAAGGGCGAAGATGGCGTTAAGGTACAGAAGTTTGAAAAGCTTTAGTTGAATATTTTTTGAGGAGACTGAAGGCCCCCGCATTGCGGGGGCTTTTCTTTTTGTTGCAACCCGGAATTATTTAACGGGCGCCGATTACAAACTAATAATTATTTTTTTTCGAAATGCTAACATTTAGAAAGATTGGTTCGTCAATATAATGTACTCTAATTTTTTATTAACCTCAAAACCGATATGAAATGAAAAAGACAATTTTTTTAAGCCTGTGTGTGCTATTGTTATTGGCCTTTAATTCCCGCAAAGCTTCAGCGCAAGGGTCAATTTTTGCACGAGTTAAGATCAGCGACATTTGCCTGGGAGTAGATAGCGGATGGATATATACAAGCCCCTTTATGCCTGGTATGGGCGTGGACGTCTTTTGGGGCGATGGATCTTCATCGTCATATACACTTGTCTCGTCCGGAGGCACATATGGATACGCAACCTACAGCCACACATACACCAGCCACGGAACATATACTGTAAAATGTGTTCTGACTTATGGCGGTGTAAACATAGATTCATCGATCAGCGCAGACACGGCGGCCTCATGCAGCAATATATCGTGTTCGGTCTACAACGATGTAAACTCTAATTGTGTTTATGACCTTGGTGATCAGCCTTTTTGGGGTGGTTATATAACGTTGGAAGTAGATTCTGCCGGCATTCCGGTTGATACTATGACTGTGCCATGCGGTTATACTATTCCAGCGTTTGGCCCCCCTGGAACCATTTATGCATTCAAAGTAATCGCTTGTCCCGCGGGCTTTACTGCTTCTTGCCCATCCAGTGGGATCGTCTATGATACTATTGGTGTTACCACCACAACTCCGATGATTGGGTTTCACTGCACCAGCGGAGGCTTTGATCTTTCAGTTGCCGCAGACTTGATTATAGGATTAACGAAGGCAACGACCAGCATATGGATCTATGAAGTTTCGTCCTGTACATCTGCTCCTGCGACACTGACTGTTACGCATAGTCCAAAATACACTGTTAGCAGCGTGTTTACTTCTGGTGGTACATATACTGTAAGCGGGAATACCATTACAGTTTCACTTGGTAGCATGAGCGCTGTTCATCGTGAGAATGTACTTATACAGTGGGTTCCGGTTGGTACGCTCGCGATGGGGGATACTGCATTGGTATCGTATCAAATTGATCCGATACCCGGAGATCTCAATTCAACCAACAATAGCCTTTTATTAATTGATACTATAAGGTACTCTTGGGACCCCAACGATAAGTCTGTTACGCCGCAGGGCTACATTCCGGCCGGAACTAAATTGCAATATTCGATAGCATTTGAAAATACTGGTAACGATACGGCTTTCAATATTCATATTCTTGACACATTATCAGATAACCTGGATTTCAATACACTAAAGGTGCTCTCAGCTTCTGCGCCAATGAACGTTATCCCACTTAAATACGGCAGTCATAGCGTGCTCAAATTCGATTTTCCACATATTAATCTGTTAGATAGCTCACATCATGGGCTATGCGATGGTATGGTTACGTTCTCATTGAATACGAAAACAGGCTTGGCAAGTGGTACCAGGATTGATAATCGCGCAGGTATTTATTTTGATGTCAATGAAGTAGTAATGACAAGTACCGCAACCAATATAATAGGACTCCCCAGTGAGGTTATGCACTTAACCAATTCTTCAAAGGTTGACATTTATCCAAACCCAGTAAACGAACTGCTTACTGTAAATACCACAGGTAATTTCAATGCGCTGACTGTTAGCAACACACTTGGCCAGGTAGTTGTAACAGGCAGCTTCACCAACAAACACACAGTTGTGAATGTGAGAGGCTTACCGGCAGGTATGTACTACATCACGCTGAAGGGCGAAGATGGCGTAAAAGTGCAGAAGTTTGAAAAACTATAATTCGGTTATTTTTGAGGATACTGAAAGCCCTCGCTTCTGCGAGGGCTTTCTATTTAGATGATCCCTGCAAGGAATTAACGTTGGTAACAATAATTTAATGATAAGGCAACATTTTAGTAATTCGACGGTAATGTGGTGGTAACATTCGGCCGTTACTTTTGCCACAAAAAAAATGCAAAAATACTTTTACGCGATTTTCCTGGCCTTTCTTTCCTTCCAGGTATTTGCAGGCGGCATCAAGGGTTCCATAACAGATTCCAAGAATAATGCTCCCCTTACTGGAGTGGTGATATCACTTGTTGGTACAGATAAAGGCGCAGTATCCGACTTTGACGGTAAGTATGAGATAGCCGGTGTGGCCAATGGTACTTATGAGATCGTATTTACCTATCCCACTTATAATGTGTACAAGCAGTCGTTAACCATAAGCGGCGACCAGGAAATATTGCTGGATATGAAGATGATGCCCGAAACCACTGACCTGAAGGAGCACGTGGTAAAAACAACGCGTATCACAAATACAGAGAACTCTGTGATCAGTGAGATAAAGAACAGTAATACCATCGTGAGCGGCACCAGCGCGGCACAAATATCAAAGACACTGGACAGGAATGCAGCAGATGTTGCTAAGCGTATACCGGGCGTAACTATACAGGATGATCGTTTTATTGTCATCAGGGGCTTGCCTGATCGTTACAACACCGTGTGGATGAATGATGCAAGTACACCAAGCAGTGAGGCCGATAAAAAATCATTCTCCTTTGATATTATTCCGGCTGGCCTTATAGACAGGTTGCTTATCTACAAGGCCCCATCGCCTGAGCTTCCCGGTGATTTTGCAGGCGGTATGGTTAAGGTATACAGCACTTGTCTTACAGATAAGAACCAGGTAATTGTAAGTCTCTCTACTTCCAGCAGGGAATTTTCAACCGGCACTAATTTCAACTACAACAAGGCGTCAAAAACAGACTGGCTGGGATATGACGATGGCAGCAGGAGCCTGCCCAAGGGCATTCCTGATCGCATAACATCTACTGATCCTACTTATAAGGCCAATATAGGCGCATGGTCTAAGTCATTTGGCAACGACTGGGTAGTCAATTCGAAGTCCGCATCGCCTGATGCAAGGTTTTCAGCCGCTATGTCGAATGTATGGAAGTTCAAATCATGGAAGCTGGGCAACACCGCAGGTGTTGTCTATTCCAATACCAATACCAATTACCGTTACCATCGCCAGGATTATGACTCTGCAGCGCGCCGGTATAATTACATGGATCAGCGCTCGGTAAACAATGTGAATGCCGGCTTTATGGAGAATATAGGTATGTCGATGGGGAATACAAAAATAGAATTCAGGAATCTGTATAATCAGGTAGGTATCTCTTCACTCACGATACGCAATACAATTAAGGATACAGGTGCTGCAACACACCCCGACGAAAGATCTTACAATATGGCCTACGACAGTAAAGCCACTTACTCATCTCAGCTTTCGGGCAGTCATAAGAACAATGCGGATACCCGTAAATATACCTGGACGCTTGGTTACACGGACCTGTTCAAGAATCAGCCAGACCTTCGTAGGATAAAGTACAACAAGTCGCAGGCTCAGTCTGACTCATTTTTTAAAGCACAAGTAGCCAACCAGGTGGACATACTGAACGGTGGCGGACGGTATTATGCTACTCTGTTTGAACACACCTACAGCTTCAACCACCAGTTTACACAGAACGTTAAGATCAATGACGATTTTAATTTCGATGTGAATGTGGGCAACTATGTGGAATACAAAGACCGTTCTTATAAAATCAGGGAGCTGGGCTATACCATCAATGCCAATAATACCACGAGCAAAAACCTGCTTTACCTGCCGGTCAACAATATTTTTGCTGATTCAAATGTAGATGGCAGCAAACGGTTCAAGATAGGGGAGAATACTCAGCCTTATGATCATTACGATGCGCAGAATAAGCTGATAGCAAGCTTTATTAATCTGAAAGTGCCCGTTGGGAAGCGCCTTACGGTTTGCGGCGGTGCACGCTACGAGGATAATATGCAATCGCTTAAAGCGGTCCTGAACCTTGATACTATTACCTCTGATGTAACGACAAAGTTCCTTCTTCCTTCTTTTAACGCATCATGGAACTTCTCTGAGCGGAGTCTTGTAAGGGCTGCGTATGGCAAAACGCTCAACAGGCCTGAATTCAGGGAGTGGTCTACATTGTTCTTCTACGACTTTGATGAGCTGGGCGGTACTTATGGCGCATTGTTCCCTACAGATTATTCCAAGAATGGCCCTAACAGGGGGGATACACTCAAAGTGGCTGAGATCCAGAACTTTGACGTACGCTATGAATTGTACCCCAACATGGGCGAAATGATATCGATAGGCGCATTCTACAAGTCGTTCAGGAATCCAATTATGAAGGCTGTGCTGAACGGTGGCGATAGTAAGAGTTACACATTCATCAATGCCAACGATGGCTATTGTGTGGGCCTGGAGCTGGATGCGAGGAAGAACCTGGGCATCTTTGATTCACTGTTTGGAACTAAGATATTCTCGAATTTTACACTGGTGGGTAATCTGACGCTTACCAAGAGCCAGATCAATATAGATACTACCCGCAAAGGACTCGGCAGCCTTATTCCCAAGACCGCTTTACAGGGACAGTCTCCCTATATTGTGAACCTGGGCGTATATTACCAGAGCGCCGCACAGGGTATACAAGGTTCGCTGCTCTACAATGTTTTTGGCACTCGCATGTATGCTATTGGTCAAACTGTTGCCGGTGCAGAGAGTATTGGTGAGATGCCGGTGGAAACATTTGACTTCACTATTTCCAAGCTATTCTTTAAACATTACATCCTTACACTCGGTGTGCAGAACATGCTCAATTCAAGGGTAGTATTTATGAACGATGTGAACAGGGATAACAAGTTTGACTCTCGTCACGATCTCGAATACAAGACCTATAATACCGGTCGCTATTATTCGCTGGGCGTTAAGATCAAATTTTAGTTAACATTGGCGTAATGTAACGGTAACATATCGCCAAACTGCCAACAGAAAAGTGCTTATTTAATATAGTCCCGCGTCATCGCTTGATGCGGGACTTTTCTTTTCTGATGCAATTGCTGATGCTCAATCTGTTACGGAATGCTGGTAACAATTCGGTAATGCTGTATTAATCTACGGGTAACCTATGAATAATGATTAGGTAACATGGCCGTAATCTTAGCGTAACACTGCACTTCTACTTTTGTGTCAAAATAAAACGAAAAATTATGAAGAAAATTTTCCTCTTGTCGTGCATAGTGCTTGCATCAATATGCAATTCATATGCCTACAACACTGTTGTCGTGAAAGACAGCATCTCTGTGAACACGACCTGGACCTGCGACCAGCAATACCTGCTCCAGGGCTATGTGTATGTAACTGCGGGCGCAACATTGACTATTCAGCCGGGAACCATTATCCGCGGTGATAAAGACACGAAGGGTGCACTGATCGTTGAGCGTGGCGCCAAGATCATGGCCATTGGTACTGTTACACAGCCTATCATTTTCACTTCTAACCAGGCAGCCGGCGACAGGTCTTATGGCGACTGGGGCGGTGTGATCATTTGCGGTAAAGCGCCAACTAACTGGTTGAGCGATCCACAGGTAGAAGGTGGTCCACGTTCACATTTCGGTGGTACAGACGCTGCCGATAACAGCGGTACGTTACAGTTTGTTCGTATCGAATTCGGCGGTGTGGCGTTCTCTCCAAACAATGAAGTGAACAGCCTTACTTTGTGTGGCGTAGGTAATGGTACTACTATAGATCACATACAGTGCTCATACAACGGTGACGACGCTTTCGAATGGTTTGGCGGGACGGTTAACGCAAAGTACCTTGTTGCTCTGCGTACATGGGATGACGACTTCGATACAGATTATGGTTTCCAGGGCAAGGTGCAGTTTGGTGCAGTGATCCGGGATAACGTAGCTGATCTTAGCGGATCAAAAGCATGGGAAAGCGATAGCTACCTGTCGGGTTCTTACACTGGTCTTACTTACGATGCTAACCAGATCAACAGGTCTATATTCTCAAACATTACAGCTATCGGTCCGGTTACAAGTCCGGGCTTTACAGGTACAGACCCTAACTTTGTATCGGCAGCTCACCTTCGTCGTGGTAGTGGCATGAGTATATTGAACAGCGTTATTGCTGGCTGGCCATGTGGCTTGCTTATCGATGAGTCGTCTGCTTCTTTTGGCTCTACAGTTGCAAACATCGGTACAACCATTAACGATCTTCAGTTCCGCAATAACATTATCTGTGGTACTTCAACAGCTTCTTTCAACAAAGACGTAGTGTTTGTAAAAGACGGTGCTCGTTCACTGACGCCTACTACAGCTAACTCTGATACCACCTCTACAGGTACAGATTGGAGCGTTTTGGCTGGTTCACCGAACCTGGGTCCACAGTCATTCCTCAGGAATCCTGCTTACGGCAACAAGACGTATGTAACTGAGCAGAGCAGCGTGTTCCTTGGTAATCCATGGAATCTGCTGAATCCGAATCTTGTTCCTAACAGCACTTCACCAATCGTTTATAATACTTCACACTTTACAAGCTGGGGTACAGGCGTGAACGACGTGTTCAATCCTTTGGCACCTATTAGCTATGATACAACCAGCCCTGCTACTTACAATGTACCGGGCGTTCCTCCGGATTTCACTACCAGCAAGGCAAGCGACGCTTTCTTTACTAAAGTTAACTACGTAGGTGCTTTCGGTAACAAGGGTCTGTCATCAGACAACTGGATGAAGGGGTGGTGCGAATTTGATCCTAACAACGCATTTTATGATACGGTATGTTACGTAGCTCCTCCTATCGATACTGAAACAAGCGTTCGTATCAATCATTCCTCAGTAGGTGTTGCAAAGGTATATCCTAACCCAGCTAAAGAACATGTTGCTCTTTACGTAGAAATGATGCAGCAGTCAAATGTGCAGATAGCTGTAGCAGATATGACCGGCAAAAAGGTTAAGAGTGTATTTGCAGGTGTTATGAACCAGGGTGGACAGGTAGTTGAGATCAACACTGCTGATCTGGCTAACGGAATGTACATCATCACAATCAATAATGATAACAAACAAAAGTCACTGAAGTTCAGTGTGTCGAAATAATTAAAGAGTGTTTTGTTTAATTGGGGCCGGCGTGGATAAGATCCTGCCGGCTTCTTTTTTGTGTTTGCCTTCTAATGGCGCGAATACGTTCGCGTAAACGATTTGACCCGATCTGTTGTACGACACTTTCGGCATTGAGCGAATTTTTAGATTGGTTTGCTACAAACGTTCGACCCTGTCAGGCATTGTCATTAAGGTAATGAAGTCCGTAGGATTTCAATATTAGTAACTGCTAGTGAAACAGGCGGAAAATAGACGGAACGATCGCCCCCGTAGTGGCTCGAATGTGCGTTTGTGAATACCGAAGATGCTTAACTTAATGACATTGCCTTTCAGTGTCGTTCATTGTCTATCTGAGCAGCGCTTTGTAACGGGACAGTGACGTGGATTGACCCCTGCTTTTGATTTAATTGGTATTAGTTGATCATTACCCAGGTGAAGCCAAACCTGATGAGTACATCAGGGGCTGCGTATACGGGAATGTATGTTCTGCCCGGCGTGAAATTAGAAACCGGGGTGCCGGTATACAGAATAGTATTTCGGGAGAATATCTGCTGGAGGTTGTCACCCATAATAAAGGCACGGAAACGCTTGATGCGGAAGTTGAGGAACAAAGACAACTCGGGGGTATTGCGTATTGTCTTCGTATCCTGGAAGAAGAACTGGTTGTGTATAGCATCATAGCCAGCGGGCTTGTAGTCATTGGTATAACGTACTTCTACTCCTGTAGCCAGCTTCAGTCGTTTTTTGAAAAGTGCTTGTTCGTAGGTTATCTGATGCCGCCCCATTATTGCAGGTATGTTCACGGGTGCATTGCCGGGCACCTGCTGGTATACCAGTTCATTGTCGAAATAGATATTGCCTGCCTTGAACACCTTCTTTAGCCACACCTGCGTAAGGTTGAACGTGCCGCTGTATTGGTCCGGTACTTCCTGCTCGTTATAATAGAGATAGTTGTTTATAACGTAGTTCTTTAATCCTCCGCTGAGTCTCAGCTTCGGGGTTTCGAGGGTAGCAGACAGGGTCGTTACACTTTCTTTATTAAATGTATAAAACTGTTTCGTGAACTTATTCTCATAGTTCGTGTAACTGTAAGTTGCGCTGTTTATTTCCTGCCTGAAACCCAGGGCAAAACCCGCTGCGTTGTTCTTCAGTTGTTTGCCAAGCAGTGCGTTCAGTACCAGGTTGCCGGCGTCAGTGCCGGTAAAGAAGAATTTGGTGCTTACGCCATATTCCCATTGTCCGGGATGCAGGGCTTCTTTCCTTATTTCGCCGGCCAGGTAGTTGTGCACCATGTTGCTTTTGTCGTTGCCTATAGTGTAGTACAAATTTGGCAGACTGTCTTGTATTACGTTAGAGACGGGTTGCGAAATAAAGCGGTCGTATCGATTGCCTATACCTGCGCTGAATGTTAGCTGCTGTTCGGGCTTGCCCAGGAACCCGTTCAGCATAAGCTGGTTATCTACCTTCAGCCATTTTTGCTCCATGAATACGGAGTCATCGCCAGCAGCGTAGTAGCCTGTGCCGTCATTAGCGAAGCTCTGTGTAAACATCGCAGTATACCTGATTGAGTCGGGTGCCAGGTCTTTGTATGTGTGCTTTTCCGTGCTTACTGCCATCTTATGGGTGATGCTGAAGCGTGGCACTAACCTGTAGGTATATTGCGTTGAGTCTTTATTGTACGTAGTATCTGTTCTGCCCCAGCGGTAACTATGCTGTAAAGAAAATGTGTAGTCCCGTAAAGTGTTTGTAACGGTTGATCTTAACGAGCTGTAGGAGCTCTGGTATGCTGCGTCTATGGTCTTACGGTCTGTAAACCTTGGATCGGTGAGGTCGCTGTCGTTTACTATGCCGCCGTTCTCGTCGTGCTGCTGCTTGTTATAGACCATCCCGGCATATAGTTCGTAGTGCTTGTCAAGGCTTTTATAATTGGTAGTGAGGAATGCATTGTCATTGTTATTGCGCTGTACCTGGTAGAAGCCGGGGGAGTTTGTCTTGCGGAACTCTACCGCGAAATTCCAGTTGGGTCTGATATTCTGTGTATGCAATATACTGGCGGTCTGTTCCAGCTTCGAGCCCAGCTGGTAGTGAAACGCTGAATAGGGCCGCGAAGAGTTGTAATAATTAAGGCTATCAATATTGAACCGGTATATGTCGAACACGTGGTATCCTAAGGAAGGCCCCATTCGCGAATCGGGGGTAAACAGGAGGTTGAGTGCAGGACTTCCCAGGTTACCAAGGTCGCGGTACCAACTCTGGGTAAATGGGTTTCTCTGGAAGCTGTGTATTGCGGTGTCGGGGCGCCAGGTGTGTGCTGAATTCAGCTTTTCGTAATAGATATTCGGTTCCTCGTCTTTCCACTTGCCGTTGTTGGTCTTATTCTGGCTGGTATCCCTTCTGGGGCCACCCGGCAATGTGGACGGACCTGCCTGGCCATAACTGTTAAAACAGCCCACCAGCAAGTATATAAACAACAGATAGCTACTGGTACTTTTCTTCAAGCAGTTATTAAATTAATAATTATTTTAATGTATTGTAAGGTCCACACCGTGTCCGGTGGCGCAAAGTTAAGGATTGGTGGCTAACTATAGGAGGGCATTTACATCCTGTTTATCAACTCTGTGACCAGCGCGGCCATTTTGGGCGCAGCAGCGTTAGCCGCTTCCAATACCTCTTCGTGAGTAATAACAACGGGTTCATCTGTAATACCGAGATCGGTAATAACACTGAGGGCAAATACGCGCATGCCGCCATGGCGGGCCACGATAGCCTCGGGTACGGTGCTCATGCCCACGGCATCGCCGCCTATAGTGTGCAGCCAGCGGTATTCTGCCGGTGTTTCGAAGGTGGGACCCTGCAAGCCGATATAGACGCCTGTCCTCAACGTGATACCTTTTTCAGTGCCTATTTTCCTTGCGAGGTCTATGAGCTGGTGGTCGTAGGTCTGGCCCATATCAGGGAAACGGGTGCCGAGGCGGTCATCATTCGGTCCGCGAAGTGGGTGCTCCGGAAACTGGTTGATGTGGTCTTTAACGATCATGAGGTCACCTATTGCAAAACCCGGGTTGGTTCCGCCGGCAGCATTGGAAACGATCAATGTTTCTATACCCAATGCCTTCATTACCCTTACCGGGAAGGTCACTTCTTCCATGCTATAGCCCTCATAGTAATGAAAACGACCGGCCATCAGCATCACATTGGTTGTTCCTATTTTTCCGAATACGAGTTGGCCCTCATGTCCCTTCACGGTAGATACCGGGAAATTGGGAATATCGGAATAGTGGATCTCCGTCTCACGTGTAATGATGTCAATAAATCCACCGAGCCCGCTGCCGAGGATAATGCCAACAGTGGGCTTGGTAGTTATCTTTTGCGCAATGAAGGAAGTGGTAGCCTGTATCTTGTCATATAAGCTCATAAGTACATTGATCTTTTATCCATTCACGGAAATTGTGAACAGTGCCTGCCCAAAGATAATACTGACAGAGTGATCGAGAATGCCTGGTTTATTCAAATCCCGGGTTGGGAATCTGGTTGATCGTGCCCAGGCCGCTCATCCTAAAGGCAGCCGTAGGCGTCTCAATAGTGCTCTCCTTAGGTGGCTGGTGGCTCACGCCCGACAAGCCCAGCATATGGCGCTGCTCTATGGTGTCGAGTGCAGCTTTGCGTTCCAGGTGCTGGCCTACTATTGTTTTTATATCTTTCCCCGCATGGTTGAGTATGTCGTTTTTCATACGCACTTCGCGCGCCATACGACCGATGATGAATATAAGTACTACGCCAATTGCAGCCAGTCCGTAAATGCCCAATATAAGGAGGAGCATATTGCTGCCACCTATGCGTGTACGGTACTCGGGATCGTAATACATATCCTCCAGCAGCATAAAAGGATATATTTTATGCATGAATGCTATAAAGGCAATGCCGCCGAGACTTACTATATAACAACTGATCTCTGAAATGATAAGGGTGCCACTGCTCAACAGTCTTTGTGCCGCGGGTTTACGCAAGGAGGTGGCCAACGGATCGAGCAGTTCAATCTGCTCGTTGATCATTATCCTTTCTTCTCTGAATTCATGCAACAGGTCATCTTTCAGGGTAGTAAGCGCCATAAGTAAAGATAAGTTTGGACAAATTTAACCTTATGATAATGTACAGTGGCAAATTAAGTATCCACACGATGTTAATATCGTTGTGGATATTTATTTGAGGCAAAAGGCGACAGTTAAAACCTAAAGGTGAGTAACCGTCTGAATCGCGATTTCACAAGTTAAGGGAATCCGCAACCTTTAGAAAGCCACAAAGACTGTGCCGTTTTTGCGGGGAACGGTGATTTGTAAGAATTTTGTTTAATGCAAAATTAATAATGCCCAGATCCGTGAAATGAAGCAGGGCGAAAAGATTCCTGCAGTAGTTTTTTTATTGATAAAAATTGTAATTTAGTGAAAATTTCATGTAGTGAAAAAATACTTATACCCCCTGTTTTTTGCACTCTTCCTGCTTCCTTGTATCGTGCATGGGCAGGGAATAGTCGTTCCCGGAGTGTCGGCAGCTACACTGGCAGGCAAGCTGGTAGGCACAGGTGTGACCATACTTAATCCTACACTTAGTTGCACTACCAACGCTTACGGGACCTTCACGGGCCACACCTCCCTTAGTTTTGACAGCGGAATAGTGCTGACCAACGGGCAGGCTGGTACTATGGGCACAACCATTGGCGCTTTCGGGCCGGCATCATCATTCGCGAGCACCAGTGTAGGAACGGGTGGAGATCCGCAACTGACGGCGCTGAGCGGGTACCCGACCTATGACGCCTGCATACTTCAGTTTGATTTCAGGCCTACAGGTGATACGGTTAAATTCGATTATGCTTTTGGATCGGAAGAGTATGGCTGTTGTATATGCTCATCAGTAAATGATGTGTTTGGGTTCTTTATTTCCGGGCCGGGATACAGTACTTCAACCAACCTGGCGACAGTGCCGGGAACAACAATACCGGTGTGTATCAATAGCGTTAACTGCTCGTCGGGTCCGGCGTGCTCCGCTATGGGAGCCGGATCGCCGTTTTGCGCATATTATATTAATAATTCTTCAGGTACTACAATTACTTATCACGGAATGACGACAACATTGCGGGCAACAGCCGTGGTGACTCCGTGCGATACGTATCACTTGAAGATCGGTGTCGCCGATGGTGGTGACCATATATTGGACGCAGGAGTGTTTTTAAAAGCGGGTAGCCTGAATTCGACCGGGACAACTATTCTACCGTTAGGCCTTAACCCAACTGATACTGTACGGGGCGCACAGTTCGCCGTAAGAGGCTGCGGAGCTGGTAAGTTCGTTTTTACACGTCCTTACGCCGGCTCATCGCCACTTGTGGTTCATTTTACAATCGGCGGTACTGCCACTAACGGGTATGATTATACCATGATAGCGGATAGTATTACAATTCCTGCATACAGCGCTACTGACACGCTTATTATCAATCCGCTCACGGTAACGCCTGCGGGAATGAAGACAGTGAAGCTGTATTTACTTAGTATCTACTCCTCGGGCTGCGGCGGATTGGGAAGCGTAACAGACAGTGCTCAACTCCGGATATTCGACTCGGTGAGCGGGATACAGGGCCCGTCAACTGCCTGTGCAGGAGTCCCTTTGCCACTTACCGACACACTTAGCGGCGGTACATGGACGTCCGGTTCCACTAGTATTGCTACAGTGGGGTCAGGCACAGGTATAGTTACAGGGATTGCAACGGGCACTTCGATAATTACTTATAGTTTCGGTACTGGTTGCTATACAACAAAAATGATAACTGTAGCCCTATCTCCGACAGCGATAACCGGGCTATCGACGGTATGTACCGGTTATACGATAACAGAGGGAAGTACGCCCCCAGGTGGTACATGGTCCTGCACAAACGCACGTGCAACGATAGGCTCGTCGAGTGGAATAGTAACCGGCGTAGCAAGTGGAAGAGATACAGTAATCTATACGTTATCCAGCGGCTGCCAGGTAACCAGGGTAGTAACAGTAAACCAGACGCCCGGAGTAATAGGCGGCGATCCTTCGGTGTGTGTAGGATTTACAACGGCATTGACAGATACTTCATTGGGCGGGGTATGGACCTCGGGATCGACCAGTATAGCCACAGTTGGTTCGACTACTGGTGTGGTGACCGGAGTGGCCACAGGCACAGCGGTCATTACTTATACGTTGGCTACAGGATGCTTTGTGACAAGAACGATAACCGTAAATCCATTGCCGGGCGGCCCTATAGCAGGTGGCAGCAGTGTGTGTGCCGGAAGTTCGATAACGCTCAGCGTAGCAGGTGGAGGAGGAACATGGAGTTCTTATTTACCAAGTATTGCTGGAGTGGGATCACTTTCGGGTGTGGTGACGGGTGTGATAGCCGGAGTGACGACCATATCTTACACTTTGCCCACAGGGTGTTTTGTAATAATGCCATTGACAGTAAATACAACGCCACCGCCAATAGCAGGGTTGTTATCATTGTGCGTTGCAGAAACAACTACATTAATTGAAGCGCCGGGAGGTACTTGGAACTCAAGCGCTCCGACAGTAGCAACGGTAGGACTCACATCAGGTTTCGTGACCGCCGTGTCGGCCGGTACCGCGCTTATCAGTTACTCCTATCCCACCGGTTGCCGGGCCACCGGAACCGTAACTGTAAATCCCAACCCACTGCCTATAACCGGCAGTGCTACGGTATGTTCAGGTCTTACCGATACACTGAGAGATGCAACTCCGGGCGGCACGTGGACGAGCAGTGATTATGGTGTGGCATATGTGGATGCAGCAACAGGCATAGTGACGGGGTATTCACTTGGTTCGGCCATCATCACCTATACAACGAGCTCGGGTTGTTATTCCACGCTGATGGTAGCTGTCAGTCCTGCGCCTTCACCGATAGTAGGTATTCTGAACGTATGCAGCGGAGGCGGCTCTACGCTTTACGATGGCGTATCCGGCGGTACATGGAGTTCGGGAACGACAAGTGTAGTTACGATTAATCCGTCAACGGGAGCTTATATCGGTTGGGCAGGTGGTACATCAATGATCACCTACTCTTTGGGAGCGGGTTGTATTACAACTGTACAAGTGACGGTAAATCCGATACCGGCGCCTATAGGTGGCACGCGGCGTGTGTGTGTAGGTTCGTCAACTACTTTGACTGATGCAACCCCGGGCGGTGTCTGGAGTTCGGTGAGCAGCGGGGTAGCTTCAATCGGTTCAAGTTCGGGAATCGTTCTGGGCGTAACGTCGGGCATAACTACAATAAGTTATTCGACAGGGTCTGGCGCAGGCTGTGCCGTTACTGCTCTTGTAACCGTAGACCCACTTACGCCGGCTATAACCGGTACAATGCGCGCTTGCCCCGGTACCACTACGACCCTCAGCGTAGCTATGGGTGGTGGAACCTGGACATCGGGTGCCACTGGTATAGCTACTATAGGTTCAACATCGGGCGTAGTATTGGGTGTGACGACCGGCGTGACCATGATCACTTACATGATGCCAACGGGATGCTTCTCAACGGCGCTGGTGACGATCAATCCGCTGCCTTCACCAATACTAGGTTTTTCCTCAGTGTGTATAGGCGCTTCGATAACGCTAAGTGATGGCACGCCTGGAGGCACCTGGAGCCGTAGTAACAGCAATGTGACGGTTAACTCAACGAGCGGTCTAGTGACTGGGGTCACTTTTGGAACAACAGTAATAACCTATACGTTACCTACAGGGTGTTATGTGACCAAAATGGTTACAGTGAACACTTCTCCCGGTCTGATAACCGGCAATCTGAACGTGTGCCTGGGCGGAACGAGCGCACTGAGCAACCCCGCGGTGGGTGGCATTTGGACTTCGTCACTACCATCGATAGCGACAGTTGGGTCGTCGAGTGGCGTGGTAACAGGCGTGACACTGGGAACTTCAGTGATCAGTTATTCGGTGGGCTCAGGATGCCTGGCAACAGCCGTTGTGACGGTGAATGCGCTACCGGCAGTAATAGCCGGTCCTGGCGTAGTTTGTGCCGGATCGACGATAACGCTGACCGATGCAACATTGGGCGGCACCTGGTCCTCCGGCACAACAAGTGTAGCAACCATAGGGTCGCTAACAGGAATTGTGACGGGAGTTATTAGCGGTACATCAATAATTACATATACGGGCAGCACTGGTTGCAGCAGGACAACGATGATAACCGTGAACACGGCACCATCGCCAATAGGCGGCCCGTCGGCCGTATGCCCGCTGGCAACGATATTGCTGACAGATGGTGTTACCGGCGGTACCTGGACCAGCAGTGTGCCAACAGTGGCCACTATCGGCCCGGGTTCGGGTATAGTAAGCGGGGTAGCGACAGGTACTACTACTATTACTTATACATTGATCAACGGCTGCAGAACATCAACAACCATCACGGTGAGTCCTGCCCCTACGCCGATAAGTGGTCCCACATCAGTGTGTGCAGGATCAAGCGTAACATTGACCGACGGTATTGCCGGCGGATCGTGGAGCACAAGTTCAGCGATAGTATCGGTAGGATCGCTTAGCGGTTCGGTAGCAGGTGTTACTGCCGGTGTAGTTACCATATCTTATTCTTTGGGGTCAGGAGGATGCACTGTGACAAGACCAATGACGGTGTCGGCTGCTCCGGCAGCCATAGGCGGAGGTACAAGTATGTGTATAGGTACGCCGCTGTCGCTTACTGATGCGACAACAGGAGGTACCTGGACCAGCGGTACTACCTCGGTGGCAACTATCGGTTCGCTGACCGGCGTAGTGACCGGGCTGGTTACCGGCACAACCGTGATCACATATACCATAGGTTCTACAGGTTGCGCAGCGATGACGACCATTACAGTTAACCCAACACCAACAGCGATAACAGGGCCGGCATCGGTATGTGCGGATGCAACAATAGCCGAGGCTGACGGAGTGCCGGGCGGAGTGTGGAGCTCAACGAGTCCGACAATAAGCATTGGCACAGGGTCGGGGATTGTAACCGGCGTGGCAGGTGGTACAGCGATAATTACTTACTCAATAGGCAGCTGCCGTGTAACAAGAACGTTAACGGTAGGCGCGGCTGCGCCAATAACCGGCTCTACCGGTCTGTGTATAGGCGGCACCAGCCTGCTGGCAGACCTGACAACGGGAGGAACATGGAGCAGCAGTGTGCCGGCCATTGCAACAATAGGATCAGTTACAGGACTTGTGTCAGGGTTATCTGCAGGCACAACAACGATCACTTACTTACTACCGAGCGGTTGCTATGCGCTGGTTGCGGTTACTGTGAATACAGCACCTGCACCGATAAGCGGTATTGCCAGGGTTTGCGCGGGGGGCATCACTTCGCTCAGCGATGTGATTGGCGGTGGTACATGGACATCGGGATCGACAGGAATAGCAACAGTAGCGCCTATGAGCGGCGTTGTAAGCGGTGTGGCCGGAGGAACAGCTGTCATTACTTACTCGCTGGGGACAGGTTGCGCGGTTTCCACAGTAGTAACGGTAATGCCTGCACCGGCGGCTATTGCCGGCCCTGCATCGGTTTGCGCAGGCAGTACGGTAACACTGGCGTCCTCGCCCGGTGGTGGCACGTGGAGCAGCAGCCTCACGACTACTGCAACAGTAGGCCCTTCAACAGGCATTGTGACCGGCGTGGCGGGAGGAACCGTGACTATTGTTTATACTTTGCCAACAGGCTGCCTGGTTACGCGGACAGAGACCGTAAACCCTGTGCCTGGAGCGATCTCGGGAACGGCAAGTGTGTGCGTTGGCGGCGCTACGGCGCTGACATCATCTACCGGTGGCGGAACATGGACCTCAGCGTCGACCGGAGTAGCCACGGTGTTGCCGACATCAGGAGTAGTAAGCGGAGTGGCCACAGGAACAGCGCTGATCATGTATACTTTACCAACAGGATGTATAACTACACAAATGGTGACCGTGAACCCAATACCTTCACCTATAGCAGGAACTGCGGCGCTTTGTGTGGGTGCCATGACCGTTTTAACTGACGCTGTAACCGGCGGCACGTGGACAAGCGGCAGCACAACGGTAGCGACTGTGGGATTGACGAGCGGTGTGGTGACGGGAATGGCGATAGGTACTTCAGAAATCACTTACACATCGGGTGCGGGTTGTAGTATAACACGCACGGTAACAGTAAATCCGCCACCTGCAGCCGTAACTGGTAGCTCTTTAGTGTGCGTGGGTACCTCGATGACCCTTGGAGATGCGTCGCCTGGTGGAACCTGGATAAGCAGTAATGTGCTGATAGCAACTGTTGGATCTGCCACGGGCATAGTGACGGGTGTGAACACAGGAACAGCAACAATAACATACACAACGGGTGCTGGTTGTTATGCAACAAGTTTGATAACGGTAAATCCGCCACCACCTGGTATTACCGGGGTGAATCGTGTGTGCGTGGGCAATACGACAACGCTGAGCAATACATCGCCGGGCGGTACGTGGGCGAGCAGCAATACAACGCTGGCGACAGTAGGTGGCACAGGTATTGTGAGCGGATTGGTTGGCGGAGTGGTGACCATAACTTTCCAGCACAGTGGGATCCGAAGCTTGGAATTCACGTGACTTGAAGTCGCGGC
>JADMIO012080831.1_pt1 | contig 21047 bp, 19 predicted proteins | sample 8958161 | NCBI WGS metagenome assembly JADMIO01 (sample SAMN16585339, study PRJNA669376) | soil metagenome | isolation source: Crop rotation soil | place: USA: Cullars Rotation, Alabama | collected 2011 | reverse complement strand
CGCGACAACTTGTCCACGTGGAATTCTAAGCTTAGGATCCCAATGTGCTGGAAAGAATTTTGACTATTGTGTTTTGGGGGGTTTTGTTGAACAGAGTTTTTTATAAATGGCATCTACTACGGCGCCGTAGCTGATTGCCTTTTTTGTATATGTGATCTCCGTGTAGGAAATGAGGTGATTGGTCTCTTGTTGTTGTTGTTACTATTTGTGTTTTTGTTTTTGTTATTGTTAATTTGTTACTCTAGAAACTGCATCGTTTTTTTTGTTGCACAGAAAACTTCAGAAGATTTCTTCAGCAGCTTTTTTTGTTTTGGAAATGTAGACACTGGGTTATGGCGTTACATGCTTTATACGGATTGCGACAAGTGTGCCACACAGCGGCAATTGTAAAAGAATTACACCGCAACAGATTGCAACATGTGCGTAAAATTGAATAAAGTATTGCTAACAAAAACGTTTCGCGTTCACCCCGTTCATCAAAATGGAAATGTGCTTGCTAGTATTTATTAGGGTAAAATTTATTGCTTAAACATGCGCGCTCCTATATAACCCATGACGCAGGCAGACACACTTTATTTGGGCATATTGCATTTCCTGTACGTACAATGTGTTTTTCACCTTTACATTAGACGAAAATATTGGCAATTTCAAATTTGTCTTTGACGTCAACAAGGTTCGTTCAACTCAAAATTCTGTCAAATGTGTGACAGATTTAATTGGCATTAATTAAAGCAATGGTTTTATAAAATAATTTTCCTACATCAGCCTTTATTTGATTCAAATTAACCAATTATCTGCGTGTACTCGCTTATGTCTTCGATCAATAAGACGTCTCTATTCGTTTAATTTTACAATGGCAGACACAACAAAGCCTAATACTCAATGGCTGAAGAAATTGCATAAGAATACTTTCTATGAAGATACTGACGTACCTGCGCTAGTGCTGGTCAGTAAATCGAAATCCTTGTTTGGTGTTGTATTTTGGTACACTATCTTTATCACATTTGGCACTATTTGCGCCATCAGTATCTACAACCAATACATCGAATTCTCGCATAATCCTACACAAACCGATGTATCCAACGTCCGCGCCGCTCGCTTGCCACTACCAAATATCAGCATCTGTCTGACAGGATGGACGGGACTTGGTGAGAACGTAGTCTGGTCACCCGGATTCGACTCCCCTACGTGGCCGATGGTTTTGTCACACTTTGTCTCATTGGAATTGAAGCAAATGGAGAGCGCCAATGGCACAAAGTCCATACTTACTAGTAATTGGCCATATTTCGTGTTTTTATACACTGAATATTACGTGCGTTCGCTGATGAAAATCGAATTGTACGGAGAAGAGGCTCCAGCCTGGTGGCAGACAATGGAAGCGAGTGTGCTGAACACATTTCAACCCTATGGTATTACCGTTAGTCAATTAATGCAAAAGTATGCCAGTGAAATATTGCGGATGTCGTCTTGTGCTAACGGATGGCCGCCCCAGGCAATTATCTCCATTTGGCCTTTTGTCGACCCGAGGGAGGTGAATGACCGCTGTCTCTACATTGTCCTTAATATTACCGTCAATCAAGTTTTGACAAATCGACTCTACAGCAATACAATCTTACATTCATGTGAGCAACCAGACTTTTTACAAATGTACATCACAGCAATAAACAGGGCCCGTGTTTTGGCCTCATTTGAGGATTATTACTCCGAGCCAGAAGTTCTCTACAACGTGACGAATTTAGTGCAATGCAATGGCACGATTTATACAGAGAAAGATAACTGGTGCAATGGACAGCAGCTGTGTCCCTATGAGAAAGGGTTGTGTGTGAAGTGTACCCATGGTGCATTTTCCTGTCACGACGGTGTGTGTATTCGCCCTTCCAAGGTGTGCAACGGAGTACAAGATTGCGATAATGGTCTGGACGAGTTAAATTGCACTAAAACTGCAGACGAAGAAGAAACCCAAGGACCATCGACCTCCTACCTATGCTGCTGTGGAGAAAGTGGCAAAGAAAGATGCCCATTCAGCGCTCGATGCAATGGTATTATCGACTGTTATCACTCACACGAAGACGAGCTCAACTGCACGCAGTGCTCTGGTTTCTCTTGTGGCAACGGACAGTGCATTCGCAACGTGAGCAAATGCAATTCGCTATTCCGCCCAACAGACGACTACACCACCAGCAGTCAGCAGTGCTACAATGGCAAAGATGAGACAGATGAGTGTGATCTGGAGACAGAGTCACGTTTCATATGCGCCCATGAAGAGAAACGATCACTCGAGATAACAGCGCGGTGCAATGGCACTCTAGAATGCACTGATGGGAGTGACGAAGCGAACTGTGAGGAGCGTACCTATCAATCTTACTGTAACAGTCCATTGTACACAAAGTGCAATGACAGCAGTGCCAATTGTTTCCTCAGTTATCCACAAGAAGAATCACAACGATGTGATGGCATAGCTCAATGTGCAAATGGAATGGACGAATATGATTGTGAAGCATGTCGCCAACCCCTCTACACCTGCGATAAAACTATCAACAACAACAACAGAACTGAATTCAATTGCTATAGTGACACGGATATTTGCAATGGGTTCGCTGACTGCACTGATGGCACTGACGAGCAACGCTGCGGTATTCGCAAATGCAACGAACGGCAATTCCAATGTGCCGACACATCGTGCATTGATCTTCAGTTCCGTTGCGACGGCAACTCCATTCCAGATTGTGCCGATAATTCCGATGAACTCAACTGCCCGTCTGTGAATGACACCTGTGCGCCGAATGAGCTACGCTGCCCGTTTGTGTGTATTCCCATCGAGCTGGCTTGTGATGGCGTTACGGACTGTAGGGACAACTATGATGAAGAGTTCTGTCCGCAGACGATACCCGACGATCAGCCGCATTTCTCCTGCGGTAATGGTATACAGCGTACTCGTGTCATTAACGTATGCGATGGACACAAAGACTGTGCTGACGGCAGTGACGAGAAGCACTGCGAGCCGGGAATATGCGAAACTTTAGTGAACACGACCAGCTGTGCGGACAAAGTGCAGTGCATACCCAACACCTACCTGTGCGACAACACCATTCACTGCGACGACGGGAGCGATCAAGCGAATTGCACTTGTGACAAGGATCACTTTGAGTGCATCTTCAAAAATGTGACCATTTGCTTAAACCAAGATCAAGTGTGCGACGATATACAACACTGCGACAATATGTCTGATGAACGGCAAAACTGCAATTCAACATCGTACTTCCCCTGTGCGAATCAACTAATTCCGCTGAGGAGTGTGTGCGACACCGAAGAGGATTGCGACGATGGGCGGGACGAGTGGAATTGTACGTATTACAACTGCAGCAATGGCATACTGATTAAACCAAAGTACCAATGCGATGGAGATAATGACTGTGACGATGGCGGAGATGAGGACAACTGCCCTCCGATGTTCAATTGCGAAGGCCGCTTGATCAATATGAGTAGCGTGTGCGACGACCACGTCGACTGTACAGACGGTTCGGACGAGTTCAACTGTACCAATAATGCCTCCTTTCAATGTGCCGACATGCAACGAACAATTCACAATAGCCATGTGTGTAATAAGATCCAGAACTGCATCGACGGCAGTGACGAACAACACTGTCCCTGTAACATCACCACTGAGTTCTCGTGCGACAACGGCACGAAGTGTATCCATCTACAGTACATTTGTGACGGTGGCAAGCCCGACCGCGCCGATGGCACCGACGAACCGCCGACTTGCACATGCAAGGACAACAAATTCATGTGTGTCAGCGATCGGCAATGTGTGTCACAGGCGTACATCTGCGATGGGGAATTCGATTGCCCCGACGCCAGTGACGAGAAAGACTGCCTTAGGGCCAATGCGACAGAGTTCAACTGTGCCAGTGGGGGTTCGATCTCCGTTCAATTCCTGTGCAACGGCATCACCGACTGTCCGGTCGGTGAAGACGAAAAGTTGGCTGTGTGCAATCCGGTCAATGTCAATCTGTCTATGTGTGACTACTGGCGAGCTATCTTGCCGACAAAGTGTGCGGGTGGGCAGAAGTTGCTCTCGGCACACTCAGATACCTGCTTGGAACACCGGATGCCCTGGCGACAACCTGGCGTGTTTAGAGCTGCCTATCGTGAGGGGGAAACGTGCGACGGCGTGGCACAGTGTGACGACGGGGTGGACGAGTTAACATACGTGTGTGGTAATCGCCGTATAGCGCAACAGACGAGAGCCAAGCACATGCGACTGGCAGCCGATCCGTATTGTGTTTTGCCGGGTGCAGGTGGGAACTTTTTTTCTAAATTGACTAAATTTTCAGACAAAAATCTCCCCCCACCACCGGCATATTACTACAGTCGGAAGCTCCCAGTCAGTCTAAGCGACTGCATTGAGGCGTGTGTTTACCTATCGAAGTCCAACATTAATATCTACGTTGTGGACATTGGCCTGACGTACAAACCGGACAAAGACACAACATGGATGGGTCGGTGCTCGGCTGTTCGTTATAATCTAACATCGAATATGTGCGAGTTGATTGGCGAATGTCGATACCAAGGAAGGCATCAAGTGCAAGGGGTGCGTTCGATTTTTTCCCGCAGTTGTAATTTTTCCTTCAGTGCGTCCGAGCGCCAGATAACGACACTGCATGTGCAGATCGCACGCACACACTCTACTATACGGAAGTCATCGACTGGCCAAAAGTCGGCGACCGCTATGAAATTAAGCGTGCGGGTGACAATCTAAAGAAAAATTACTCTCTAACTGGTGTTGATAACAGTCGCGCAATGGCACAAACTAGCATGCTATACTCGTGTCAGCGACTACCTTTTGGTAGGAATATTGTTTCCAATAAACCTGAATGTTTCCAGGAACGGCAATTGCAACCCATTGCGAACTGCTAAACATCGTCCATCAGCAACTTCTGTCAATCACAAATGACTATAACGTGCGTGTTACCCTCACAGCACCCACTGGGAGTCCGTCTTTCTACAATCTGCCGTCAATACAGACGCCCATAGGAGGCAGTTATGAGACTAGTCTTATCGTTGTGCAACATTACACGCTCATTGCCGACTCTGGCTGCAATAAGGATAATCTGTCCACAAGACAGTGCCAATTGGTCTGTAGAAGGGAGCATATTCGTAATCTGTGCGCTCATTGTCGACCTGTATCTCTGGAACGGCAAATCATGGGTGTGAATGTGACGTCTGACAATCTGTCGGAGTGCACGGTGCAAGATTATAGCAGGTATGGAGAATGTCAATGTCTAAATGTCTAAATTTCAGATGCTACACAAATTCGAGCAATGACGACAAAAATACCAGCTTGAATGCTTGTTTATTAAAATGTTCCTCCCCGTGCGAATATTGGCGATATGAATTACTGACAGACAAATTGGCAAATGGAGCACAGAATAAATCTCTGAATACACTCATTGCACCACTGAATGACTACACCGATTTTGTTCAGCGACCGTCCTACACTTGGTTCAAAGTTGTGGCTGATTTTGGCGGCTTACTGTAGGCACTTCTAAAAAATAAACTTTTAAATTGTTTTAGTGAATTCTGGCTCGGCGCCGGGTTTGTTAGTTTTCTCCATATGGCACTGTTTGCTGGTGAAACGGTAACAGAATTTCCGACTCTAAACAAATTGCCTCTTAGATTTCCGCCAGAGCCCGCGCTCGCGTCTGGCAAGCAGCCCTAGGAATGATGGCAACACGTCAGCTGGTCACTCAGAGGCTGTTCGCACTGGCACAAATTGATGAGAAAAAGGTGTCAGTGACGGTGCCGGAACCTGTTGATGACGATCAGCGACTGGCAAATTTGATTGATGAAAGGTGAAAAATTGAAATTATTTGGATTAATTTTTTTTTTCTTACAGAGTTGAATCGATCTTACGGAACAAATATGGAATAATTGAACCGGCGAGCACAGCTTGAAGGTGTGCTTTTCTTGTGATCGATTACAAACACTAAACGGGTCAATTTTGCTATGCTTTCTTAGGAATATTTTGTCTGTGATCTGAATATTTTTTTGGTCTAAGTATTGCAAACTTTTTATTCGGGCTTTATCACTTTATCAGTATTACACGGATTGTGTGCTCATTTTTGTTCAAAACAATGTGTACGTTAATAATTTGAATCTTGTAATATCATATCAGCAGCACGTTCAGCAACAGCAATAACCGGAATATTAGTATTAGCAGAGACAGTGTCGGCAAAGACGGATGCATCGCACACACGCAGACCCGATACTCCGTGCACACTGAAACACAACAATTATGAATAAGCACAACAACACACCGCAATCGACGATCGACAACTGATGATTGAATGTTGTCACCAATTCGTGCTGTACACATTGGATGATACACCGTAGTTGCGCGATGTTTCACCTACACAACCACTATGTCCAACTTCATTCCATGTCATTAGAGATCCGTCATTAGAGATACACCTCTAATAACGCATCTCGAATAACGTGCTACCGTGCAACTTATGTGGGTGTGCTGCCTACCACACACTTCAAATACTCCTTCGACCACATATCGCCACTGCATTGTGCCATTCGACCTTCGATTACTTGAATGCCCAGTTTCTGCATCGCTTTGCTTTTCATTAACATATTGTGGGTTCTTTGAATGCCTACAACAAATAAAAATAGCTTATAGCATATGTTTCATACCTTCAACAAACACATCAATATCAACACGGTTGGACAAATATTGCGGATCAATGAGTGGCATTGACCCGGGATTGTTGTCATGCAGTCGTACATTCCCCGTACTCATTGGATGGTTGATGCATATTCCGATTGTTAATTGTGTCAAATTACCACGTTCGTGTACTGATTGCGTGCATACCTAACAGTATTGTGTATGTTATATGAGGATTTATTGCTATCTACTTCTTGTTGCATTCCACTTAAATATGTAAGATAACAATCTGCTGATAGATCAGAATGGGCAATGTAGATTTGTAGATCTGAATAGTAGTTGTTCGGTAGTAGACCACTGTTAATGAAGCCAAATGCAGCAACGGGTATAGTTGCAATGTGACCTGCAGTATGTTGATAATTGTTGTTGTCATACCAGTTTGATGTATCGCGTATTCCGCAAATGCACTGGCTGCATAGAGTGGATTAAGCATCTTGTCGACATTATTAACAGCGTTACTGGAATTAATGCCATAATTCATTAACACAATCAAATGATCCTTCAAATGAGAACCAACGGACGGGGAATTTACTAATACTGAGATCTATAAATAATGTTGTCGTTTGTGCAACGGCGAACTTCGTTTGCTTTCAGGTGTTCAGCAGGTCCAATGCCCGACAACATCAATAATTGTGGTGTATTGACAGCACCGGCAGACACAATGACTTCTCTCTTTGTTAGCACACGATGCTGGTGGCCATTTTGCTCGTATAACACACCAATTGCACGCTTGTTGTCATCAAGTAAAATCTATTACTTGTGCCCAACAAGAGTACACGTATACCTTTGTAACTAGCGCATTTGTGATAACATGTAAGTTATGTCTGTCCATTACAGGACGCAGGTATTGTCGTGCTGTCGATCCCCTGACACCATTCTGAGTAATTGATGCCTGCACACGATGATAACCGTTATGGTCAAGGTTGTAATCGCCATTTGTCGCGTGCCCATCCTGTTTGGCCGCATCAAATATTGCATCCAATAAAGGCATATATGGAGCTGCATAAGTGACCGGAATCGGTCCACTGTGTCCTCGTTGATCTGTGTCAACACATTGTACACACTGCCATTATTTGTATGTATTTGTACCATTTGTGCCATCCATGAACACCGTCTCCAATTTATCGAAATACGGTTGCAACTGTTTGAACGACCAATCAGCACCCCATCGTTCATAATCAGCTGCATTGCCGCGATTGTGCACCATGTAATTCAATATCGATGTGCCACCTAAGATCCGTCCACGTGGCCACAGTGATACCTACAAATTGTGAGTGACTACGGGAGAATAGTGTACTTGATCATGGAGACCCAATGATGAATGTGTTTGTGGTACCGTTTTGTGCATCCAATCAATGTGGGATTGCTGCAGCAATGGCACGAGACCTGGTATATGGGTGAATGGCACACTGTATTCGTGTGGACCGGCTTCGATAAGCAACACACTCGCGTTGACAGATAGACGATTGGCAAGTACGCAGCCGGCTGAACCGGCGCCCACTAAAGACATGTTGTTGAAAACAACGCAGCACACACCAATGATATAATCATATTGCACGTTCAGTTGTTCTGCTGTACGTTCTTGTCCCAAGCTTGAATACCACCAGTAACGAAGGGAAATCGCGAGAAGAACAATCACAACCGTTAGTTGCTTCCACATTTTTGCTGCAACCAATTAATGTAAAAATTGCAATCAAAACCAACAACAATAAAAACATTTTTTCTTAGAGCATATAAACGCACGATAAGAAAATGAACTGATTACGAGAGAGCATCAGTTCAAAAACAAGTACAATTACAAATGAAATACTTATTATGGAATTTATAATATTAATATTATTGCTTCTGTTCGTCACGACTTTTGGATAAATAACGCTGCATGAGTTGTGCTACTGTTTTTAATGGCTTTCGCTCGTAAAATGTTCCATGTGGCCACGATTTGCATTGCATTATATAAGCGCCAGTTTGAATTCAAAGTTATACATAGTTACGGACGGTTTACTTTTTGAACGACATGTTTACATGTATTTAATGAACACAAATTGCGGTTGAAAGTAACGTCATTGTTTTGTGAGTATTTATTTTCTAGTCATTTTCTAATGACGCAATTGCAATAATGTCATCCAATGTAAGAAACAGTTTCGAAAAGAATGCCTACCGTTTGGACATGGATTTGGTTCATGTCAAGGTTGTTGAATATTGGCTCAAAATACAATTCGATTTTACAGCATCGGCAAGAAATCTTGGCCATCGAGCAGGAGAAGCTGCGCTGTCAGGAGGACTACATTAACACAATAGTAAGTTGCATGTAGAACCATTACTATTCACATTCACAGAAAACATTGACAAACGAAGTCGAACACCTACGTTCAGTAATAAGAACGTGTCGCAAGTGCACAAGCAATGTATGTTGTTTATAATTTGGTATCACTTTCTAACTATATTCAGTTGCATCGATACCCAAACACAAGTGTCAACGGTTCTACTACAGAATCACATCCATTTCGAGTGGCCGACAACAGCTCTGGCGATGAAATATCAATAAATACTGCACAACAACCCGTAAAGATCGAACAAGATGTTGACACGGCACAAGAAGTGATGTCGACAAACAAAAGAAAGAATGTTAGCAAATCACTTGTCACAACAAGAAATGCTTCAACGCCGCATACAAACGATGAGATAGAGACAAGTTCTAGTCGAAGCAACGAACATCTGGATACAACAATGGATGAGGAATCCGATTTGGTGAGCAACCATTGCTGTAAATTGGAAATTGTTCATTTCTTCATTTCAGTCTGTTCGTCCAGGTGACGGCATCGCTATTCAAAATACAACAACCAATCTTCCGCCAAATACAAATACGAGAAGGATGCCGAAATCGGAGGTTTCATAAATGAATAATGACATAATTTTACAGATACCTACAACACCCATATTACGTTGCAAGAAGTGTCGTAAAATCTGCAAGAACGCTGAACTGTTGTCAATACACGAGACAAAGCACTGCGGCAGGCACAAATGCGGTGAATGTGATGTGTACTTCTCGCGGCCGGAGAGTCTTAAACTGCATATATTGACACACTCAGGCGAGAAGCCGCATCAGTGTCCACATTGTCCGATGGCATTCACAAGAGTGTTCAGTTTGCAGAGACATGTTGGAACACAGCATGCAGGGGAATAAGGAGAATATAATGGTGTGATATTTACTTAATTTTATCAACATTCCATTCTGTTCTTTTATTGTCACATTTTGTATCTTCTACAATTTTGCTGCACGTATTCTGCTTGTCTGTTGCACATTTTGTCTATAGCTATTAGTGTATGAGACACAAATTATTTGGCATACTACTATTCTTTCATGATAAATGAAACTTTTAATTTGGTTATAAATAAGAAACGCAGTTCAAAAAGGAAGTCCATTCAAAATCGTTACGTAACCGTAATGAACAGTCTTAGGACATCTGAAAGAAAATACAATAACACAGTAATTTCTACTAACAATAAAAGTTATAGTTTGAGCTAGCACGCAGCGGAATAGCAAATTGTAAATGCAAGGTGATTCAAGTAATTTCTAAAACGTAAAGTAAACTCAAACCATTTTTAGTAACCGCTGGCAAATCTGTCAGCGTCAACAGCATCTAACAACACGGAACAGTAAACTGAGCGAATGTATTGAGGTTCATGCCTATTGTAATTTGTGTTTAGCCTCTCTTCGAGTTGCAGAGCATACTTGTTGTGATAGTGATAAAAGGAGAAGTTGCTATATTGGATGTCTTTGTTCCCTTCGCCATGTAGATTGATATGTTGAAATTAGAACTTGCATTCAATAAATGTGTGCAATGTTATATAATCGTAATTGAACCTTTTTGCTTCTTTAATAGAAACACGAATTCATAATGTCATTTGTAAATGATGTAACTCTGTGTTTCATGTTGCCAATATATTGTAATATCAACCGGCATAATTTTCTCACCAACTAAATCTTGCTTCAAAATGCAAACAGCAACGGACCCCGACATTGAGTATCGCATTCAGTTGATGCAAGTGGAGGTAATAAAGTATTTTGAATAAATCATAATAGAATTCTTTAATTTCAGCACGACCAACGTGTTCTAAAAGTTGAAAACGAGAAATTAAACTGCCGCATGCAGTACATAAAGGAATTGCATACACGCGATAATAAGATTGTAAGAAGAATAATATTAATTCATAATGTTTATTTAATTTTATAGAAAGCGCTCACCGAAGATATACAACACTTACAAAATGTAATCTCAAACTGCACCAGTTGTTCGAATGGTTTCATTCAGCAATCCCATGTGCACACAACACCTCATCGACAGTCATCAAGTGACATCAACCTTGACACGGCATCCATCACATCGGAGAACAATCTTCCAATAATCAGTCCAATATTCCATTTTGTTGAAGCACCTGAAATCAATCGCAATGCTAACAGTTCAACACCCATTGATCCACAATGGAACAGTATTGATCCATCCCCACCAACCGAAGACAGTCGACCGTCGTGCAACTTGCTGTCAGATGTTGCAAAGGTGAAGAAGTTGAACAAACGAACAGAATGTGTTACTGAAATGGCGACAAATAGTGCCATGACTGACATTCATCCAAAGGAGATTACAGAAGGTGTGAATTTGAATCAACAACGACCACCGTCATTCACCGAGCAAGTGCGCCGTGTCAGGGTGGAAACTGATGGCAATAAGTCGGCACAGATATTGAAAGAGCGCTATCATAGAGTTGGTCTTATTGTCATAGACATTTCATTTGATCTACTTTATCTATCTATTTGATTATCATCTACTTTAGGCAGTGTCACTGCCACTTGTTCAAGTTGCCCCAGCAGCAGCGGTTAGCGAAAATGGTGAAATCAACGACATCAAACCGCGACTGGTACTATCGTTCAATACACGAGTGAGTTAATTAACAATAAATAAATAAATGCAAACATTTTGTAGAAACCGTCACACATCTACCCACACAAGTGTAACACCTGCGGTGCGCGATTCAAAGTCGCACAGAAACTATGTGAACATCGCAACATGCACTTGGGTATCTACAAATGTAAACATTGTGGTCGTCTATTCGCAAACAATAGCACATTAATCAGTCATGAAAGAACACACTCTGGTGAAACGGCGCACAAATGTAGCGACTGCGACAGTACATTCGCTGTGGCGTACAATCTAGCCGCACATCGACGGAGAGTTCATGGCGAGAACGCCATTAAATGTGACAAATGTAAAGAGACATTTGTGACAAGAGTGCAACTACGACAACACAGTCAAGTTCATGAGAATGATACAAGAAAAAAATCATTACGAGCATTCAGTTGTGAACCACAGCAGATGAATAAGGTTTGTAACGTTATTTGCAATTAAATATAATGTATATTTGAATAAGTCAAACTACGCAGGACAGATCAACAACAAGTGATGGTTATAAATGCAACGTATGCAACAAAGCATTTCGGACGGCTGATCATTTGTCGAAGCATTGCACTACAGCACATGGAGGAAAGTTTGCGTGTTCCAAATGTGCCAAGGCATTTGAGACAAGTGAATTGTTGGCCACACATTATCGTAAACATTTGACGGCCGATAAGAAACACAAATGTGATCAATGTAATGCCACATATTCACAGGAGTCAATGTTGCAACGGCATAAGCAGACACACTGGAAACAGTGATGCAGTCTTAATTAAGAAGACTAAAAAGTAGAATAATTATTATTGAAAATCATGTTTTTGTATATCTCGTGACTTACTCTTATCTCCAATAAAAAGACATTGTACGAATGATACAAGTTGAGAATTTGTTTTTGCTCTTTGTCGATTCAATTAAATGTTCTTCTGTGATTGAATAGGCAAAGGACATGAGAATACAGTCACAAAAACAAAAAAATTGAGAAATAAACATTTTAAGCAAACCCTTCATAACACGATCACTTTTAAAACTTTCCCTGATAATCAGTCGGTTGCCATATTATTCTTCAAAATGACGGTAGACCGTGCCAAGATCGTGCTAGGACCCAAAAGTATCGGTTAATAACTTTTGAGGTGCGATTTTGAGATTTCGGAGAGGTGCGAAACTTATTATTCCAAAATTTTATACTTATTTATACAAAATTTCTTTTTATAAAATTCTTTATATTTATAGCGTATCTCATCAAACACAATTATCGAAACTTTCTCTACAAGAACATAAAGGTTTGTTGATTTTCGTTGTCTATTTATTCCGTTATAATTTCAGGATGACAGATCGTTATGCAGGCAGCAGTTACGGTGGCGTGACACAGCACACAGGATCATCAGGTTCAGGTGGTGGTCGACGTGGTCGTGTACTGCCAGGAGTCGAAGGAGCTGTGCACGACAATCTACGTACATTCCCCGAAGGTATCGCGACGAAGGAAGGAGTGCATGGTTGGTTTGGTGTTTTGTTTGCGGCTTATTTGTTTGATTGCAGATCCAAGGGTCAACGAGCAATGCCGTGTCGCCGCCAACTTCTGTCGTGTCAAAGTGATTTCGGGTGATAAGTTCAGTGTCGAACAACATCATGTCGATTTTGACCCACCGATTGACAGCAAACAAATCCGCATTGACATGTTCAAGGTGTGTTCGCTCCTTTATTTAATATTTTTTAATTTTAGGCACAAGCACCACATATTGGTATTAATTCAATCCCGATATTCAATGGACAAATGCTATTTCTGCCGAATCGTTATCGTGGTGGCCCATTGGTGGGCGTACATCCGAATACAGGCGAAAAGGTTTTGTTTTAAAAACTTTTCTCTCAGATTTCTATTTCGTTGCAGATTAAAATCCTGATCAAACACACGGCGCATTTGCCATCCGATGATCCGCAGACAATCACCGTAATGAACACGATTAATCGTCTGTATGTTTCATTTGGTTTATTAATTTGTCACTGTTGGTAATTTCAGCGCATTGGAAGCACAAGGTTACAAGCAGTATAATCGCAATTATTTCGATCCAAGTCGCGAAGCGTACATTGAACATTTAAAGTGAGTTATTTATTTTATATTTTGATTAATTGTAATTTGCTTTTGTCAGGTTGAGTATTTGGCCAGGCGTTGTAAGTGCCATTCGTCCGTACGATGGTGGTTTACTGATGTGCGTTGATGTAATGCACAAGGTCATTCGAAATCAGACTGTTTATGATGTGCGTTTATTGTTTTTATCATTAGTTTCTTTACTTTTATTTTGTTTTTAGGTTTTATTGGACGCATTTCGTGCAAATCCCGGCCCTCCAGGCGAGTGGTCACAACAGGCACGCAACAAGGCTAATTCGGAATTGGTCGGTCGTACAGTGCTCACAATGTTTGTTGTTTAAATTGTGTTCATTTTATTCATCATTTCAGTTACAACAACAAGACCCATCGCATTGACGACATCGATTTCGAACAAAACCCGACGATGACATTTGAACGTCGTGATGGAACGTCGCAAACATTGGCCGATTATGTGCGACAGAACTATGCACAACAATTGGGTGACAAAGTGATCGATATGCATCAACCGCTATTGGTTTGTTTTGTATTTCTGTGTCATATTTTACAATTCGATATTTAGGTTGTTCGGGCCAAGAAGATCGGTCCGGCACGCAAAGATTGTGAAGGTGCAGACACATCTGTGATATATTTGTTGCCACAATTGTGCAAAATGACTGGTTTGACGGATCAAATGCGTGCTGATCGTGTTGCAATGCAAGAAATGGCGTCATGGCAACGTTTGGTTCCACAGAAACGTGTCGATGGTGCTATTGGTCATTTGATGAAAATGAATCAGTGTGTTGCTTTGTAGTTCATTGATTGAGTTTGTGTTAAATTTATTTTAGAGAAGGATCAGACTCGGCAACAATGTTCCATGAATGGGGCGTCGAAGTTGAAACCGGTTTGGTACATTTCCCGGCGCGTCAATTTAAATGTGAAACATTGTACGGGAAACAAGAACGTGCATTCAGTTACCGGTTGGAGATAGCCGATTGGACACGCGAAATAAAGACCACCCAAGTTTGTCATTTATTATAATTGATTGGTTTATATTTTCTTTCAAGGTGTACGAGGCGAAACCGTTGGATGACTGGATTTTGGTGTTCCCAATGAAGGAACAAGCCGATGCACAGAAGATGTTCAATTGCATGCAGATGGTGGCGCGCAAGATTGGAATGGCTATCAATGAACCGATCATGTACGATGATGTGTTGTTGAAATAGTAATTGATTTAATGAATTATAGTTGTGCTGCTGAAGATCCATCGTTGCAAACGTATCTTCGACATGCATCACACACACTTGACGCGTTCAATGGTGAACATAATGGCAAGCGAACAATCAAGATGATTGTTATTGTTGCACCAGATGATGCCAAGACACGTTATGATGGGTTGAAGAAGTCTTTCTGTGTCAATCATTCGGGTTTGTTGTGTTCGTCGCTTTAATTTTATTCTTAATTTTAGTTCCATCACAAGTCGTACTTTTGCGCACAATTCGTCGTGACAAGATTTTGGAATCCATCGTTTCAAAGATCCTGATGCAAATCAATTGCAAATTGGGTGGTTCATTGTGGCGCATTGACAATCCGGTTTGCAATTTAGTGTTTTAACTGTTTAATATTTGTTTGTTTTTCAGTTCATACGTAAGGAGCGCAAACATGTGATGGTGGTCGGTTATGATTCATATTTTGATTCATCGGAGCGTGGAAAGGCAGTTGGTGCGGCGGTGTTCACCATGAATCCGGAATTGACGCAATTCTATTCGGCATATCGTAAACATGGTGGAAGTGTAACAGAACGTGAAAGTCTGGAGGAATTCTTTAAAAGTTTGTTCACTTGTTGTATTCTTTCATTTTTTTACTATTTGCAGAGGGTATGGCGGAATATTTCAATCGCAATAAATGTTTGCCGTCGAAGGTGTTCTTGTATCGCGATGGCGTCGGTGAAGGACAAATACCGGTGGTGTTCAATTTGGAGGTGCAACAAGTGCTGCATACATTGAAGGAAGCCGCCATTCATTACGATCAGTGCGTTTATTTATGTTGTTACAATTTTCTTTTCCTTTTCAGGCCAGTTCCGGTGTTGACATTCATTATTGTGAACAAGTCGATCAATCATCGTTTCTATTTGGAAGAAGGACGTGGCAATTACATTAATCCGAAACCGGGCACCGTTGTCGATACAATTGTTACACGTCAAGAACGGTGTGTTACCTTTTTTTGTTTCTTAATTTTGCTGTTTGCAGTTATGATTTCTTCTTAATTCCGCAAGCCGTCAATCAGGGCACCGTCACACCGGTTTCATTCAATGTGATTTACGATGACAACAAGTTGCCGGCGGAGAAATTACAATTGTTCACATACAAGTTGACACACGGTTATTATAATTGGCAAGGTTTGTTATCGGTTATGTTTTGCTGTTTTTATTACTTGATTATTTGTCAGGAACTATTCGTGTGCCAGCACCGTGTCAGTATGCGCACAAGTTGGCATTTCTCATTTCACAATCGGTGCATGATATGGCCGAAGAAGAATTGTGTCGCAAATTGTTTTTCTTGTGATTTGGTTGGCTTTAGTTATTTTGTTTTGTGAAAGTTTACGTGTGCTAATGTGTGCGCGCGGAGTTGTGTTTTTGTGCCCATTTTTATGCCCGTGACATGTTTTTAGTTGTTTGGCGTTAAATTTTCTTGTTGACGGTTTATGTTATATTGTTTGGACCCTGACAAATTCTGCTGTGTACACACCCTAATTTGTTGACGATCTTGTGCGCTTCTTAGTTTCTTGTTTAATGGCGCAAATTGTACTTGGGCTTTCTTGATGGTTGTTTTGCTTTTGATGAGATTGTTTTGTTTCGTTTAATAATTTTAGTCGATTTGATTGTGATTTTAGCCCAACTTTTATGTTTTCTGTTAGTATTTGTGGGCGATTGTTACGTTAGTTTTCTCGTTTACTTGAGTGATTATTAATTTATTGCGTGTCACACCTTATTTGTAAAAAGTAAACTTCGTTTATTGTTATTGACGAAACAAAAGCAACTCGTAAACAAAAACTCGTGGCAGCTCGCGAGTTTAAGGATGGATAAGACGCAACAATGATTAAGTTATTTATTCTATAATCATTCACGATTATTTATTTGAATAAAAAAGAATGGAAGAAGATGAGAAATGTGACGAATAATAGAAATATGAAATAAAGAATATATGAATGTAGAAATATAAATAAAACAGATATAATAGAAAGAGAAAAGAACTTCACTGAGTCGGTTTTCCTTGTTGGATAGAGCTGTTCCGCAAGTTTGCACCTGCATCAAATGTGACTTGATTCTCAATTATTTGTACCACATCTGCAGTTTGTTATAGATAAGGTACAATTTGCATGAAGCCGTCGGTCGTCATTATTCACCTTGATGATTCTTGATAATTATCTGCCATACAGGAAAAGCAAGATCACCATTTGTAAATGCACAATAATCTGGTCCACTGATCTGCTTTGTTGCACCACGTGCTGAATAAATATATGATATTCGACACAAAATAATCATCGCTAACCACATATTGTACCGTTCTTCTTCTCTGATCTTCAACCGTTCCGTCCCTGTCTACTTTTAATATATCATGGCAATGTCCGCAGCGGTACGTTAACTTGCGTAGCCCAACGTAGATACGACTATAACGGTGTCCAGACGTTGAGAATAAAACACCACCTTGATTCTGGCCAAAATAAGTTACGTCTAGATAACAATTTTCATTCTTATTTCAATTTACAAATGATTTACATACCGCGCTTACGCGGTGCAGTTCTCACGACGGCATTGTTGACGCTTGCTGCGGGCTCGGACGTGTTACTCTTTTGTGGGCGATTGTTATGTTAGTTTTCTTGTTTACTTGAGTGATTATTAGTTTATTGCGTGTCACACCTTGTTTGTAAAAGTAAACTTAGTTTATTATTATTGACGATACGAAAGACACTCGTAAACTAATACTCGTAACAAGCTCGCGAGTTTAAGGATGGATAAGAGTCGAAAATGATTTCATTTGGTCCGTGTATAACATTGTTAATGTAAATGAGAAAGAAGATAAAAGATGACGAATAGAAAAGAAAGGAGAAAAATGTCACTGGAAAATATCAAAAGTGGCACAGATTTGTCATTCATTGTTGAGTAACAGTGTCGATCAATCGTATGGCCTCTGCAGTTTTATAGAAAAAGTAGAGTCAGCATATAGACGTCAATCGTCATTACTTACCTCAACGATTCCTCATTAATATTTGCCATACGGTGGAAGCAAGCTTACCCTCCTTAAACGAAAAGTAATCACCACCAGTGATCTGCTTCGCCGGACCACGAGCTGAATAAATATATGACATTCGACACGAAATAATCGCACTCACCACAAACTGCACCCTTGTCTACAACCGATCTCGGTCGATCTTCAAAATATCCTTACACTTGCCGCATCGAAACGTAACTTTCCGCAAGCCCACATATACACGACTATAGTGATGCCCGGATGTCCAGAACAAGACACCACCATCATTGCGGCCAAAATAAACCACGCCTATAAAACAATTTTCATTTTCACTTCAAACTACAAATTAATTACATACAACGAGTGCGATTCAGTGCATCTGATGGTGATACGATTAATTTTGGGGATTATCGACTCGTTGAAAAATAGGAATGATAAAAGTGTGCTAAGATTATGGTAAGCGTGCTAAGATCGTGCTGGGACCCAAAGGTATCGGTTTTAATAACTTTATGTTCGTTCGTCATGTAGCCATCAAATTGGAGATTTCGGAGAGGGGCGAAGCTTAATGTCTTTCAAAATTTTATAATTTTTTACTCAACTGAATATCATTCGTTATATTTACAGCGTATCTCATCAACATTTGCACAAGCGCAGGCACAATTTACGTATTCTACAAGAACATAAAGGTTTGTTGATTTTCATTGTATATTTACTAATTCCGTAGTTTCAGGATGACCGATCGTTATGCAGGCAGCAGTTACGGTGGCGTTACACAACACACAGGATCGTCGAAAAGGCAGTTGGTACGGCGGTATTCACCATGAATTGACGCAATTCTATTCGGCATATCGTAAACATGGTGGATGTGTAACAGAACGTGAAAGCCTGGAGGAATTCTTCAAAAGTTTGTGCATTTGTTGTATTCTTTCATTTTTTTACTATTTTCAGAGGGTATGGCGGAATATTTCAATCGCAATAAATGTTTGCCGTCGAAGGTGTTCTTGTATCGCGATGGCGTCGGTGAAGGACAAATACCGGTTGTGTTCAATTTGGAGGTGCAACAAGTGCTGCATACATTGAAGGAAGTCGCCATTCATTTCGATCAGTGCGTTTATTTATTTGTTGTTACAATTTTCTTTTCTTTTCAGGCCAGTTCCGGTGTTGACATTCATCATTGTGAACAAGTCGATCAATCATCGTTTCCATTTGGAAGAAGGACGTGGCAATTACATCAATCCGAAGCCGGGCACTGTAATTGATACAATTGTTGCACGTCAAGAACGGTGTGTTCCATTGATTTGTTTCTTAATTTTGTTATTTCTAGTTATGATTTCTTCTTAATTCCACAAGCTGTCAATCAGGGCACCGTCACACCGGTTTCATTCAATGTGATTTACGATGACAACAAGTTGCCGGCGGAGAAATTACAATTGTTCACATACAAGTTGACACACGGTTATTATAATTGGCAAGGTTTGTTATCGGTTATGTTTTGCTGTTTTTATTACTTGATTATTTGTCAGGAACTATTCGTGTGCCAGCACCGTGTCAGTATGCGCACAAGTTGGCATTTCTCATTTCACAATCGGTGCATGATATGGCCGAAGAAGAATTGTGTCGCAAATTGTTTTTCTTGTGATTTGGTTGGCTTTAGTTATTTTGTTTTGTGAAAGTTTACGTGTGCTAATGTGTGCGCGCGGAGTTGTGTTTTTGTGCCCATTTTTATGCCCGTGACATGTTTTTAGTTGTTTGGCGTTAAATTTTCTTGTTGACGGTTTATGTTATATTGTTTGGACCCTGACAAATTCTGCTGTGTACACACCCTAATTTGTTGACGATCTTGTGCGCTTCTTAGTTTCTTGTTTAATGGCGCAAATTGTACTTGGGCTTTCTTGATGGTTGTTTTGCTTTTGATGAGATTGTTTTGTTTCGTTTAATAATTTTAGTCGATTTGATTGTGATTTTAGCCCAACTTTTATGTTTTCTGTTAGTATTTGTGGGCGATTGTTACGTTAGTTTTCTCGTTTACTTGAGTGATTATTAATTTATTGCGTGTCACACCTTATTTGTAAAAAGTAAACTTCGTTTATTGTTATTGACGAAACAAAAGCAACTCGTAAACAAAAACTCGTGGCAGCTCGCGAGTTTAAGGATGGATAAGACGCAACAATGATTAAGTTATTTATTCTATAATCATTCACGATTATTTATTTGAATAAAAAAGAATGGAAGAAGATGAGAAATGTGACGAATAATAGAAATATGAAATAAAGAATATATGAATGTAGAAATATAAATAAAACAGATATAATAGAAAGAGAAAAGAACTTCACTGAGTCGGTTTTCCTTGTTGGATAGAGCTGTTCCGCAAGTTTGCACCTGCATCAAATGTGACTTGATTCTCAATTATTTGTACCACATCTGCAGTTTGTTATAGATAAGGTACAATTTGCATGAAGCCGTCGGTCGTCATTATTCACCTTGATGATTCTTGATAATTATCTGCCATACAGGAAAAGCAAGATCACCATTTGTAAATGCACAATAATCTGGTCCACTGATCTGCTTTGTTGCACCACGTGCTGAATAAATATATGATATTCGACACAAAATAATCATCGCTAACCACATATTGTACCGTTCTTCTTCTCTGATCTTCAACCGTTCCGTCCCTGTCTACTTTTAATATATCATGGCAATGTCCGCAGCGGTACGTTAACTTGCGTAGCCCAACGTAGATACGACTATAACGGTGTCCAGACGTTGAGAATAAAACACCACCTTGATTCTGGCCAAAATAAGTTACGTCTAGATAACAATTTTCATTCTTATTTCAATTTACAAATGATTTACATACCGCGCTTACGCGGTGCAGTTCTCACGACGGCATTGTTGACGCTTGCTGCGGGCTCGGACGTGTTACTCTTTTGTGGGCGATTGTTATGTTAGTTTTCTTGTTTACTTGAGTGATTATTAGTTTATTGCGTGTCACACCTTGTTTGTAAAAGTAAACTTAGTTTATTATTATTGAC
>JADMIO011367188.1_pt1 | contig 21047 bp, 22 predicted proteins | sample 8958161 | NCBI WGS metagenome assembly JADMIO01 (sample SAMN16585339, study PRJNA669376) | soil metagenome | isolation source: Crop rotation soil | place: USA: Cullars Rotation, Alabama | collected 2011 | reverse complement strand
ACTTCAAGTCACGTGAATTCCAAGCTTCGGATCCCACTGTGCTGGAAAGGGCTCCAAGCAGCCCAAGCCCACACATCCTTCGTCATTCAATCACAAACTACCCACAGAAAACGCTTGAGAGAGCGAGATCACCCCATCAGTACTCAGCCCGTTTGCCAACCGGGTAAACCACCTCCACATTAATGCACAACGTCCTTGGCTTCACCGCACTCATCCCAGTGGCTTTTTCCTGAAAAGGTTTTTTATGCCACCGTGTCCATTATGAGTAGTTATCTACACTGAAATATTTGTTACCATCGTTTAGAGGCACGCCCCTGGCCTGCCCGTCCCACTCAATCTTCTTGGACCAAGGTCCATTAGATAGTAAGTCGTTAAAAATATAGATTTTATTATTATTAGTACTATTCAAATCAAACCACAGAAACTACAGTAGCAGCACCATTTTCATCATCACTCCACAACTTGTGGCAGACTTGGACAGCTTCATGGTAAACTTCAGCTACTTTCTTTTTCTTCCTACCTTCAGCCTTTGCCTTGCACCACTGCCTGAATTCTTCCTTGTACAACTTAGCATATGGTGTTGCTCTATTCTTCTCTACTAAATCAAATATCACATTAAAGTGCCGCAAACCTTCATCAGACCACCCTCTATTGTGGCATGAAGTTGCAACTTTTCCTTGAGATTTTCCACCATTAGTATATTTCCTAGGTATGATTGAAGTCTTAGTATTGTTTGTTCCACCCATATCTAACCAGGTGTCAACATTGTTTTCAAAACTCAGGATAGCAAATGCCGCATCACTCACAATTGCATACTTTGACAAAACACTGTTACAACAACTCTTTTTGTAGTCAGTCTTTCCAACAACTGCAGAAACATATTAATTGATAAAATTATAGTATATGAAGTTGCTTGGAAAGCACATTTGTAACACTTGTTCTAAAGTCATACTGTAATCAACATTCTCAATTCCTTTACAAGCCTTCACAAAATTTAGATCAAATATTAGATCACTGTTTTATGGGGACATTGATTATTGATCATAAAATAAATTATTCAAACTTACCTCCTAAGAAAGATTGCTTCATAGCTTGAACTGCATTGTTTCTTCCATATCTCACTGCTCTTTCTACACATTTACTATATGTACTCCAAAAAGTCTTTCTTCCTGAGTCAGCAACAAATAAGGCAGTAGCAAATCTTTGACAGACACTGCCCTTTTTTGTGTTATACAGCATTGATTTTAGATTAAAGAATTTGAGATGTTTGAATAGATGATCTCTTACATAATTTTGGATTTTCTGTGCCATAGACCGTTTTTCCACTATGGCATCTAAGTTCATATGCCTCCACTGCTTGTTGCATTGGATGGGTGTAATAACATTACTGTTTGAAAATTGAGGATTTGTTGCTGATGAGATGCTTGAGTTTGATGCCAGTTCTGGAACCTTATCAACTAGCTTTGTAGTCTACATCCCTGACTTGGATATTACTTGGTCCTGCACAAGTTCATTATTGGCAGCAGTTACAGAGTATTAAGAAATTGATGTGAGTATTTTATACAAATAAAAATAAGATAAAAATTTGTATATTACCTGTAATTTTTGAGTGTTAATACTAGTTTTTGACAAAGCACAGAAGTGATTGCTTGCTAGGGTGTTTGGTTCAATTGAATTGAATTTCTCCTTTAATCCACTCTGTTTGATATTTATTGTAGCACTATAGTTCAATTCCATTTTATTTCTTTTTGAATTTTTTTCTTTTTCCACCAACAATTGTTGCATACTGCTAGGTTCCACTGACGGCTATGGTTTGTTGCTATTTTGCTTATCCTTTCTCCCCATTGGTTGCACTTTATCTAATATAAATGGTAAAATGTAATATGTGTAATTATATTTTTCAAAACTATGGTAAATTATGTACAATCTGCATGGAATTTTATTTATGCTGTGCGCCCATTTCTATATTAGATTTTATGCACATGTATCCAGCCAGGTGTTGAAAAAATCATTTGTACAAAATCCTACTGAAAGATATTTTTTTGGTCAGTAAAACTGAATACTACTATGTACCATGGTAGTTAGTACCAAGGGCTATGTATGTTCTCAAATTTTGATAAATTCAATTGTATTAAATACTTGATGTAGATCATGTACCAAGATCTACATGTTCTTCATTTTTGGTCAGTGTAGTCTAATCAGATTTAAATCTGTGCTGCCATAATTTTTACCTTTTTCACATAATTTTTTTGAATGTACCAAGAACATACAACTTCTAGGTGAGTATAAATATTCCACAAATTTTTTAGTACATTGTCCACCATGGCCTCTCATCCATTGTTCTATATACCACCTAAATGCAAATTTGTATTTGAAGCCACGGTGTTCTCATACAATGGTAAGTACATCAAAATAGTACTCACAAGTAGTCAAATTGTTCTGTATGTCACTAACTTTTACTCTCTTTCCATTTCAATCACTGTAACTGCAATGAAAAAATGTGATTTCACAGAAAGGTACATTTTTTTGTAAATACCACTATAACGCCAAAATTTTTAAAAAACTAACAATCCTTCTTATTTTGATATGTTTATCTGGAATAAGAAGCAAATTTTTGTTCCTTTATTTTAATCAAACAAACCTATTGCAACTAAATCAACAGGAAGTTCCTTCTGAAATGTTGTCAATCAGCAGACACCGGTATTCTTTTGTGGATTTGTCTGATTGGGTTGAATCCAAGGATCCCCATTTGGTATATACCCTTGAGACCCAGTGTTTGACAAGTTTGTGCTGCTGTGACTAGCTAACACCTAGACTTCACCTGTTGCTGTAACTTGTGCTGAATGACATCATTTCAGAGGGACTTCTGTTGATTAATTGCAAATGGTGAAAAAAAGGGTGGTAAAAAAGTGGGTCCTCAAAAAGGATCAAAAGGGCAGGAAAGTGACACTTGGGAGGAAACAAAAACCAACAAGAGTATAGGTGCTACTGGCGTAAAAGGAGCTGGAGGAAAAGCTTTCAAGCAACTTAAGACTACCAGAAAAGGAAAAATTAACAAGAGTAAAGGAAGTACCAATCAATTGGGTCACACTGCAAGTGATGGCAACTCAGAATTTGAAGGCCATGACAAAGAAAAATCAGTCAACCAGTCCGTAGATTCCTTGAGAAAAGTTGAAGAAAAAAAGCAGCATCTGAGGCAACGTTTGACAAGGAGTATGGACACTGGTGAACACATTGTTGAGGATGAAAAATTGGATCAAGAGGTAGAAGAACCAACAGCTTATGATTTAACAGAAGTGGAGGTCATTGATGTCAATGCGGAAGATGCAACCACCAATCCCAAGCAAGTAATCAACAATCCAGAAAAACTTAAAAGGCAAGAAATAGCTAAGTTGGTCAGGAAAGAGTATGGGAAGGAGTTAGTTATATTTGATGCCATGGATGATTTTTTATTAAGTTTAATTGGTGGATTAGAAACCAGCTCAGAAGTAGGTCAAAAAGATGCAACTCACTCTACAACTATCAAATATGCTGATCACATTGGCCAATTTACTATCATCTGCATGTATTATATGCAATTTATGGCAAAATCCCAACTATTCTTGTCCTTGACTGAGAAGAATATCACCAAAAAGGGGATCAAGTGTCACTTTAACCAAAAAAATCTGATGTACAATGCACGCTTTCAACTGTGTCATGTCAAATATGAGCCTGGTAAGAAATTGACACATGGAGAAAGCAAGGTGCTTAGTTTGAAAAGTAAAAAGATATCTACTTTCTTCAAAGACATCTTTAATTCTTTGATGCCCAAAGAACGTCAATCAATTATGTATAGTTTTGAAAAGGGTGATGCCCTTTACATCATTGGGTTTGACATTACTGGAAAAATTCATCATGTGATTGCTGCCATACTTTATGTTTTGGCCCCAGAGGGTAGTTATATAAACTGGTTTGCAGTAACTCACCAAAGCTACAATCATGACAGGTTTGGAAGGGGTTCCAATGACCAACCATTTTGCAATATGGGTCTGGAATCATTTTTGCTACAAGTTGTGCAACTACAAGCAGTTACAAGAGGCTACAGTTCAACTTTATATTTGCAGGCAAACATGAGCACAGAGGCTTTTTTATATTTTCACCATTGTGGATTTAAGAAGATGGATGAAAATGATCCTGAACTGTTACCAGAAAGGTTGAATAGCTGGTACTTGCTTTCTAAGCAAGAAAATGGAGTAACGCCATGTGTTAACTTTGTGACTAACAAACAAAACAAGATGGATGCCAAGCGTAATAAGGAAGATCCAGATTCACCTGAAGCCAGAGCAAAGTTTTTTACTTACATCTATTAGAAGGTTTACTGCAAACAAATGCAACTTCAAAAGATGTTGCAAATGAGGCGACAATCCATCAATGTGTTCCCAATGCCGATGGAGGTACTTACTTTTTACAGTTTCCATTCCCAGACACTGGGGTGCACATCAATGATGCTTCATCCCATCTTCTTCTTTTTGATCATCCTTGGTTCAAGTTTCAAACCCCGCAGGACAAAGAGCTCCATGAGCCAACAGTAAATAAAGCATTTAAGATTGTGTGGTTGAATCTTGATGACTATCATGCATTGAAAGATGATGTCACAAACAATACATACAATCTTTGGTTGAATAATACACATATCAATTTTTATTTCCATTGGCTGATGAGGAATGAGAAGGCACCAATTGTGCAAGCAACAGCTATTGTCCATACAATTGTGACTTGGGAGGTGCTAGCCTTTTTTATGAAGAAGAAGCACAAACTGGATTGGCTATGAAGAATATTCATCACTATATGATGGCAAACCTTGATTTGTTATCAAAGAAATTGATATTTTTCACTGTGAATGAAGGTGATCAGCACTGGAGTGGATGGGCAGCTGTAAACCCATGGGTACAAATTGCAAGAGTGTTATATGAGCATGCAAAAGCAGAGGGTGAAGAATCTACCTTCAAGGATTATGCTGATTATTCATCTTTTGCCAATGGTTTAATCGCATGTGACGGATTGTTTACAAAGGGTGAAAGGCATGCAAGGTGTTGGATTTGGTCTCCTAATTTGGCATCAGCATATCATGATATGGATATTTTAAGAAAAGTTAGCTTCTTTTACATATGAAAATCATATGCCAAAAAGTTTTTGGATGCTCAGATGTAGTAGTCCTTTTGGAATCATAGATATCAATGATGATTCCAAAATTGCATCTGAAATTTTGGAATTGCATCCAGATGTGAGACCTGTTCAAACTGATAGCTACAATTGTGGTGTCATTTGGTGTTTGCTTGTGTATGACATGATGCTGCAGGTTAAAAATTTGTTTCATGACATTATACTACCTTTTTCTAGAGAGTTACCTAGGAAACTAGGTATTGGGAAGACTTGGTTGGATCCAAGACTGTACAAAAAGGTCATAAAAGGAGAATCTATATTGAATATGCAAGGAGGAGATCATTATATGGCAGTATGCTGGCATTTTTGGAATGAATTTATAACGCTAGCGGAACAACTTCATATATTGCATCTTCAAAATTTCATTTACGATCTAAATATTCCACCTCACTTAGGAAAATTTACAAAGGTATTGAACAAAAATTTAATTAATCAATGAAGAAAGTTTTATTTGTTGATCCAAAATGGAAAGATGTTGAGAAAAAGGTGTTAAAGGAAGAATCAAAAATGAAGTCAGCAAAAAAAATTGTGCGGAACCAATTTTTCCTGGGACTTTGTTTTTGCTTCCAACAGAATTGATTGTCCACAAAAAAACGTTAGATCCTGTGTTCCCAGAGGAAGAGGACATGATGGAAGGTATTATGCCAGACCAACTTTCCTTTACTTTAGATGCTCTACAACAAGAGATCTCAGAATTTTTTAATCCTCCCACAATTGGGGATAACAAAGGTCCCAAAACACCTGGAAAGGCAATCTACATTCCATCTGGTTCACCTCCTTGTAAAGACAAAACTGCTGAAGTGGATGCATTTGGTACTCAGGGAGGAACGGTTCCCAATACTACTCTTGGAGACAAAAAGGTTGTACCGGGGTCTGGCCTAGTAAACAAGGAGAAATCATCTTTGGAACCCACCATAGGAAATAATCCAGGCAGCATCAATAAAACTCCCGGAACTCAAGAATTATCCCCTTAAGATGCAGTGGCGGGTATTGGAACTGATGAAAGCAACATAAAACAGGGTAATAATGACTTAAGTATTGTGGATGCTGGACTTGGATTACTGGCACCTGATGATTCCAATGTATTGGGAAAAACAGCTCCCAATAATTCAGGTATCCTTCAACTTTTAGATATTGGAATGGGATTGTTGGACACTACAACCACTTTGTACCCATCAGATCCCAACAATCAAACTCAATCTCAAAATACAAACGTTGATACTAGTCTGATGTCCCCTCCCACTGACTCAGTTGGAGAAAACTAGACAATATTGATAAAATCAGATTGTATGATTTTGTTGATGATTTGGGGGATAACACACTAAACACACCACCTGCTGGATCACAACCTAATGAATCACAAAAGGATGACAAATTTGGAAGTGAAAGCCTTGTGAAACCTGTCTCATCAGATGCACAGAAAGGAGGAAAGAGACTTAGGAGAGATGGGGTGACTGATGTGGAAACTGAGGCAGAAACTTCAGAAGTGGATAATGAAGATGCAGGCAGTGAACAATCTGGTGATAACAACCCTTCAGATGCGCATAATGATACCAATGATTTGGACTTCCAGGCTTCTGACCAATCTGGTGATGAAGAAGAGGTTGCAAATCCATCATTTCCTGGAAAAAAGTGGTCAAGAAGGAAACAATTACCTTTACAAGGATCTTCTAAGAAACAGAAACATATTGATGAGGTCCCTGCAATTGCCAAGAAACCTGACAATGCAAATGATGAATCCAGCAAAGAACTAGCCCGGAAAAAGCGTGCATGTGTTACTTGCACAAAACAGAAAGTGTGGATGTCTACAGGGGGCAAAGCACCGGCAACTGAACCATTTCATAAGCGCCAATATAGAAAGGATAAAAACCTCTCAAAGGTTGATTTCAGGAAAAAACCAAAATCTGGTGTGAAGAAGACAACCAAATCTTCAGATGCCCCATAAGTTTGACAACAAATCTGCAAAAGACTCCTACCAATTTGCTAGGTCCTGTCCTTTGAATTTGATTGCACAATTTAGGGGTAATGTTGGTTATATACCAGATAAGTTTTACAAAGATCAACAAGACTTTGATTTGGCATTGTCTATTTTCAAGGAGAATCTGAAGGTGGATGATCAGGAGAGAATAGATGAAGAGATTAATGCAGAAGAGGATGAAGATATGAAACAGAAATTGATTAAGCACTATGAAAAGCAAAACACCACTGCTATTAAAGAAGCATGTTTACATCATGTTGGAGGTGTGAAAGAAGTGGCTTGGATTCCGGCCAATACACAACATCCAAGTTTTGTAGATTCAGAGACAAAATGCCTTCTAGGCAAATATGTTTTGAAAGTATGGCGTTTAGATTTGCAAGATGACCGTGGTATTGATGCTGTGCCAACCTTTGAAGTGCATCCAGATTTGGCCTGGGTGAAAAAAACATACAATTGTATTATCTGGCTACAGCTCAAAAAACAGCTGTTGATTACTATGAGCAAATTCAACCAAAAGATCAACGCCATGTAGAACATGGGCATATTGATGTGTCTCACCAAAAAGTTAAAGTACCTTTGGACACAGAGCCAGTTAACAAGCTACAGTATATTTCAGAGAGGACTAGTAAGAATGGAAAAAGCAAAATTGCTGCGCAGTGGTATGGATTTTGCAAAAAATTTAAAAGGAAAGTGCCATTAGACAAAGCCTATGTTGTCAAAGAATTTTTGGCAGATTTGCTGAAGGAAGTAAAAAGGATTGCTCTGGAAGGAGAAAAGTATTTTATTGGTATTCCGCCCGGCAATGCTAAGTCTTGGTCTGAGTTTTCTAGTGATTTGGTGAAGGGACCAGAGATGCATTATAAACAAGGCAAGGAAAACACTTGTATGGTCTACTCCTGTGCCAGTGCACTGCATTACCTTGGTGCAATACAAACAGGATCTGAGTTGTACAGAAAAACAAATCAGATAATCAAAAGGAAAGATTCTTTTGAACATTTTTTTGTGACAGCAAAGGAAGTGGACAAACAATTGCAATTTTGTAAATTACAGATAAGAAATGGGACATATTGACAAATGGTCCCAATGATTTGGTAGTGACTATGTTGAGGGGCAGTGACAGAAAAGATGATCATTGTGTCACTATTTATGGTTCATGGTTATTTGATTCCAATTTCAATTATGCTTTACCTTTGTCAAAGGAAACCTTGGACCTTTGTTGTTTAGCAGAGGGGTCAAATGATACATTTGACTTGGTAGGGGAAGCAAGAATTTGTCAATTTGTCATGAATGTTACAAAGAAAAAGAAAAAGAAGAAGAAAAAGAAAAAAACAAAAAAGAGTAAACTGCATTGAATTCAGTTTGATTGATATCTGCATGTTTCATGATGACAACTGGATATAAGAGAATACATGAAAAACAATTGATTGCTTTATTATTAGATATACCTTGTGCATTAGTGCATAAATGTATTACCATATTTATGTTTCTATTAGATATTGATTATATAATTAATAATAATTGGATAATTAACTTTTTAAACACTGATAAAAGATTCCCACCATTTGTTTCAATCTACAACTTGCATTAGAAAACGGCTTTTGCCCATTTCTTGGTAAGGTAACATCAGACAATGTTTTTGTAGTGTATCAACACTAACTGCACAATATATTGGTGTCAAATTTTGGGCATTGACAGCACAATTGTATGGCTTATAACTAGCAGGCACTGGCTTATCTCCAGCATACTCCAGCTGCCACCTATAAGTCAAGACAGATATTTTGACTGAATTCTCTAAACACAAATGAACTATTGCAAACATATCACCTTTGTGATCACTGACAAAAGACATAATCTTACCAGGTATTAATGTGACATTGTTTGTCCTGTTGAATTCTTCAGTTGTAACTGGTACTTCAAACACTTCTTTGTTCCAGTCATGTGTACCTTTGTGTTTAGGTTTACCGGACTTTGTTGTTGATTCTTGCTCCCATGCAAACATACCATAATCATACCATGGTCCTTCATTTTTGTGGTTTGGGTGACAAGTAAAAGTGACTACTTGTCTGGTATATTCAGTAAAACATTGCACTTTAATGCCTTGAAGTTTCTATTCAAATGGCAAATCTCTAAAGAACAGTTTTTCAATTATTTGTAATAGAGTATTGTCTTGACCTTTACCTAGCATTGCTGGGGTAGTCCATCCAAACTCAAGATCAGTTTCAATTGTTGTAGTATTGAGTTTCATGGAAACAAAAAATTTGGCAGCCAGTTTAGTCAATTCTTCCTCTGGAAAAGATTCTTCCAACTCTTCATACATGCTAATATGTGATTGTTGTTTCAAAATCATGTTGTGTGTGTGGTCAATGACATACCTGTCAACCAGCCGGTTGGCAATTTGTAGATCAAACACTGCTTTCTGTTTCTGGGTACGTTCACTTGGATTTTTGGTATTCTCAATGTGATTGTGTTCTTGTGGACCTGTATGCTGATTTCTGTGGGCTATGTAGAGTAAAAGGAGGAATGCAATATGCAGTTGTTCATGCCACTTTGATATCCTCCATTCACTTCCTTTGGTGCTGGGAAATAAACTTCTGAGTCTATTGATTAATACCCAAATGGCATTTTTTGCAATGTTTAAAGCTTTGTGATCATTGTAATCCCAGTATGTTTCTTTCTTCAACCATGCCCAGTAACAGAGTAACATTAAAAATACATGTATCATGTCACCATATTTCTGTGATGTTTTATCATGCTGATGTAACATTGTATATCCTTCATTTGTTTGGGCCACAAGAACATATCTAAAAAGAATGCCCATCTTTGTTCCTGCGGATATGTTGGATATGGTTGTCATCCCATCTTTGTACAAAAGTCTTGGAAACTCAGCCATATATGATTTCATGTGAAACTGTTTGGGAAATAAGATTTGTTTTTGTACTATTCCATCTAAACAAGCTTTGGCTGCATCTCTGAGCACTTTGTCAAAAAGTTGTTTGAGACAATGCAAAATTAGCCCATTTTCCAAAGAATGCAATGCATCAGGTGAACATGCAGCAGTAAAAACCCCACCAGGCAATCCTCCATAGTCATTGTCATAAAAGGCTTAGTAGTTCACAGACTGCAGCATATTGTCTAGTCTGTCAGTTTCTGCTGAATACACATCTGTTTTATATCTTCCATTACCAACAAATTGCATTGGTTCATTTCTTTACTAATATATGCAGCAGGTGTTGCATCACACATGTGACAAATCCGCTTGGCATCATCTTTATAATATGCAGATCTCCCACATATATTATCACCCCCCTGAATATCTCCAATAATGAAGGCCAAAGGAACCTTTAAGTTCACTATTTTTGTTTTGTTACCTAATGTAATTGGAACATCCAATAATGCAATTGGTTGTTGGGCCTCTAAGAAACTTTGCAGAACTGCTTTGAAGAATATATTCTCCCTTCTGGACTTTAATACTTTATCCATTTTACCCCATTGTGCTGAAGAATGAAAGTTTTTTTTGATGGGAATATATCCCAATGGTCTCCATGCTTGTGCTTTATTATGCATTTTGTAGTCAAAAACAGTGGTTGAAAACATCACGGCATATACACTCATACAAGCTGTGCTAGATATGGTGGTTTTGTCCATTGCAAAGATGATGGGCATCAGAAAGTCTTTGTTAGGATCAGTGACCATGTTGTTGTAAGCTTGCTTGTACCAAGAACTGGAATTAACCTCCCCTAATTTGCCATCTGAAGAGACATATTTAGAAAACATATCATTTGTATTTACCACTAAATTGTCCAACTTGTTGAGTGTTTTGTCTTGGAAGAGTGCAAACAGCATACTGGTGAAATCACAACAAACAACATTCATTGTTGTTGTGTCAGTGGGATCATTAAGATCATTTGGCAAGGTAACTTCTCTGTTATATGGTCTGCAATATTTCAGATTACAGTAGTTTCCCATTAGTGCAATTTGACTCTTATAGTTAGTAGTTCTTGAATTAAATTGATAACCTGTACAAAAAGCATCCTTGGCCCAATTCATAATGTTTTTGAAGGCATCGTTTGGTACATTCATGTCAGAAACAAGCTTCATTAAATTGTTTTCAACTTGTATTTCATTGGTGTGCAAGAATGTATGGTGTTTTTCCATAGGTTCTACATTATCAGGTAGTTTTTCTACAAGTTCATCAGTTATATTTGAATTGATATCATTGTCCTCTATGTCTAAACACAAATTACCATTTCCAATCATATCTTGTTGATCTGTTGTTAGGATTGTGGCAATTGGAGCAAGTTTTAATGTTTTAATTTTTTTGTTCCCACTTTTTAACTCTGTCATTGTTTTGGGATTTATTTGACATGAATTATTAAGTTGTGAATGTATTGTTTTGCATTGATTATTTTGCTGAAAATGATTAGATAAACCCCAATTACCTCTAAAATAGGTGTTACAACCATTACACTTGGTCTGCACCATGGCCACCAATATGATGTCAAAAAGGTATCAAACACTGTTTTTTCTGAGTATTCTAATTGAGCGTAATGATGACTACTTTAAAATATAGAGATTTTTTGTTCGTTACATGTATAGTAGTTCTGATAATGATAATCAAAATTGTTATTATTGGCATAATCCCATTGCTTCAATCACATACATATGCAATTTAAATTCATTGATACATGTGACTTCAAATTTCAATTCAATTTATGCCATAAGAAATGCACTACACACATATGCCAGAGTGATGGAATGTATGGCAGAAATTAAGGAGAGTAAAGATACCTTTTGTAGTAGGAACGTCATTGGATAGTAGATAGTACTGTACAGAACTGGTGATTGTGAAAGTAACTAAATTACAAGACAAGAGTGAAGGTGAAGAGCAATAGTAGTGACAAAGAAGAAAAGAAGGAGTAAAGCAATAGTTTAATTTTTATAAACATATTATTGAAATACAATAGTTGTGAGGAGACTCCTAGCATACTTTGAAGTATAAGAAGGGGACCCTACAAGTATTGAAATGGGTTGCAAGACCCGGACCCTGCCCAAGGTGGCATGCGGAAAGGCAAACTGCAAAAACAGCATCACAGTGGTATGAAACAAACAGAAATCATACTGAAGTGAATTAGATAAAAAGGAAATCAGAGAATTGCCATCAAAGTAGGAGGAGCAGTGGCTTGATAGAAAGAAGAAGAAGAAACAATAAGCAACTCAGCAGAATGCAGAAGAGGACGCTCAAGTGCAAACTGAAAAGATAGCTTAATAAAAAGGAATAACACAAGAAAAAGTAGAATTATAAGATGGTGTTAACAAAATAAAAATAAAGAAGTGCAAACACATCAAGTAGATTGAAACAACATTCAATGTTTCAAAAGAAGGGGGAACACACAAACAGTAAATACTATTGAACAACTTGTTGGCAATAACAAATGACCATCAAGATATTGCAACAATTGGGTCAAGAGTAAAACAAAAATGAGAAAACAAAAAGGATTTCAGAAAAAGAAAAACATCTTAGCCACAAGAATTAAAGAGAGGATGGGGAATAATGCAAGATAGAAATACCATTGGCCTTGGCAACAATCCAGGAAACAATTTGGTAACAGATCACGCTAATGTGGCTCACAGTGATAACAACATTGTTGGCTTTACAACAACAAGAGTATCAAGTTCACAATGATAAGAATATTGCTGATGATACAACAACAAAATAACAGATAAAATTAAGAAGCAAAGATGCTCCCAAGAACAGAAGAAAGGGAATGCAACAGTTTGCGCCAACAACTTGTGGGACAAGTTTTAACAACACGCAGAAAGTGGCAAAGTTAAACCGAAAGAAAAATGAATACTGTGTCAAAAGCTATAACAAAAAATAAAAGTTAAGATGTCATTTTTGCAATAAAGATGACAGATTAAAGAAGAAAATTAAAACTGTGCTGAGAGTGTTGGGAAAAACTCAAGTCAAGCATTGGATAGTCAGCAACACAAGTGTTTGACAACAAGGAAGCTAAAATTGAAGTAGCCAACAAGATTTGAAATAAAAAGGACATCAAGTTGGAAGAAAATAACAATTGGCAAGAATGAAAAATGGCAACAACAACTCAACAACAGAGAAAATATATGATTCCATTCTTAAAATGAGATGGGAGAAATAAAAAGACAAAGGATTAGCCAGTCATAAAATTGGTGGTGATGAATCAAGTAAATGAGAAAATTGTCTTGAGTTCAAGAATGAAGAAGTAACTAAGCTTACCAAAAACAAGGACAACAGGAAAAGGAAATTGTTACTGAAGCCGATGGAGAAGCAGCTCAACCAATTACGAGATGCAGAAATGGGCTGAAAAATTAAAAATGAATGCATAAGGAAATATATTGGAATGCATCAAAGGATGCAATACAAGACATAAACATAAAGTCAATAAAGACACATATATGAGAGTCAATAAGACAATGCAATCAAAAGTGTAGGCAAACAGCAAAACAATCAATAAATTTCAATGCAAAACAGAATGCATGGGCAATGCAACGCAACAAGCGGGTGCAACAAAAAATAAATGTGTGGGTAATGAACCAAAAAAAAACAAGATAAATGTATGGCAAAACAAGTGCCATATTACTAAACAAATGCAAGCGCGGGCAAGCAGAATCAAATTGCAATGTCTAGGCAAGAACAAAGGATCCGCAACACAAATCAAATGTGTGCTTGCAACAAACTGCAACCACTCAAAAATGCATGATGGCTGCAAACAGCAACACAAAAATGGCAAACAACAACTGCAATATAAAACCAAAACAAGTGTGTGGGCAAACAGTTGCAACACAAAACAAGTGCATGGGCAATAAACAAAAGCAATATAGTTCCAAGTTGACATGCAACAAACAAAATGGAACAATAGTCATTATGTGACTAAGAATGACTCCCAAGTTGGAGGAGAAAAGGAACCAAAGCGGATCCAAAACAAAGACAATATATGTCAGAGTTAATGTTATGAGCAATACTGAGCCAGCTAAGCTCACTCAAGAGAAGTGACAGCATTGGCAATAAGAACCTGTGAGCCTACCCAAGAGGAGTAAGGGCTGCCCACCTCAGAGAGGAACAAGGACATGGGCCAGGGTAATTATATAGATTGCTGGGGCTGTGCACACCATTATACAGAATGGATGCCCAAAAATTATGGCAACAGACCCAAGAATGGCAAGACAACAAGAAGAGAAATTGAGTGATGAAAGTACAAAACCAAGAAAAATCACTGAGTGACAAGAGTACAAAAACAAGAAACAAAATTGAGTGACAAAAGTACAAAGACAAGGAAATTACTGAGTGACAAGATGTACATAAACAAGAAAATTACTGAGTGATGAGACGTACATAATAGACAAGGAATTACCAATTGATGAGATGATAAGATTAATAAAATCATAACTGTGTGCCTCACAATACAATCACAGATACAGAGCACAGAGCTAAAAACATGGACACAAAAGTGTCATGCAAAAAGGCTACAAATACCATTCTTGCAACAAGATATGCAACCATTGAAGATATCATAAAAGAATAAATCCACTCAAGTAGTGGCTGTTAGAGGCAAAGACTAGACCTTCAAAAAACAAAGGATGCAACAGTTTCTAAAGATACTAAATGGAATGAATTATGCAAAGGGCAAAAATCATGAACACAACAAGTAAAGGTATATATAACAAATCAACATAGCACATCATATTCATCAACAAAGAGTATGGGAGCAAAACAAAATGGAAGAGGTAGCACATTTGGAAACCAGAAGGAGAAATTACAATGTGTCAAAAGTGGTTAAAATTGACCTCTGTACTGAAATTATTATAGAAAATTGCTACAAGTAAACCCAGGATGAAGAATCCAAGGCAAGTCAACATGGAGCAAAGATGCTAGCATGTGTATGGAACTGGAAAGGTTCATTGTATGATACCATATGTGTTGAATACAATATGGAGGAACAAGTTCACATAAGTGATAAACTGGATGTGATCTAGCCAAACAAGAAAAAGAATAAGTACAACCAATTAAAGAAGAATTGAAAGCTATGCAGAAGGAGGAAGAACTTCAAATCAGGAAGATCTGCAAAGCATAGGAATATTATTAAGGTAACAAAACTACTGGTGATTACCAAGGTAATATGATTACCAACAGAAGCAACAGTGCTAAAGTTAATAACACCTGTAGCAAGAAAAGATGAAGATTAGGCTAAATAGCCTCTGCAATAACTTCAGTCAAACAAATCCAAGAGTGGCATACAAACAACACTTTGGATAAAAGGACTAATAGAAAAGGGAACATGACCTCTGAGGAATGGAATATCCTCAAAGATTTAAAAAGAAAACAAAAATTAAACGGTTCACAAGGGCTACCAAATGCATCAGTGTGATTGTGAAGCATTTTGAAATGCACAATGAGGCGCAAGACGGAAACAAAAGGTGCAAACAAAATGACGCAAGTATGAAAGTGAAAATGAAATCAAAACTTTGGTCAAATATGAAATCTGTAAGAGATGGACAACTTAAACTTAGACAGGCTTAGGATAGACTTAGTGGAAACACAGCAAAGCAAAACTGATGAGGAAAAACAAGAATTATCAAAAATTAGAGAGGACTGAAAAGCATGACAGTTTTGAAGTGCTTCATTCTGAAGTGATGACTTCAAGTGAACAAGCCCTTCAAGGGCCATGGCCCCTTGTGGGCCACACTCCAAACAAAGGTTTCAAGCTGAGAGATTGGAAACAAAACCCAGGTCAAAAATGCCAATGAGCAAGATAACAATGAAGCAGAAACTGCAGAAGATGCCCATGAGGGGCAAGTGCAAACAAATTATGGAACAATGGCTTAACCCAGGTTCAAGAGCCTTTCAAGGCAAACAAGAAGCCATTAAAGATGAGATGAGCTGAAATGGAAAATGGAAAAGAAAAATTATAAGAACATCACACTGCTACAGATAAGGTGATACTAGCAGCAAACAAAGAAAGGGAGCAAAAGCGTCCAAGGAAAGAAACCAAAAAATGTTCAAGAAAATAAACCAAGGAGGGGAATATATGAAGCATACACAAACATGTTGCCGCTTGCGCATCTGTGAGAAATGCAAGCAAGGAGGAGTGCCAGAGTGATGGAATGTATGGCAGAAATTAAGGAGAGTAAAGATACCTTTTGTAGTAGGAACGTCATTGGATAGTAGATAGTACTGTACAGAACTGGTGATTGTGAAAGTAACTAAATTACAAGACAAGAGTGAAGGTGAAGAGCAATAGTAGTGACAAAGAAGAAAAGAAGGAGTAAAGCAATAGTTTAATTTTTATAAACATATTATTGAAATACAATAGTTGTGAAGAGATTCCTAGCAACATACATTTATTTCAAGCAGAATTGGCGCCACAGAATTCTGCAACGGAAATACGCAATTAATACTTTGTACAATTCAATATTTGAAAATTTATGCAGGAATTTCTGCATAATAATTCAGTACATGAATTTATTACCTAGAACTTGCTGCATAATATTTTGACCCCTGCAGATTTGGATGCTTAGATGTTTCATCTAAGAATTTTAGTGTCTTTCTATAGTTTTTGATTATAAGTCAGTCAAAGCTGACTAATCAAGGGGTAAGGAAAGAATAAAGAGAAGAGAAAAGAGGTAGGTTGAGGCTTCATCCTAAAGAATAAGGTTTTTAGATTAAAAGGGATAGAAAAGATTCTTAGCACAGTTAATAACTTAACTTGTTGAAGATTCCTGCAGAAATCATAGACTACAATATCAAAGTTTTGAAATTTAATAGCATAGACAGATACAACTATGATCAGTTTACCACAAGGCAATTGGGGGTGGGGTATAAAAGGAGGATGGAATATAGCCTACTTAAATGTCTTACCTGTTGCAGAGAATGCATGAGGATCACCACCAGTAACTGCTGACATTGCACAAAAAATATCAAGAAGAATTAGATGACATGGAACTATTTGATGTATGTCCTTGGAGGCAAGGCATTGGCTCATTAAGTATACACCAAACAACAAATCCCATGTAGCATAGACAACACTGAAGAATAGATATCACCCAAGAGATGTTTTTTTGTACACAAAGTTGAGCATGGACTTCAAATAATTAACCATGATAAATACATCTTAAAGCCCTGAAACATGGATTCTCCCACTGACCACAATCAACAAGAGGATGAGTGAGATCAGCACAGCATATAAGAGAGACAGCAAGCTGATGATAGCTCAAATATTGAATATATTACCTGGGGTCTATGGGACATTTGTCACAAGCATAACAGTAGTGAAATAATTTGCCATGACTCTAGAAGCACTCCAACAAAGACTGCAAGATTTTTTGGAGGAGAATGTGAAGTGGCAAGCTCAAGAGATACATAGTGCCCTCAATGTTCAGAATTACAAAAAAGCTTTTAATGGTCACAACATCAATCAAGATCAGAACAATGCTTTTTCAGGGCAAGGCCAGAACTACAATCAAGGAAATCAAAGGGGATCAAATTGATATGCTTAAAAGCATGAGAGCTGCAGAAGAATGGGCCACAAAGCCATAGATTGTTAGAGGGAAGGAGGGTGCAAGGCTGGACAAGCACCATGGCAAAATAAAAACCATTCAGTGTGTTCCAAGTGCAATCAGCCAGGTCATTGTGCAAGGGTATGCACTTCAAACTTTTGGTCAAGAAAATCAAAATCAAGGACCACTGTTGTTGACTCAGCCAGCACAGCAAGCATCTGCAGCTCCTCTAGAAACTGCAGAAAACTAGGTGGAAAGGGAAGAGGAAGTAAATGTGACTATCTTATTCAATGCCACAGACATGAACAATCTGTTCCGTGAATAAGTGACACATGTGGAGTTTAAATCCAGCTAGAAAAAGGAACCTAAACAGAGATGATGGGAAAATGAAATTGAGAGCAATGAAGGCACTAAAGAGGAAGAAGAGTATACTGGATATGACCAATATTTAGTCCCATTTAAACACTGCCAAAGACCTCAATGTGACTACAAGTCCTGCAATACAAACAAGAACTTTAATTACTAATAAACATTCTAGGTAGATGTTATAAATGTAAAATGCAAAGTACATCTGTGAGTTCTGCAAGGAAGCAGCAGTCTCCCAGGGCCTAATACAGGCCCTGTCAGGTTGGTGTACAGGCTAACAAACCTGTACCAACCCAGTAGGTACACTCTAGAGTGCATCCAAAGTAACTCTCCAGATGTTTCACATCTGAAGAACATGTCAGTACACTACAGTACCGTATAGAGGTACTGTAGGTATACATGCATAACACTAGCATTATGTATGTGGGAGAAGGTAAGAGTTGCCTATATAAGCACTCATAACTCTCTAAACACACATTAGGTGCCAGGTACCCTAGGTACCAAGGGTAGGTGCCTAGGCTTCTCCTAAGGTTGGAGAAGCCTAAAGCACAATATTTCCTAGCTATGTAGCTAGAGTCCTCTAGCTATGTAGTTAGGGAATACTACACCTACTTAGGACTGTAGTTAGGGAGTTTTAACACATCTATCAAGATATGTTTTCCCCTACCTAAACCTGAATGGGAGAAGCTATCATGCTTCTCCCAAGACCTAAAAAGAAGAGTCCAGAGGACTCCAAAATGTCTCTGGTAGGGTTTTGAGGTAGCTGTACATGCTACTTTGTCATTTTACCTACCAGGAAAACAGAATAGAAAGACTTTAATTTAGCTCACAATCATTATCTTGCAATCATTACAATTACCTGAAGTTTAGTACACCTTCTTGCACAGTGCAATAAGCATTCTAGGAAAAGATTAAAAACTAATTACAACATGATCACCACTGAGTCATGATACTACAAGAGTCAGAAAATAATACAGCAGCAGACAAACAGTAATACTAGCATTAAAGTATGCTGTTTTGTGGTACACAGTAACCCTTACAGGGTTCTTGAAAGTACATTACAAGAGAATGGGCTCAATAATCATTTTCAAATTCTCTCAGGGCTACTTTAAACCATTTTTTATTGAAATCTTGCCATTTAAAATCAGCAAGTATTTTTGTTTGCTCATTTCTATTTGAAAGAAATAAGCTTTTGTGTTAGCCAAAAATTGAACTATCTTGTTAATCTATGAATAATGAAACTACAAAACTTTCTATCAACAAAACTGTCAGACAATGTCAAGAATGTGTACAAGTGTAGTATTCCACCTACACAAGCTACAATAATAATCATAAAACAAGAAGATTCTTAGTGGATGTATACCCTAAAATTATGCTCCGCTAAAGTAGTTCAGGGTTTCTGTATCTTTGTGCATTGCTCAAATGTAGATAAAGAGTAAGCTTTCTGTGTACTGATGGTTCCTATTACTTGTTGTAAGAAAACATACATAAGGAATGCTCTAAGGCATGAAGTTAAAATACAGATGCCAATTACCTCTCTTTTATAAGAATGTAATTATTTTTATAAAATAAAAATGGAAATTACATAAATAGTAAATACACTGTGTTATTGGATATTTTGATTATTGAATACTCCTTTTGCTATACTATGCTTTCTGTACTGAAAGCTATTCTCAATAAAAACAGTTTCAGCATAACAAGCTGATGTTTGACAATTGAAAAGAAAACCACTTCCAGTATGTACAATTCTAGCAAGGATGGACAGAGTGTGAAGACAGAGGTAAGAAAACAGATACAATGTACTCAAGAGGAATGCATGGGATTAAACAAAACACTTCACTAGAGGCTGCTATTTTATGGTAAAAGTGAGCAACAGCTACAGAGTGTCTAAGGAGGTATGCACAACTTTTGTAAAATACTAATACATACATTACAAGAATTTTTTGGAATGCATGTCTTTGATTTTCATAATTTTTCTGTGTAATTTTTTGCTATGTTTCATGTCCTTCTCTTCTTCTTACTCTTAATTGAAAATTGTCAACAAATGGGAAATTGTACTACTGTAAATGTACTTGCTTCATGTAGTGCCTTCAAGTAAAATATAACTGGTTGACTCATAACATAAACATGCTAAATGCTTTTTCTATTATGAACACAGCCTTTTATTAAATTGTGTAGTTCTGATAGACAGAAGAAGTACATGTTTGGTCAACATAGGGACTTGCTAATGTTGAACAAATTTAATTTGTAACATTTATATTATCTTTAGTGATATTTAGGGAGCAAGAGAGGGATTCTTTTTACAATAAGCTAGATCCTAAATTTGAGGCTAAAACACATGACTGCCAATAAAAGATTGCTGAGGAAAGAAACAGATTGAGCTGTTTGCACCAAAACATTTCAAATCATTGAAAGAAAGCAGCATATGATGTAGGCTTGACTAGTCTCTGTAATTACTATGCTATCTCAGTAATTAGTTTTTGTGTTATTATCTAAATGACACAATAAAAATACTTATTACATGTTGCATTTTGGTATGCCTTTGTTGGTAATACATGTCATTTTTGCCCAAGTCTGCTAGTGTGAGTAAATTTATCAGTACCTAGCAATTCTTCAGTTTTTTTCAAACCCAAATAGTATTAATTTTTTGACAAATCTAGACTTTTATTCATAAATTGAAATTTGTGATTTGAGAATTAATATTGCCATCTAAACCAGTAAAAAAATTTGTTCAACTTTTTATTCTTGAGTTAGTGTTGTTGGTTTTTTAGGGGTCAAGAAAAGCTTATTTTTGTCATGAAAAACACCTTTGTGAGAATAACAACATTTATTTTGTGCCAAAAAACTGTTAGAATTTTTTTACATTAATTCATACAGTATCTGTTATAGTCACACTGTAAGGGAAACTATAAGAATATATTAGGGGATCTATAGGTATGTAGTAAGGTAGTAAGGGGTATATCTGTCA
>JADMIO011456552.1_pt1 | contig 21048 bp, 20 predicted proteins | sample 8958161 | NCBI WGS metagenome assembly JADMIO01 (sample SAMN16585339, study PRJNA669376) | soil metagenome | isolation source: Crop rotation soil | place: USA: Cullars Rotation, Alabama | collected 2011 | reverse complement strand
GACGGCGAGCGCTAGCCAGCGCCGGTCATGGTCTGCGGTCATGGTGGTGCCTCGTGTCTCTTCTACTCAGTTACGTGTCTGCGTTGTACGCGTTGCGGAATATCGGCCCCCGCCTTACGCTTGTGACATAAGCGGAGGCTGCTTCCGTTACGCTATCGGAGGCAACCTCCGGTTAGCAAGCGGTTATTCCCGTGACCTAGAACACATTGCGAGTACGACGAGAAAGGGAGCCAGGCGGTGACCACGCGAGTTCTGCGCGCTGATGCGCAGCGGAATCGTGACCGCCTGGTCGAAGTAGCCGCCGCCGCGTTCGCCCGCGACGGGATCGACACCTCGCTCGAGGAGATCGCCCGCACCGCCGGCGTCGGCATCGGCACCCTCTACCGCCACTTTCCCAACCGCGACGCACTGCTGGAAGCGGTTTTCCGGCACAACGTCGACGACATCGCGTCCCAGGCAGACGAGCTGCTCGAGACGCTGCCCGGCGACCAGGCGCTGGCCGAGTGGATGAACCGGTTCGTGCGCTACGTCTCCACCAAGAAGGGCCTCGCGACGCACCTCAAGTCCGTCGTCTCCCACGACGCCGAGATCTTCGAGTACAGCCACTCGAAGATGGACTCGGTGATGAAGCGGCTGGTCGAGGCCGCGGTCGCTCAAGGCGCGATCCGGTCCGACGTCGACTATCACGACGTCCTCAAGGGACTGTCCGGCGTCTGCATGATGTCCGACGTGCCCGGCTGGCAGGACCAGGCCTGTCGCATCTCGGCGCTGCTGATGGACGGCCTCCGGTACGGCGCCGCCGCCGCACCCGCGAAGAAGCGCCGCTCCGCCTGACGGCCGCGGGCCTGGTTCTTTCAGGCCAGGTCACTAGTCACTCCAGCCCCCACAATTCGGGACCTCTGGGCGATGCGCGCCGGTTGCTCCGGCCCGGACACTTAGCAGGTGCAAGGGTGGTCGCTGCGGGGTCGGGCTGGGCCGCGCCCAGAGCTCGCCGGGTGGCTGGCGATCGCTGCCGCTTCGATGGTTCTCGTCGCGACCGGCTCAGTGGCGATGGAGCTGGTCACCACCGCCACCCTGATGACCATCTCGACGCTGCTCATTCGCGGCGAGCGGCGGCGCGACGCACTGCGCCGTAGCCGCTTCATGATCCTCGCGGCCCTGATCTGCTCGTTCACGTCGGCGTTGATGTTGGCGCTGTACGAAGTTTCGATGGACCGCGAGCCACCCATTCCGTGGGTCGGCGACGCCGTGTCGCTCAGCTACGTCCCGCTCACTGTCGTCGGCATGCTGCTGATCCCTGCCGGATCGCGACGCACCGGGCATCGGGCTCGCGCCTTGGCCGACGGCCTACTCGCCGCGACTTCGTTGTGGTTCCTGCTGATCGCGTTCAGTCGCGCGCATCACTTCGTAGCGACCGAGGGCACACTGGCCGCCGCGGTGGCTTATGCCTATCCGATCGGTGATCTGTTCGTCGTCGCCACCGGCCTCACCGTCCTAGCCCGTTGCGCGTCAGCGACGACGCGGACCGTCGCCTTCATGGTGAGCGGGCTCAGCGTCATCGCCGGCTGCGACGTCTGGATGTTCGTCTTCGGACACCAACATGCGTACGGCGCACTCACCGTCGTCTATCAAGGCGGACTTCTGCTCTTGGTGGGAGCGGCCGCATCGCCTCCGATTCCGGTCGGCACTCCGATGACCAGACGGCCGATGGTCGGGCCCGCCTTGGAGATGTTCCCGTACCTGCCGGTCCTCGGGGGCATCGCCGTCGTCGCCGACATGGCGAGCGACGGGAAGAGCATGCCGCCGTCAATGCTGCTGCCGGCGCTGTTCGTCGCCATCGCACTCGTCCTTCGGCAGCTCGCAAGCACGCGGGACAAACAGCGTCTCGTCAGCGAGCTGGACGGACGTCGTACCGCGCTGGAGTCGGCACTCCGGGTCGACGACCTCACTGGCCTCGCCAACCGGCTGGGACTCGACGAGGCCCTCGAGGCCGCGTTACGTGACCCCGCCCAGTGGCCGGTGACGCTGACCCTCGTTGACCTAAACGGGTTCAAGCTGATCAACGACAACCACGGTCACGCGACCGGTGATGAGGTGCTACGCATCCTCGGCCAGCGAATGTCCGCCCGCGTACGTGGCGCCGACACGATCGCCCGGCTCGGCGGCGACGAGTTCGCAGTACTCGCCTGTCGCGCCGACGAACATCGTCGTACGGCGCTGATCGATCGCCTCGCTGCGTGCTTCGACGACCCCATCAACGTCCGCGACCGATCCTTCAGCGTTCACGCAAGCATTGGGGTCGTGACGGGGCAGCCGCCCGAGACCGCAGGTCAGCTCCTGGCACACGCCGACGCGGCGATGTACCGGACGAAGGCCTCTCGACGAAGCCACACCTCGGTCACCGTCCTGGACCCCAGCAGTCGCGCCGACATCGCCCGACAGCTCCGAGTGAGCGAGGACATCGCGCATCCGGATCTGTCGCAGTTCCACGTCCTCTACCAGCCCGTCGTCGACCTCGCGACCGGCGCGATTCGCGGCGTCGAGGCGCTGCTGCGCTGGCAACACCCGGAGCTGGGTGAGATCACGCCTGGCGTGTTCATCCCGCTCGCGGAGCAGTCCGGATCGATCGGCACTCTCGGCGCCTTCGCGCTGACGACCGCGCTCTCCGACTTCGCTGAGTTCTGCGCAACGAACCACAAGCCAGGGTTGCGGTTGGCGGTCAACGTCTCGCCGCGCCAGCTGACCGACCCGGACTTCGTGGACTTCGCGCTCACGACGATCCGGGATGAGGGGCTTCGCCCGCACCAGATCGCGTTCGAGGTCACGGAGCAGGCGTTCGAGGCGAACCTGCAGAACGCGAGCGGGAGCGTCGCCGCACTCCGAGAGGCTGGCGCTGATATCGCGGTCGACGACTTCGGGACGGGCTACTCGTCGCTGCGGTACCTGCAACAGCTCGACCTGACCGTCATGAAGATCGACCGGCTTTTCGTCAGCGACATCGGCCAGCCGCGAAGCCGCCAGCTCGTGCGGTCGGTGATCGAGATGGCGGCCGGGCTGAACCTGCAGGTCGTCGCCGAAGGCATCGCCTCGATCGATCAGCTGCGCGTTCTCCAAGAGCTCAACTGCGAGCTCGGCCAGGGCTTCCTGTTCAGCCCACCGGTGAGCGACGACGCGATCCGCGAGCTGCTCCGTAGCGGGCACACCTACCCGGTCGGTCTGGGCGACGCCGCTCCGATCGTCCCCAAGCCGCGAGAACCGAGCAGAATCGGAGAAGCGCCGATCCGGCTCACCACAGAGACTTGAGCCATGGCATACACCGTTGACTTCACGAACGTCTCGACCGTCGGCCTCGAGTCCTCGCCGGTAGCAGACGCGCTGGCCGGGCTGCGGGCGAACGAAGCCCGCTACTTCAAGAACAAGTACGACCACACGTACGTCACCGAGCCGGCGAGCAGCGCCAAGGCGAAGAAGACGATCGCCTGGGTGAGCAAGATCCTCAAGGAGGAGCGCGGCATCGTCATCTCCTCGCCGCCGCTGGAGGCGACCGACATCGAGGTCGATGGCATCCGCTGGCCCGAGGTCATCTACGAAAACGGCCTCGTGATCAATGTGCTCTACACCCTCGCCGACGGTGGCAAGCGCGCCGTGGGCTTCAAGCTGTCCGACGGAATGGACGTGCCTGAGGAGCTGTCCTCGTTCAAGTTCGCGCGGCAGAAGTCGAAGCTCGCCGGCACGATCCGCGGCTCCTTCTTCGTGATCAAGAACGAGTACTGATCCGAAACCCCAGAAGCAACACACAATCGTTGCGCCAGATCACGCCTGAGGCCATGCGAGGTGCTCACGAGGTAACCCGCGCAACGTTTGTGTTCTCGATCAGGGAAACTGCGGGGGTGGACAGCCAGGTGCTTGCCGACATCGTCGGCACCGCTGTCGGCGCTCCCGTTGAGATTCGGGACTTCGTTCGGCTTTCCGGTGGGGCCAGCCGGCAGACCTTTTCTTTTGACGCCACTCACGATGGTGTCGTCGAGGAGCTGATCCTTCGGCGCGCGCCCGACGGGCTGGGCGACTCGGTCGGCGCGACGATGCTGCTCGAGGCCGACCTGATGCGCGAGGCGGCACGCGTGGGAGTGCCGATCCCCGAAGTGCTCGCCGCCTCCGCGGGATCCGAAGAGCTGGGTGCGCCGTACGTCGTCATGCGTCGCATCTCCGGGGAGACGATCGCCCGGAAGATCCTGCGCGACGAGCAGTACGCAGAAGTGCGGCCGAAGCTCGCCATGCAGTGTGGCGAGATCCTCGGCAACCTGCACCAGATGGACACGTCGGTCCTGCCTGCGGCGGCAGACCACTACCAGCTCGACGGGCTGCGCTCGATCCTCGACGGCAGCAACGTCGTCTCCCCCATGCTCGAGCTGGCGCTGCGATGGCTGGATCAGCACCGACCGCCGTCGACCCGCACCACCGTCGTGCACGGCGACTTCCGCCACGGCAACTTCATCATCGGCACCGACGAGTTGCGCGCCGTACTCGACTGGGAGCTCGCCCACCTCGGTGACCCGATGGAGGACCTCGGCTGGCTTTGCACCCGCGCCTGGCGCTTCGGCGGCAAGGCGCCGGTCGGTGGGTTCGGCGACTACGCCGACCTGTTCGCCGGTTACGAGAAGACGTCGGGCATCGCGATCGATCCCGAGGTCGTGAAGTGGTGGGAGCTGCTCGGCACCGTGAAGTGGGGCGTCATCTGCGTCGTACAGGCCAACCGCCATCTGTCCGGCAGCCAGAAGTCGGTCGAGCTCGCCGCGATCGGCCGCCGGCTCGCAGAGCAGGAGTACGACGTCCTCAACCTTCTCGAGGAGCTGACCTCGTGACCGACTCCAGGTACCCGAGTGCGGCGGAGCTGGCCAAGGCGGTCGAAGGTTTCATGCGGGATGAGCTGATGCCCGCGCTCGAGGGACGGCTGCAGTTCCAGACGCTCGTCGCCGCCAACGTCATGGCGATCCTCGGTCGCGAGCTGACCGACGGACCTGCAGCTGCCGCCGATCACGCCGAGCGACTTTCTGCTCTCGGCATCGCCGATGACGAGACGCTCGTCGCCGCGATCCGCAACGGGGACCTCGACGGCCGGATGGGTGAGCTGCTCACGGCGCTGCGACCCTCCGTCGAGGCGAACCTCAAGATCGCCAACCCCAAGCATCTGGCGTAGAGGGTTCCGCTCCCCGACCAGTAGGTTCCGAGCATGGATTTCGCGCTGCCCGCCGACCTTGCGGCGTACCTCGACGAACTGGACGACTTCATCGAGCGCGAGATCAAGCCGCTCGAGGCGGAGAATGACAACATCCGCTTCTTCGACCACCGTCGTGAGGACGCGCGCACCGACTGGGACCGCGGCGGTCTGCCCAACCACGAGTGGGAGCTGCTGCTCCGGGAGGCCCGGCAGCGCGCCGACACGGCCGGCCACTACCGCTTCCCGTACCCGAAGGAGTACGGCGGCAAGGACGGCTCCAACCTCGCGATGGCGGTGATCCGCGAGCACCTCGCGACGAAGGGCCTCGGGCTGCACAACGACCTGCAGAACGAGCACTCGATCGTCGGCAACAACGTCGGTCTGCTGCTGATGCTGCACTACGGCAGCGAGGAGCAGAAGTCGACCTGGATCGACGACCTGCTCAATGGCCGGAAGTTCTTCGCCTTCGGCATCACCGAGCCCGAACACGGCTCGGACGCGACGCACATGGAGACCAACGCAGTCCGCGATGGTGACGAGTGGGTCATCAACGGAGAGAAGACTTGGAACACCGGCATCCACGTCGCGCAGTACGACATGATCATGGCCCGCACTTCCGGCGAGCCCGGCGACGGTCGCGGCATCACCGCGTTCCTCGTGCCAACCGACTCCCCCGGCTTCAAGGTCGAGGAGTTCCTCTGGACCTTCAACATGCCGACCGACCACGCGCACATCTCGCTGACCGACGTACGCGTCCCGCACTCGGCGATCTTCGGCGAGGAAGGCCGAGGGCTGCAGATCGTCCAGCACTTCTTCAACGAGAACCGGATCCGGCAGGCCGCATCGAGTCTCGGCGCCGCGCAGTTCTGCATCAACGAGTCGGTGGCATACGCGAACGAGCGCAAGCCCTTCGGCAAGCCGCTCGCGACGAACCAGGGGATCCAGTTCCCGCTCGTCGAGCTGCAGGCGCGGGCCGAGATGCTGCGTGCGCTGATCCACAAGACCGCGTGGCGGATGGACACCGAAGGCGTCTTCGCCGCCTCCCGCGAAGTGTCGATATGCAACTACCAGGCCAACCGGCTCTGCTGCGACGCCGCCGACCAGGCGATGCAGGTACACGGCGGGCTCGGGTACTCGCGGCACAAGCCGTTCGAGCACATCTACCGCCATCACCGTCGCTACCGGATCACCGAAGGATCCGACGAGATCCAGATGCGCCGCATCGCGGGTTACATGTTCGGTTTCATGAAGCAGCAGGCACCCAAAGGCGTGGCGGAGTAGAGCACGGCGATGGGCAGCTCGACCGCGGTGCGAGTCCGCGGCCTCACCAAGCGGTACGGCGACGTACACGCAGTCAACGGGGTCGACCTCGACATCCGCACCGGTGAGGTGTTCGCGTTGCTTGGGCCCAACGGTGCCGGCAAGACGACCACGGTCGAGATCCTCGAGGGCTACCGGGAGCGCGACGGCGGAGAGGTCGAGGTCCTCGGCGTCGACCCAGGCAAGCAACTGAACGCGATCAAGGACCGGATCGGCATCGTCATCCAGGAAAGCGGCATCGAGCCGCACCTGACGGTCGCGGAGACGATCGAGCTGCACGCGTACTACTACCCGAAGCCGCGGCCTGTCGACGAGGTGGTCGAGCTCGTCGGACTGCAGGCCAAGCGCAACACCCGAGTCGTCAAGCTCTCCGGTGGTCAACGCCGTCGCCTCGACGTCGCGATCGCGCTCGCCGGCGACCCGGACCTGCTGTTCCTCGACGAGCCGACGACCGGCTTCGACCCGGCGGCACGCCAAGAGGCCTGGCAGATCGTGCGCGACTTGGCGCAGCTCGGCAAGACGGTGCTGCTCACCACGCACTACATGGAAGAGGCGGAGCACCTCGCCGACCGCGTCGCGATCATCGCGGGCGGCAAGATCGTGGTGGAGGACACCCCTGCGAGGCTTGGCGGCCGTGACCGGCAACGCCCGCGGCTGACGTTCCTGCTCCCCGACGGGCTTTCGCTTCCGCGCGGAATCGAGGCGAGAGTCGAGACGAGTGGCCGCGTCGTAATCGAGCCGGCAGACCTGACCGAGACGCTGCATCGGCTCACCAGTTGGGCGAAGCGCAATGGGATCACCCTCGACGACCTGCAGCTGCAGCGACCGACCCTCGAGCACACCTACTTGCAGATCCTCGCCGACCACGGCGCGTCGTCATGAGGTTCCTGCGGATGACCGGCTTCCAGCTGAAGTACGTGAACCGGGCCTACTGGCGCAACCCTGCAGCGGCGTTCTTCACCTTCGCGTTCCCGCTGTTCTTCCTGGTGATCTTCACCGCGCTGCTCGGCGACGGGAAGGTCTTCATCTTCGGCCGCGAGCTCCATCAGTCGACGTACTACGTCGCACAGATGGCCGCGTTCGGGGTGATTACCGCCTGTTATGTCTACGTCGGCGTCCTGCTCGCGATCCAGCGCGACATCGGCCTCCTCAAACGCGCGCGCGGCACGCCGATGCCGACCATCGTCTTCTTCGCGGCACGCGTGATCCACGCACTGTTGATCGCGGTACTGCTCGTGACGATCACCACGGCGTTCGGGCACATCGCCTACGACGCGGAGATCCCGTTCGGCATGCCGCTGATCCGCTTCATCGTGATGCTCGCTGTCGGTGCGATGTCGTTCTGCGCCCTCGGCTTCGCAGTCACAGTGATCATTCCGAACGCCGAGTCGTCGACCCCCGTCGTCAACGCGACCGTGCTGCCGCTTCTCTTCTTGTCGGGCGTCTTCATTCCGCTCGGAGACGATGCGGCCGGCTGGGTGAAGCTCGTCGGCCGGATCTTCCCGGTACGCCACTTCGCGAACGGCATCCTGTCCAGCTTCATCGGCACGCCGTTCCACTGGCACGACGTACTCGTCGTCGCCGCTTGGGGCGTCGGCGGCCTGCTCGTCGCGGTTCGCTACTTCAGTTGGGAGCCCCGCATATGACGAACGAGCCCCTCCGTGAAGTCACTGACGACCGAAAGACCGCTTGGCAGCGCATGGCACTACGGCGGCTTCGGCGCAAGGCCGGACGCGGGCAAAACGAGCCGCTGCAATCCGAGGACTGGGAAGCGCTCTGGCAGGTCACCCACGACTCCGGCCGGTTCATCAAGCGGGTCTGGCTGTCACTGCCGGCCAGCCCGCGATGTGGGCTGTGCAGCGCGCCGTTCGCCGGCTTCGGCCGGTACGTCGCACGCCCGCTCGGCTACCGACCGTCGCGCAAGAACCCGAACTTCTGCGCGAGCTGCGTCGAGATGTCGCCGCCTGGCGGGACGACGATGCCGGTCGGTGTGCTGTTCGCCGACATTCGCGGCTTCACCTCCGCGGCGGAGGACGCCAGCCCCGAAGACCTGTCGAAGCTGCTGCGCCGCTTCTACGGCGCCGCCGAGTCGGCACTGTTCCCGGAAGCGATCATCGACAAGCTGATCGGTGACGAGGTGATGGCGCTCTACCTGCCGGCCCTGCTCCCCGGCAAGGACGTCCCTCAGCTCATGCTCGAACACGCCCGCCAGCTGCTCAGCTCCATCGGCTACGGCACGACCGAAGGCAACTTCGTGAACGTCGGTGTCGGCCTCGACTTCGGTGAGGCGTTCGTCGGCAACATCGGCAAGAGCGCCGTCTACGACTTCACCGCAATTGGCGATGTCGTGAACACCGCAGCAAGGCTCCAAGGCCAAGCCAAGAGCGGCGAAATTGTGGCGTCGACCCGAGTCGTCACCGATGGCAAGACGGGCAAGCGGGTCGAGCTGAAGCTCAAGGGCAAGAAGGAGCCCGAAGTCGCGTTCCGCATAGCGGTCTGACCATCGCCGACCTTGCACTTTCCAACCGTTTTTCGCGTGAAAACCGTCGGATATCGCAAGTTCGGCGATTCCCAGGGAACTGGCAGGTGACGCTCACCTTGCGTTGATCTTCAGCCGCGACGCTCTGCGCTATGAGTACCGCGCTCGCTACCCGCGAGACCCACCTGCCGCTTCGCTTCCCGGTGTCGAAGCAGGTGATCCGGTTCGCCGCGATTGGCGTGGTCAGCACGCTTGCCTACATCGGGTTGTACGCCGGGCTGCGGCTCGCCATAACCGCGCAGCTCGCCAACGCCATCGCTCTCCTCACGACTGCTGTCGGCAACACGGCGGCTAACCGCCGCGTCACGTTCGAGGTTCGTGGTCGCGCCCATGTCGTGCGCCACCAGCTGCAAGGGCTCGGCGTCTTCGGTGTCGCCCTTGCCATCACCTCCGGGTCACTCACGGTGCTCAACGCCGCGAGCGATCGCCCGTCTCGTCCGCTCGAGATCGCGGTGCTCGTCACCGCCAACCTCGTCGCCACCGCCTTGCGCTTCGTCCTGTTGCGCCGCGTCTTCCGGAGCCAGCCATGACCACGACCTTTGTCGACGCCCTGCCGACCTCGGCACCGGCTCCGGACGAGCCGGCCCGAAACGAACCGGCCGGTGATCCAAGGTGGGTTCGGCCATCGGTGCTCGCGCTTCTGTCGAGCACCGCGCTTCTCTACATCTGGGGGCTTGGCGCGTCCGGCTGGGCGAACAGCTTCTACAGCGCCGCCGTGCAGGCGAGCACGCACTCGTGGAAGGCGTTCTTCTTCGGCTCACTCGACTCCGGCAACTCGATCACCGTCGACAAGCCACCGGCCGCGCTGTGGGTGATGGACCTGTCAGCGCGGATCTTCGGCGTTAACAGCTGGAGCGTCCTCGTGCCGGAGGCGCTGATGGGCGTCGCGGCCGTCGGTCTGCTCTACCTGACGGTGCGGCGAGTGTTCACGCCCCAAGCCGGTCTGCTCGCGGGTGCCGTCCTTGCGCTGACGCCGGTGGCGACGTTGATGTTCCGCTTCAACAACCCCGACGCGCTGCTCGTGCTGCTGCTCGTCGCAGCGGCCTACGCCGTCACACGCGCGATCGAGTCGACGTCGACCAAGTGGCTGTTGCTTGCCGGAGCGTTCGTCGGCACCGGGTTCATCTCGAAGATGATGCAGGCGTTCCTCGTCGTACCGGCCTTCGGTCTCGCGTACCTGGTCGCTGCCGACACCTCACTTCGACGCCGGATCCTGCAGCTGCTGGCCGCACTCGGAGCGATGATCGTCGCGTCCGGCTGGTGGGTTGCGATCGTCGCCGCGTGGCCGGCATCGAGCCGGCCCTACATCGGCGGCTCCCAGGACAACAGCATCCTGAACCTGATCTTCGGCTACAACGGCTTCGGCCGGATCACCGGCAACGAAACCGGCTCTGTTGTTGGCGGCGGAGCCGCTGTCGGCGGTTGGGGACCTGGCGGTGGCGGCATGTGGGGGCAGACCGGGCTCCTGCGGATGTTCGGCACCGAGTTCGGCAGCCAGGTCGCGTGGCTGATTCCCGCTGCCCTGCTACTCCTCGTCGTCATGTTCTGGGCAACCGCGCGGGCCCGTCGTACCGATGCGGCGCGGGCGCAGCTGATCATCTGGGGCGGGTGGCTGCTCGTGACCGGCCTGACCTTCAGCTACATGGCCGGGATCATCCACCCGTACTACGCGGTCGCACTCGCTCCGGCAATCGGGGCTCTGGTCGGCATCGGCGCGACCGAGCTCTGGGCGCGCCGACACGAGTCAATCGCCCGGTACTCCCTCGCCGCAGCGGTCGCGATCACGACGTGGTGGTCATACGTCCTGCTCAACCGCGCGCCGAGCTGGCACCCCGGCGTCCGAGGCCTCGTGGTCACCACTGGCATCCTCGCGACGCTCGGCATCGCGGCGGCGCCTTACCTGCACAAGCGGTTCGCTCCGGCGGTCGCCGCGGGTGCCCTCGTCGCGGGGCTCGTCGGCCCGGCGGCGTACTCCATCGCCACAGCTGCCACACCCCACACCGGCTCGCTGCCCTCGGCCGGTCCCGCCGGATCCGGCTTCGGACCGGGCGGAGCGGGTGGCCCCGGGGGGTTCGCGAGACCTGGTTTCCAGGGTGCTTCTGGCGGGCAGATCCCTGGAGCCATCGGACCCCAGTTCGGTGGTGCGCTGCCAAATGGCGGCATCTGGCCGAGCGGTCCTGCGACCACGGGTGGGCTTCCCGGAATCGGTGGTCAAACCGGAGTCGGTGGACCGCTCGGCCAAGCCAACGGCATCGGCGGACCCAGTGGTGGCCTGCTCGACGCACCCATCCCTTCATCCGCCCTCGTAGCGGCATTGAAAGACGGCGCCGGCCGATACCGATGGGTGGTCGCGACAGTCGGGTCGCAGAACGCGGCCGGCTACCAGCTCGGCAGTGACGAGGCCGTGATGGCGATCGGCGGCTTCAACGGCACCGATGCCTCACCGACGCTCGAGCAGTTTGAGCAGTGGGTGAGCGTCGGCAAGATCCACTACTTCATCCCGGGCGGAACCGGCGCAGGTCCCGCGGGCGGAATGGGCACCAGCGGAACGTCAGCGCAGATCACGCGGTGGGTCGAAGCGAACTTCGCGGCGACCACGATCGGAGGTACGACGCTCTACGACCTGAGCGTCGCGCCGACGACCGGTACGACGTCGGCGACGTAGGTCAGGCCAGCGGGCTACGGGTGAGGACGACGATCTGGTCGTCCTCACCCAAGGCCACCGACTCCGAGGCGGGCGGGTTCACGACGACCGGTATGTCGAGCTGGCGGTAGCCGAGCGCAATGTCACCGCGGCCCGCGACTGCGAGCACGACCGATCCCCACGAGTGCTCGCCGTAGCCGACGTAGGAGCCAGCCGGCTCCATCGTGATCGTCGGCCCCGATGCACCGAAGAGCTCACCGAAGACGTCTGCCAGCCGCGGGTTCTCCGACAGCTGCGCCATCAGCAAGCTGCCCAAGTCGTCGCTGACGACGAAGTCGTCGATGCCGGCGGTGGCAGCGATCGGCACGGTGCGCGACTCGAGCACCTCGGCGACCAGCCGCGGGCGTTCGTCGGCGTCTGCCAGCGCTCGGTTCAGAGTGATGATCGTGAGCAGGGTGCGGGCGTCCGCCTCGGACTGCGACAGGTGACCGCGGTAGCCGAGCACGAAGATCTGGTCGTAATTGTCGACGCCGAGATCCGCCACCCCGGTGTCGGCGCCGACGGTGACGGAGTGCGAGGTCGGCGGCACCACGACCGCCGACGGGTCGACCACCTCAGGATCGACGACGATTCGAAGGTCCGCACCCGGCGGCAGCATCCCGTCCAGTGCGGTCACGATCCGCCCGCCGAGATCCGACCAGCCGATGACGAGCAGCCGGTCGGCATTCGGCAGCGCCGCCGCTTCGCCGTTGCGCGACTGCGCCGGTACGACGTCGGGAATGCCGCTGAAGTTCACTGCGCTGTCGTCTTCGGCGACGAGCAGCAGGCTGTCGCCCTCTGCAACCTGAAGGTCCATCGCCGGGCAGAGGCTGATGGCGCCGTCGCGGTGCTGGAGGCCGAGCACGGTGCAGCCGTTGTACGCGAGCAGGATCTCGCCGAACCGCCGGCCAACAACGTCAGCGGCCGACGCCGTGTAGATCTCGTCGCCGTCGAAGTCGAGCAGCTCGCGGTAGACGGCACCGAGACCCGCCTGCCGGCACGCCTGCGCGACGACCTTGGCGATGATGTCCGCCGCCTGAACCGGCAGCACTCGGTCGCCGCACGCGCCCTTCAGGGCGCTCGCCGTGCTCTCCGAACTGAGCTCGACCACGATCGGGGCGTCGCCCTCGGGCAGCATCGCGTTGGCGGCGAGTGCCGCCTTGACCGCGCCGGCGTCACCCTCGCCTTCCTCGTCGGCGAGTACGACGACTGAGCGCGCGGTCGCGATCGCAACCTTCTCGAGCGTCGCTGGGTTGGCCGGGTCGCCCGTGCGGAAGATGAGCCGGGTGTTCTTGAGATCGTCGACCCGCGCTTCGACCTCGTCTTCGATCTCTGCTTTCTCACTCGTCGACAACACGACGATCGCGGGCTTGCGCTCACTCTCATTGGCGATGACAAGCTCGGAGATGACCGCATAGAGCCGCGGGGATCGGCCGAGGACGAGGGTGTGGCCGCTCTCGATGACGGCGCCGCGACCGCGCTGCAGCGCCTCGAGGCGCTGTTCGAATCCGGTCGCGATGATGCCGATGAGGGCGCTGGCGATGAAGATGCCGGAGATCGTGACGATGAGGCCGACGACGCGAACGCCCCAGCTGGTGTCGGAGGCGAAGGTTCCGGAGTCGAGGACCCGCAGCATGCTCTGCCAGAAGTCCTCGCCGAACCCCTTGTGCGCCCCACCGAACTCCTGGTGGGCGATGGTCATCACGGCCGCAGCGCCGGCGACGAACGCCAGCGTCACCGTCAGGAGCAGGAGGATGACGCCCATCGGGCCGCGCGACAGGAGCGCGTCGAAGCGGTACCTCAGCTTGTCGCCGGTGGTCGGGTCCGGCGGACGGACCCGGACGGCACCTTCCGCCGTCGTACCGGGCGCAACCCGCTGCGTCGATCGGCGCCTACGTCTCGTTGCTTCCCCCACCATGGCGGCGACGATAGCGGCGTGGGTCGGCGGGAGAACAGGGTCGTACGCTGCCGCGATGAGTGACTCTGCTGACCCGAACGGCACGGCCGGTCGACCAGGTGCGTGGTACGACGGCTACCTCGACGGACCCGACGCGCCCCTCGCCGACAAGGTCGGCGACCCGAGCGAGCCGCCGACGTACCGCACGATGACCTACGAGATCACCGGACGGATCGCGCGGATCACGTTCAACCGGCCGGACCAAGGCAACTCGATCACCTACGACACTCCGATCGAGCTCGCAGACGCGGTGGAACGCGCGGACCTCGACCCACGGGTGCACGTGATCGTCGTGTCGGGTCGCGGCAAGGGGTTCTGCGGCGGCTACGACCTCGCGGCGTTCGCCGAGCGGATGGACGAGACGGGGCGCGCGGCGTCGACCCGGCGGTCGGGGACGGTGCTGTCGTCCGGAGTGCAGATGGGAAACCACGACCCGCACGGCACGTGGGACCCGATGCTCGACTACGCGATGATGAGCCGCTTCAATCGCGGCTTCTCCTCTCTCCTGCATGCGAACAAGCCCACCGTCGCGAAGCTCCATGGCTTCTGCGTCGCCGGCGGGACGGACATCGCGCTGTACGCCGACCAGATCATCGCCGCCGACAACACGAAGATCGGGTATCCGCCGACCCGGGTATGGGGAATCCCCGCAGCGGGCATGTGGGCGCATCGGCTCGGTGACCAACGCGCGAAGCGGCTCCTCTTCACCGGCGACACCATCTCCGGCAAGGAAGCCGAAGAGTGGGGGCTCGCAATCGAAGCGCCGTCGCCCGACGCACTCGACGAGCGCACCGAGATCCTGCTCGAGCGAATCGCGCGGATGCCGATCAACCAGCTCATGATGGCGAAGCTCGCTCTCAACAGCTCGTTGCTGGCGCAGGGCGTGGCCAACTCGACGATGGTGTCGACCGTGTTCGACGGCGTCTCACGCCACACCCGCGAGGGCTACGCGTTCCAGCAACGAGCAGCAGAGGTCGGCTTCCGCCAAGCAGTCGCTGAGCGTGACGACCCCTACGGGGACCGAGGCCCCTCAACTTTCAAGGGATAGTCACTTGACGTGAGACTTTAACGCTGTATAAGTTTCACGAGCGATGGTTAAAGCACAAGCGGTTGACGCGGCCAAGCCCGACTGGCGGGAGGCGCGACGGCGCTCGGCGCGTGACGCGATCGTCACGGCCGCCTGGTCGCTGGTGGAGCGCGAGGGTCTCGCTGCCCTGTCGCTGCGCGACCTGGCGCAGGAAGCTGGGATCTCGACGCCGACTGTCTACGCGTACTTCGACTCGAAGAACGCGATCTATGACGCGATGTTCGGCCAGGCCGCCGAGACCTTTGCGGCGTACATGGCGCAGACCCAGGACACCGGCGACGCCCGCGCCGACCTGGTCGCGGCGCTTCGCGGATTCGCCGAGTTCTGCACCGCGAACGCGCCGCGCTACCAGCTCCTGTTCCAGCGCACGATCCCCGACTTCGAGCCATCCGCCGAGTCCTACGCCCACGCGGTCGAGGCGCTCGACACCGCGCGCAGCCGGCTTGCCGCAGTCGGCGTGACCGATCCGCGCCATCTCGACCTCTGGACCGCGATGACGATCGGTCTGGTCGACCAGCAAATCTCCAACGACCCGGCCGGCGACCGCTGGCTGCGTCTGATCGAAGAGTCGGTCGACATGTTCCTGGCCCACTGCCTACCTACAACGAAGAGAGAGCGAGCAAAACGATGACGACGAAGGTCGACGAGATCGGGCCGGACATCTACCGGCTGTCCACCCTGGTCCCCGAGATCGGGCCCTCCGGATTCACCTTCAACCAGTTCCTCGTGGTCGACGACGAGCCGCTGTTGTTCCACACCGGACATCGCTCGATGTTCGCGTCGATCCGCGAGGCAATCGAGACGGTCCTGCCGGTCGACCAGCTGCGGTGGATCACCTTCGGACACGTCGAGTCAGATGAGTGCGGCTCGATGAACGACTTCCTCGCCGCCGCACCTCAGGCACAGATCGCGCACGGCGCGATGGGCTGCATGGTGTCCCTCAACGAGATGGCCGACCGGGCGCCGCGAGTTCTCGGCGACGGCGAGGTTCTCTCCACCGGCACCAAGCGGTTCCGCCACCTCGACACCCCACACGTCCCCCACAACTGGGAGTCACGGGTGCTGTTCGAAGAGACCACCGGGACGCTGTTCGCCGGCGACCTGTTCACCCACTTCGGCGACGGCGCTGCACTGACCGAGACCGACATCGTCGAACCGGCCGTCTTCGCCGAGGACACGATGAGCGCCAGCAGCCTCTCCGCGACGACACCGTCAACGATCGCGAGGCTCGCCGAGCTCTCACCGAACACTCTTGCCCTGATGCATGGCTCGTCGTACACCGGCGACTGTGCCGCCGCCCTCACCGCACTTGCCGCGGATTACAGCCGCCGGATCGCGGCAGCCAACTGAGTCGTCGTACGACGGAAAAGGAGCCTGTGATGGTCAGCGCACGTACGGGGGAAGAGCGGATCTACGTCGACGCGTCACCGGACGCCGTGTGGAGCCTGCTCTCCGACGTGGAACGTATGGGCGAGTGGAGCCCGGAGTGCTACCGGGTCGCGTGGATCGACGGCGCCAGCTCGCCGGCGAAGCCAGGCGCTCGCTTCAAGGGCTCGAACAAGTGGGGCCCGGTCCGCTGGTCGATGACGTGCGAGGTGAAGTCCGCCGAACCGGGACGCGAGATCTCGTGGGCGACAGTCCAAGGCGGCCGCGAGCTGGTCACGTGGAAATACCGGTTCGAGCCGGTCAACGGAGGCACCGAGGTGGTCGAGTCCTTCGACGTTCACTTTCTGCCACTTGGACCACGGATCTTCGAGGACTACCTGATGGTCAATCGCGACAAGCACAGGTCGGCAGCAATGGCGGCGACACTCGGCCGGATCAAAGCAGCGGCGGAAGCCAAAGCCTGACGCTCATGTCAGGCTTAGCCCCATGGTTGATGAGGCGGGCGCAAGCGAGGGACTGACCCGACGCCGGGTCCTCGGTACGGCGAGTCTGCTGCCACTGGCGGCACTGGTCCCCGACCTGGTCGCCGAGTCCCGCGCCGACGCAGCGAGCGGCACGGCGTACCGATTCTTCACCGCCCACCAGGCCGCGGTGATCGACGCCGCGACCCGACGAATTGCACCCGGACCGGAGGACGACATCCTCGAAGCCGGTCATCCCGGGGCTCACGAGTGCGGCGTCGTTCGCTACATCGACACGATGTTGTCGATGTTCGACCACCGCGTGCCGAAGCTGTTCGCCGGCGGGCCGTGGAGCAACCGCCACTCCAAGGGCCCGAACCACATGAAGACGTTCGTGAAGCCCGACCGCGCGCAAGCGCAGGCCTGGCGCAAGCGGATCAAGGAGCTGCAGCGCACATACCGCAGCGGCGTGAAGCTTCTCGATTCGCAGGCCGGTGGCAGCTTCGCAACGGCATCGGCGCAGGACCAAGACCAGATCCTCGCGGCGGGAGCGGTTGCACCGTTCACCACCGTGCTGTTCCAGCACACGATCGAAGGGATGTACTCCAACCCCGAGTACGGCGGCAACAGGAACCTGCTCGGGTGGAAGGAGGTGGGCTTCCCCGGCGACATCCAGCCTCGCGGCTACACCACCCGTGACATGCAGGCCGTCGACATCGACATCATCGATCCGACCGGGATCGTCAGCGACCTGCTCGCCAACTTCCCGATGGTCGCGGAGGCCTACGCCAGCGGGGTGTGGCGGCGTGTCTAACGCGCACGGAACGATGCGGAAGGCCGTCATCGCCGGCAGTGGAGCCGGCGCAAGCGTGATGGCCGTGACGCTCGCCGAAGCCGGCTGGCACGTCGTACTGCTCGAGAAGGGCCCGAACTACTTCACCGGGCTCGGCAAGCACTGGCCGCCGAAGACCGTGTTCTCCAACGACAACCTCAAAGCGCTCCGCAACTTCGAGCAGCCCGACCCGGAGGCCTACCCCCGCACCTTCCGGACCAGCGCCGCACAGAAGAGCGGCTACTACGTCGGCGACGTGAACAACCTGTCAGTAGCAGTCGGCGGCGGCACCATTCACTACGGCGCCGCGATGCCGCGGTTCTGGGACATCGACTTCAAGCAGCGGTCGATGCTCGGCCCGGTCGACGGTGCGGACGTCCAAGACTGGCCGTTTGAGTACGCCGACCTCGAACCGCTCTACGACCACTTGGAGCGCGCCGTCGGCGTGCAGGGCGACATGGCGGCCATGCCGCACGACCCGGTCCTCAAGCACGCACCGCGCAAGCGGGACTACCCGATGAGGTCCGGCCCGCAGAAGCGCGCATCGATCGTCGTGAGCGCCGGCGCGAAGGCGCTCGGACTGCACCCATATCCGTTCCCGAGCGCGATCAACTCCGAGCCGTACAACGGACGGCCGGCGTGCAACAACTGTGGGTTCTGCAACGCCTACGGCTGTCCGACCTCTGCCCGCGGCAGCGCTCTCGACCTACTGCACCGCGCGTTGCTGACCGGTCGCGTCGAGATCCGCCCGGAGACGATGGTCTACGGCGTCGAGATGAAGGGCCGCAAGGCCAAGGGTCTTCGCTGGATCGACCAGCACGGCCGGCGCGGCGTCGAGCACGGCGACATCGTGATCCTCGCAGCGTCCGGAATCGAGAGCGCCCGGATCGCGCTGATGTCGAAGCTGCCCGACCCGCACCATCGGATCGGCAAACGGCTGATGTTCCACTACTTCACTTCCGGGTTCGGCGTCTTTCTCGACCAGCGGATGCATGCGTACAAGACGTGGGGCGTCGAGACCGCGTGCATGGAGGACTTCTCCGACCCGGACTTCACCGGCGCGCGCGCATTCGCGAAAGCCCAAGGACTCCCCTACATCCGGGGCGGGTTGTGCGAGATGGGTGGCAGCCAGGAGGTCATCCCGGAGGCGCAGTTCTACCAATTCATCTTGGCAGCGATCCAGCCACAGCAACCCTTCGGTCGCGCGTTCAAGGAGCTGATGCGGACCTCACTGCTGCGCGAGCGGTTGGTCGGCATCCAGATGGTCGGCCACGACCTGCCGTACCTGTCGAACAACATCACCCTCGACCCGAAGGTCCGGGACCAGTTCGGGCTCCCGGTGCCGCGAATCACGTACGCACCGGGCAAGCACGAGAACGTCGCGCAGGAGTTCTACATCCCGTTGCTCACCGCGATCCTCGTCGCCTCCGGCGCGAACGCAGCAGCGGCCGTGCCGGCGAACACCGCACTATTGGGCGAGAGCGGAACGATCCCTGCGACGCGTCACATCCTCGGCGGGATGCAGATGGGTACAAACGAGAAGACCAGCGTGGTGAACCAGTGGGGCCGGATGCACCACACCGACAACGTCTACGTCGCCGACGGCGGAGTCTTCACGACCTCAGGGGCCCAGAACCCCACGCTCACAATCATGGCCGTCGCACTGCGAATGGCCCGCCACCTTGCGGGGACGGGCCATTCACACGCGAGCTAGCTACGGGGCGGGGCAGGTCTGCTTGTAGGCGCAGACGTTGAAGGACTGACCGTCGGCGTTGAGCGCTGACGTTGTCGCTTCGTTCACCACACCCGGCGAGAGGTTGATCAGTGTCGGGTTGCCCTGCGCGATCGTGTGGGTTCCGGTCGCGTCGGTGTAGGTCGACGTGGGGCCGAAGTGCGTCGTACCGGTGTTGGCGAGTAGCGTCTGCGCGACCAGCGTCGGCGCCTCGTGAATCCACTCGGCCGAGGAGTGCGACGACGCGTAGGGGATCGTCTTCGCCCAGGTCCAGTGCTGTGTCGGGTCCTTGATCGAGATCGCCCACTGACCCGGCGAGCTCTCCGAGATCGCCACCGACACCTTGTCGCCCGGCTTCACCGTGCAGGCCGGGTCACCGGTGCAGTTGTCGATCGGCGTCTCGGAAGCCGGAAGGATCTCGTACCAGGCGCCGTACTGCGGACCGCTGAGCGGGTTGTCCGGCAGCGAGTTCTCCGAGATGCCCGCCTGCACGAGGTCGGAGGTGTTGTAGCCGCCGATGCCGGTCCACGTCGCGGCGAAGCCCGGCGGGACCAAGGCTGCGGCGGACGGAACGGTGAAGGTCGAGCTGACCGCCGTGATGTTGCCTGACGCCGGGGTCACGGCGTAGCCGGCCCAGTTCAGGCTGGTGGTCGTCCCCCCGTGCTTGGGCAACGCCTGCTTGGCGTGAGCCTTCAGTAGCCGACCGGAGGTCGCAGCGGCTTCAGCTGTCGGGATGACGGCAACCGCAACCGCGCACAACGCGATCGGAACGACCGTGCCGAGGATCTTGCGTCGAAGCATGCGAGCCCAATCCCTAGGCGCAGGTGAGGCGAGAAGAATCCCCCACGCGGCGAATCATGACAGACGTCGGACAGGGGTTGCCCGTCACCGATCTTGCCAAACTTGTAACGAATGCCGGTTTCAGGCGGTTACGGCTTGTTGGCGAGCACTAATGCCCGAGTAGGACAGGCGCGGGCGGCGCGGCGAGCGTGAGTGAGCAGGTGCTCGGGGATCTCGCCAGCTTCAAGGATCGGATAACCCCACTCGTCCAGCTCGATCCGCTCGGGCAGCAGGTCGGCGCACAGGCCATGGGCCGCGCACCGGATCGGGTTCAGCTGCAGCGTCATCGGGCCAGCCCCGGGATCGGCAGGAAGGGCGCGGTGGTGGTGCCGGAACAGGGCCGTCCGGCCCGGTGCATCGCGACGTCGTCGGCAAACGTCTCGAGGGCGCTCGCGACCAGCCGCACCGCACCGTCGGGGTGACGGCAGGCCCCGCGACCGGGCACGACGTCGAGCCAGCGGTTCAGCGCCGGCCAGGTCTGCTCCTCCCAGACTCCCACGGCCAGCGCAGACATCGCATCAGCGATCGCGGGGAGTCCGTTCAGGCAAGGTCCGCACTGCTTGGCGCTGTGCGCAGCAAGGTACGACGCGACCCGCGCCGTCTCGGCGAGCCCGCAGCTGCCGGGCGGAAGTACGGCGATCACACCGGCGCCGAGCGCAGCACCGATCTCGCGCAGCGAGTAGTGCGTCAGCGGCAGCCGCTCAGCAACCTTCGCCGGGACCCAGCATCCGAAGTAGCCGCCAATGAGAACCGCATCGGACGCCTTGAGCGACAGACCGGCCGCCCTCACGACCCGGCCGATCGTCGTACCGGTCGCGACTTCCGCCACCCGCCGGTCGGTGTGCGCTCCGCTGACGGTGACGAGCATCGTGCCGGGCTGCGCCGGATCGCCGAGCTCGCCGAACCAGTCCGGCCCGAAGCGCGCGATCGTGGCGAGGTGCGCCAGTGACTCGACGTTGCTGATCAACGTCGGCCGGCGGTCGACGCCACGCT
>JADMIO011135845.1_pt1 | contig 21049 bp, 13 predicted proteins | sample 8958161 | NCBI WGS metagenome assembly JADMIO01 (sample SAMN16585339, study PRJNA669376) | soil metagenome | isolation source: Crop rotation soil | place: USA: Cullars Rotation, Alabama | collected 2011 | reverse complement strand
CGGCGGCCGCCGTCACGGTCAGCGGCGGGGCGGGGAACGATACGCTGACCCTCTCAAATGCTGGCGGGGCGAATCCGGTTTTCCTCGCCGGCGGCGGCACCACGAACACGATCAATCTCGGCAGCGGCACGTGGACGGTGAACGCGGACCTCGGCGCGGGCGGGGCGCTCGTGACGATGAACGCGTCCGGCGGCAACGTCGTCTTCGGCTCGACGCAACACCTTGCCTCGCTGGCGATCGGATCGACTCGCACCGGCACGGTGACCGCCAACGGAAATCGCGTGCTCGTCACCGATGCGCTTACGCTGGTCGGTACGGGAAAACTCGATTTGAACGACAACGATCTGGTCGTGAAGAGCACGTCCGCATCGACGTTCGCCACGGTCGAGGGCTACGTTCGCACGGCGTACAACTTCGGCGGATGGAACGGCACAAGCGGGATCTTCAGCACTACGGCGAAGAACAATCCGACGCCGAACACCACGCTCGGAACGCTTCGCGGATCCGAGTACATACCGGTCAGCGGATCAACGTTCGACGGCGAAACGATCCTGACGAATTACGTGCTCATCAAATACACGTACTTCGGCGACGTGGATTTCAACGGCCAAGTCGACGGCAGCGATTACAACACGATCGATTTTGGATTCCTCAGCGGGCGAACCGGGTGGGCAAACGGCGACGTGAACTACAGCTCTCAAATCGATGGCACCGACTACAACAGCATCGACTTCGCCTTCCTCACGCAGTTCGGCGTGCTTTGAGAGTGCGCTGCTTGCCCATTTCACCCAACTTCGCGGGGTGCGTGAAGCGAATCTAATCGCGGAGATGACATCTTCGCGAAGTACCAATTCGTGCCGCTGAAGACGCAGAATTGCGTTGGCGCTCAGCGTTAGTCTTCTTACATTTCTCTGCCATCTGCGTGCAAGCGGGCTTCTTGCACCACCGTGTTGCTGAACATGACCTACCCGAGCGCGCCTCGCGCGCTGCATTCTCGGCTCATCGTGCGTTCGCGATCTCCAGTTCGCGCGCCCGACGCGTTCGCGCTTGAACATCTTGAGCCACGCGTGCTATTCCACGACGTGAACGGGTCGTATTACGACCCGGCGCTCAACGCGATCGTCTATCCCCACGAACATCGCATCGAACCGATCACGCAAAACACGCACGGTGGAATCACCAATCCAAACGCGCTGAAGACGAAGCAGACCGGCGATCCCAGCCTCACCGGGCAATGGAGCGCGCCGGCGAGCATCGGCGCCGTCGCGATCGATTCGATCGTGCTGCCGACTGGCAAAGTGTTGTGGTGGGATTTCATCAACGCGCGCGAGATGGATCCGACAACGCTCGCGATCACGAGTAACACATCGCCCGGCTACGAGATCTTCTGCGCCGGCCACGCGTTCCTTCCGGACGGTCGGCTGTTCGTCGCCGGCGGGGAGAGCAACGGCGACGACGGCATCGCGCGGGCGAGCATCTACGATCCGATCGCGCACACGTGGACGGCGGTCCCGGATATGTACCAGCGCCGCTGGTATCCCACGCTCACGCCGCTGAGCGATGGCGACATCCTCGTCACCTCCGGGCGATACAAAATTACTGATGGATACGCGGTCGCGCAGATGCCGCAGATTTGGGATGTGCAAACGTCGAGCTGGCGCAACCTCACCACGGCGCTGCGCGAGCAGTGGCTGTATCCGTGGATGTTCCTCGCGCCCAACGGAAAGGTATTCGAAGCCGGGCCTGGGCAATCGACTGCATGGATCGACACCGCCGGCACGGGGAGCTGGTCGACCGGTCCGTCGAGCCTTTACGGCGATCGTGATGCGGGCACGGCGGTGATGTATCGGCCGGGAAAGATCATGCTCGTTGGCGGAAGTCGCTTCTCGAGTCAGCCGCCGACGGGAAGCGCCGAGCTCATCGATCTCAATGCGGCAAATCCGCAGTGGCAAACCACCGGCTCGATGCAAACCGGACGTCGTCACACGACCGCGACGCTGCTCGCCGACGGTTCGGTTCTCGTCGCCGGCGGAACGACCGCGATGGGGTCAAACGTCGCGTACGTGAACAACGTCGACATGGCCGCTTACACACCGGAGATTTGGAATCCCGACACCGGGCAATTCACGCAGATGGCGCAGATGGCGACGCGCCGGCAATATCACTCGACGTTCGTCCTGCTTCCCGACGCGCGCGTGCTGGCCGCCGGCAGCGGAAATCCGATCGCTACGGGAACGCTGAACGGCACGCCGGACTTCAATCACAACGATGCGGAAATCTTCTCGCCGCCGTACTTGTTCAAAGGTGCGCGTCCGACCATTACATCCGCGCCGAGCAGCATCGCGTACGGAAGTCAGTTCGCGCTGACGACTCCGAACGCCGCCAACATTAGCAAGGTGACAATGGTGCGGCTGAGCTCGATGACGCACGACTTCAATCAAGAGCAGCGCATGGATGTGCTGAACTTCACGCGCTCCGGCAACACGCTCACCGTCAACGCGCCGGCGAATTCGAATCTCATGCCGATCGGCCCGTACATGATCTTCGTGCTCAGCGATCAAGGCGTGCCGTCGGTGGCGGCGATGACGTCGCTCGGAACGGCGGCGGTGCCGACGGTCCAGTCGGCGAACTTCCAGTATCTCACGTCGAACAGCGTGCAGGTTCAGTTCAACACGCCGGTGATCAACGTCGATCTTTCCGACTTGATCCTTCGCCCGCTGTCCGGCGGAGCGGATGTTTCGCCGACGAGCTTCAGCATCAACGGCAACTCGGTCACGTATGGGTTTTCGAACGCGCTTCCGAACGCGAATTACGAAGTGCGCCTCGCCGCCGGCAGCGTTGCGAACGTGAACGGCACCACGCTCGCCAGCGGGTTCGTGTTCCAAGATCCATCGCTGTTCGCGCTGGCCGGCGATGCGAATCGCGATCGGCACGTCGATTCGCTCGACAGCGCGATCGTCACCGCACACCTCGGCCAACCTGGTGATTTCTCCGCCGGCGATTTCGATCGAAACGGAACGGTGAACGCCGCGGACGTCGCGATCCTCAACACGAACTTGAAGCTCTGGTTGCCCGCGCAGGGTGCGCTGTCCCTTCCGGCGACGTCCGGGAACGATGCGTATCGGCTACGCGTTGAAAATTCGACGCTGCTGGAAGTGTTCGCCGGCGCTGATGCGACTGCTACGTATCGATTGGTGCGCGGCGCGTGCTCATCGATCTCCTTCACCGGCGGCGCGGGAAACGATGCGTTCACGCTCGATTTCGGCAACGGCAATGTGTTCCCCACCGGCGGATTGAGCTTCGACGGCGGCACTCAATCCGACACGCTCACGATCCTCGGCGGCGCGGGATTGGACATCGCCACGTTTGATGCGACCAGCGTCGCGATCGCCGGCGGGATCGTCGCGCGATCGAACGTCGAATCGATCGTGTTCGACGGGAAGGGCGGCGCTGACGTCGTCTCCGTCACCGGCGGGCCGACCGTGACGATTCCAACGTCGCAGCGTTTCGCATCGCTCTCGATTGCCAACGGCGCATCGGTGGTCGCAACGGCCGCGAGCAACTCGGTTCTCGTCGCCGGCACGCTTTCGATCGGCGCGCAGGGCGCGCTCGATCTGAACGACAACGACATGCTCGTCACGGTCACGTCGATGCCGACGATCGAATCGTATCTCTCCAGCGCCTACCACTTCGGCGGATGGAACGGCGCCGGTGGAATCTTCAGCACGACGGCCAAGGACAGCGGGCAAAACATCACGCGGCTCGGCGTGCTGAGCGGCGCTGACTTCGCCGCGACGCACGGCGGAACGTTCGACGGTGAGACCGTTCATCCCAGCGATGTCCTGGTGAAGTACACGTACTACGGCGACGTGGATTTCAACGGACAAGTCGACGGAACCGACTACAACACGATCGACTTCGGATTCCTCACGGGTCGCACCGGTTGGGCGTACGGCGATGTGGACTACAATGGCCAAGTCGACGGCAGCGATTACAACCTGATCGACTTCGCATTTCTCACTCAGCCCATCGTTCTCTAAACGATTTTTTCGCAATCAGATTTTTGCGTGAACACATCGACCGGTGTAGCGGTTCTATGCGTACGTGCTTCATGCGTTCGCGGGGGCCGGGCGTGGCGTTCATACCACAAATTGATTGTCTTCCGGAGGGTTCGGCATGTTCGTTCGATCTCATCGCTCGGCTCGTCGTCGTATGTGGTCTACGTTGCAGTCGCTTGAGTCGCGCCGATTGATGGCCGCGGGCGCGCTCGACACGACGTTCGACACGGATGGCAAGCAGTCGATCGATTTTCACCAGCGCGCCGATCAGGCGCTCGGCGTGGCGACGCAGGTCGATGGGAAAGTGATCGCGGCCGGCTGGACGCAAGTCGATGACACGCCCGGCGGGCGCGATTGGGCGATCGTTCGCTACACCGCAACCGGCGCGCTCGATACGACGTTCAACGGCACCGGATCGCGGCAGATCGATTTCTTCGGGCGTGAAGACGAGGCGCAGTTCGTCCTGGTTCAGCCGGATCAGAAAGTCGTCGTTGTCGGAAAATCGTTCGACCCCGCGCGCGGCACGCCGGTCACGATCGTGCGACTCAATGCAGATGGCTCGTTCGACAACTCGTTCGGCACCAACGGCATCGCGACGGTTTTCCCCGCGAACGGTTCGTTCAGCGCTTACGCCGCCACGCTCGATGCAAACTCGCGCATTGTCATCGCGGGCAACACCGCACAAGTGGTCGATGGGGTGAATCAAGTCGATTTCGGCGTAGCGCGCGTTACGAACGCCGGCGTCGTCGACACGAGCTTCGGCGGCGGGGATGGTGTAAGCAGCGCGGCGCTATCCATTTCGACCGACATCGCCAAAGCCGTCACCGTCGCGCCCGGCGGGCGCATCGTGATCGGCGGAACCGTTTCACGCCCTGCGACGGCGACGAAATACACGGACTTCGGATTGGCCGCGTTCAACGATGACGGCTCGATCGATAACACGTTCGGCACGAATGGAACGACGATCACGCGCTTCGGACCGGAAGTCGGCGCGACGAGCGAGATCAACAAGCTTGCAATCAATTTTGACGGCAAGGTCGTCGCGGCCGGTCGCGCGTTCACGTACACGAACAGCGAAGGCAACGATTTCGCGCTCGCTCGCTACAACGTCGATGGCTCGCTCGACACGACGTTCGGCGGCGATGGAAGAGTCACCACGCGCGTCGGCGGCGGGTTCGACAGCGCGTCTGCCGTGCAGATCCAGGATGACGGCAAGCTTGTCGTCGGCGGGACTGCGGGCTCGGGGAACGAGAACGGCGAGATGGATTTTGCGCTGGCGCGTTACAACGACGACGGCTCGCTCGACGCCACGTTCGGCACGAACGGCGTGACGATCAGCAACTTCAACGCGTCGATCAACGCCGCCAATCGCGATCGCATCTTCGCGCTGGACTTGGCCGATGACGGCAGCATCGTCGTGGCCGGCGAAGCGCAGACGAATCCGCTGATTCCTGCGACGTTCAACTTCGCGGTCGCGCGCTACACGAACGATACGTTCCAGACGATCCACCTGCGCGGCGACGCGACGGCGATCGGAAAGAACGACGCGTTCCGCATCGTCCGCAACGGCTCGAAGCTCGACTTCTACATCAACAACACAACGAGCACGCCGAACTTCTCGAACCCGGCCGATCACACCGGCGCGATCATCGTCGAAGGCTTCGGCGGAAACGACACGCTCACGTTCAGCGGCCAAGCCAACAACGGCGGCGGCACCGTCTTCGCGCCGACGTTTCTCGGTGGCGGCGGACACGACAGCGTGCTCGTGCCGGCCGGTGCAACCTACTCGATGTTCTACGATTCGCAGATCAACTCGGCCGACTTGAACCTCGACGTCGCGCTCGGCGGCAACGTGCAGGTGTTCGCGAAACAGCACATCGGCTCGCTGAACCTCGCCGGCAACCTGAAGATCAACGGCGACGATCGCCCGATGGTCATGAAGAATCTCACGCTGGCCGACACCGGCGTGCTGGACGTGACGACGAATTCGCTGATCGTCGATTACAGCGGCAGCGCTTCGCCACGCGATGGCGTGCAAAGCTCGATCACCTTCGCGCGCAACGACGGCGCGTGGGATCGGGCCGGCATCACCAGCTCGTTCCTGCGCAACGGCGTGCCCGCGAACCGTTCGCTCGGCGTGCTCGAATCGAGCGAATACTTCGCCAGCAGCGGCGCCACCACCTTCGCTGGCGAAGCGCTCGACGACACCGCCGTGCTCGTGAAATGCACCTACTTCGGCGACGTGGATTTCAACGGCCAGGTCGACGGAACCGACTACAACATCATCGACTTCGGTTTCCTCACCGGAAGAAGCGGCTGGGCGAACGGTGACGTCGACGGCAACGGGCAAGTCGACGGGACCGATTACAACTCGATCGACTTCGCGTTCCTCACGCAGGATCGCGTCTTGTAGGGCGCGTGCGAGAAGGAACAACTCGAGAGATCTTCGCAGCAGATTCCGCAAGATCTGTACTGGTGCCGCGTTAGAAAAATTAGTCGCGTCCTCGCGTCGCGGTTTCTCGGTGCGTCCCCGTTTCTCGCTGCGCGGTATTGCGACGCGCGTTTGGGAAATCGCTGACTCTGGTCGCGGCTGCCCGATTAGACTCTCACCGTGCCCCACAACCCGCTGAATTACCGGCGAGTACCCGCGGACAACGCACGTCTGCGATTATCCCGTTATGAGCTTGCCATTATCGTGACGGGTGCGGCGGCGTCGCTAGCGGTCATCGTCGGAGCGGTCTATTACTTCTTCGCTTACATGTTGCGCATGCCAAAGTTCTAGCGGTGAGAATCTCAAACTGACCCACTACCGAATCTTGTCGCGTCGCCGCACTGGCGGCGGTACAACTTGATCATGCGTTTCGCGTCGCCGTCGACATGCTTCGAGTCGCTTGAACCTCGTCTGACGTTCAGCGGCTTGACGATCATCACGCACGGATTGCAATCCTCCGGCGTGTTGCCGCAGTGGGTCGATCGAATGGCCGAAGCGGTCGACAAGCGCATCGAGCCGGCGGCGACGGCGAGCTGGACGGATGCGGCGTTCTATCGCATGCGCGCGACGGGAAGCTCTCCCGTCACGATCTCGGATTTCTCGCACGTCGCCGGACCATCGCCGGCAACGTCATCTACCGGCGAAGCGGTCATCGCGCTCGATTGGGCGTCGGTATCCGGACTCAGCGGACCGTCGACCGCGCTCATCGCGGCGGCCGTCGTTAACGCGCTTTCGAATGCGGGCCCGAGCCTTGGGTTCAGCAACAACGCGCTGACGCTGCCGGTTCACCTGATCGGACACAGCCGCGGCGGATCGCTCGTCGGCGAGGTCGCGCGGCTGCTCGGACAGCAAGGGGTTTGGGTCGATCAACTCACCACGCTCGACGCGTTTCCGATCGGCAGCGATCCATCCGTCAACATCAGCGACAACGTTTATTACGCCGACAATTTCTACGAGACGAGCGACCTGTTCGTGCACGGATCGCCGATCAACGGCGCGAACAATGTCGGTCCGCTCAACCTTCCCGGCGGCGCGGGGCTCGCGCATTCGGACGTGCACACGTTTTATCACGGCTCGATCGACCGCGCCGCGACGGGCGACATGGATGTCACGCTCAATCCCGCGTGGTACGGCAACACGCTAGGACGCGCCACCGCCGGCTTCGATGCATCGCGCGTCAGCGGCGGCGCGCGAGCGGCGGCAGGACTTTCATCGCTCGGCGCGGGGAGCGCCACGCGAACGCACGTTATAACAGTCGATCCGGTTCCGCGCCCGAATCTTAGTCTGCTTTCGATCACCGGCGGAACGAACGGCGCGTTTTCGGTCGGCGATGCGTTCACGCTGAACTACCGATATCAAACGCACACGTCGAGCTCCGAGATCGACGTGTATCTCGACACCGATCAGAACCTGTTCAACGGTTTTTCCCGCGTCTTCGCGATCGACGCGGCGCTGCCGCAAACGGGCGCCACGCCGAACACGCTCGCGCGTGCCGTGGGTGGCACGTGGTCGAGCGCCGCGCTTTCGCCGGGCGTGTATTACATCAACGGGATCATCACGGACGGCTCGGCCGGTCATCAGCGCGTCGCATCGCTCGCGCAGCCGGTGCTCGTCACGGCCGACGGCATGCAGCTGATCACGAAGCGTTGGGCCGACGACACGGCGAATCACGATTGGGCCGAGCCGCGCAACTGGTCTCCGGGCGCGGCGCCGGGCGCGACAGATCGCGCGCTCGTTCATTTCGGGCAAAGCAATCTTGCGACCGACGCAGGTGTGCGAGCGCTCACCGTCGCCAGCAGCGCATCGTTGACGGCGTTCGCAACGCAACACATCGGCGCGGTCAACGTGATGGACAACGCGCACGCCGCGCTCGCTACGAACGGCGGACGGATCCTCGTCGCGAAACAACTGACGATCGAATCCGGCGGCGACGCTGAATTCGACTTGGCCGACAACGATCTGCTTATCGATTACGACGGGCTAGCGTCGCCGCTGTTGTCGGTCGAAGGCTGGATCCGGACGGCGTCGAACGCGGGCGTGTGGGACGGCCCGGGACTGACGAGCAGCGCCGCGCGCACCGCGCCGCTGGCGATCACGACGCTCGGCGCACTTCGCGGCGACGAATATCGTGCGCTGGGCAACACGAGCTTCGACAACGAACCCGTCGACGACAGCAGCGTCCTCGTCAAATACACCTACTTCGGAGACGTCGATTTCAACGGCCAGGTCGATGGCAGCGACTACAACAACATCGATTTCGGCTTCCTGACCGGACGAAGCGGTTGGGCCAACGGCGACGTCGATTTCAACGGCCAGGTCGACGGGAGCGACTACAACTCGATCGACTTCGCGTTTCTCACGCAGGGCGGAGTCGTGCTTTAGCAGCGCGTTCTCACGAAAGACTCACGCAAAACCGCGCGGAAGCTGGGCAAAGAGCGCATCCGCTCCGTCGGTCTCCCGATGCGGATTCTCAAGAACATCGGTATGATCCTCGACGTTCTTCCTTCGTGGCGATGGGCCATGTTCGGGGAGTTTGACTGGGCTAGTTTGTCGTCAATTCAGTTTGTGCGCGCCGCGCGCCAGACCCGGTGTGTTTGCGCGTCTGTGGAGTTCATCGCATGACATCTCGCGTTCAACGTCAAATCAATCGTTCGATCAACGCCTGCGAAACGCTCGAGTCACGCCTGCTCTTCACGATCCCTGGCACGTCGCTGGATATCTGGCACACCTATGCGCAGGCAACTTTAGATCTGCAGACGATCGCCAATACTTATCCGACGCTGACGAAGCTGGTCAGCCTCGGCACGACGGCCTCGACGAATCCGGTTCGACAAATCTGGGCGCTGGAGATCACCGACAATCCCGGCGTGCAGGAGGATGAGCCGGAGTTTTACTATCAGGGCTCGATGCACGGCGACGAGCCGGTCGGAATGGAGAACAGTTTTCATCTGATCCAGACGCTGCTCGAAGGTTACGCGACCACGCCGCGATATCAGTCGATTGTCAACAACATGGATCTGTGGTTCGTGCCGAACATGAATTGGGACGGCTACAGCCGCACGGGCGGCGCGCGTCGCGAGAACTTGAATGGCGTCGATCTCAACCGCAACTTCCCCGAGTGGACGACAACGTCCGGCGGGTTCGGCAACATGCTCGATGGTCCCGCCCCGAGCACGGCCGGACGTCAGCCGGAAACCATCGCGATGATGAACTTCCGGCGATCGCATCACTTTGTAGCGGCGGCGAATTTCCATGGCGGGGATCTCGTCGTGAACTATCCGTGGGACACGAACAACAACGGCATCGCGAACTACGCCGCCACTCCGGAAGACGCGATGTTCCGCGAGTTCTCCCTGACCTATTCGCGACAGAACTCGCCGATGTTCACCCAATCGGCGTCACTCTTCCCGCAAGGGATCACGAACGGCGACGACTGGTACGAAGTGAACGGCGGCATGCAGGACTGGGCATACATTTACACCGGCAGCAACGACGTCACGATCGAGCTCGGCTATACGAAGTATCCATCGGCGACCACGCTGCCGACGCAGTGGACCAACAACCGCGAGTCGATGCTCCAATTCATCGAAGCTGCGAATTGGGGTGTGCGCGGATTCATCACCGATGCGACGACGGGCGCTCCGCTTGCAGCGAAAATCACGGTGCTCGGGTTGACGCAGACACCGGCGCCGGACGCCGCGCACCCGTCGACGCACACGACGTTTTCCGATCCGGCGCTTGGCGATTACCACCGCATGCTCTTGCCCGGAACGTATCAGCTGAAGTTTGAAGCTGCGGGCTACACCCCGCAGACGCTGAGCGTCACGATCGGCGCGAAGACGACCGATGCGACGCTGACGCAGCGGATGAACGTGGCACTGGCCGCGATCGACACGACTCCGCCGACGGTGCAAGCCACCTATTTTGATTACTCGGCGTCTGCGCCCGCCCTGACGTTGAAGTTCAGCGAGAACGTGCTGGCAAGCCTGACCGCGGGTGACCTGAACCTTCAAACGCCGTCCACGACGATCCCCTCCGGAGACATCACGCTGTCGAATTATGATGCCGGCACGAACACCGCGACATTCACGTTTCCAAATTACGCCGGCGGCAAGCTTCCCAGCGGGGCGTACAGCGTCACGCTCAAGCCGAACAGCGTGACCGATGCATCGAACAACTCGGTCGCGATCTTCTCTTACTCGTTTCTTTACATCAACGGGTTGAACGGCGCTGCGCCCGCGGCCAACGACTCTACGTACGTCCGGCTCAGCCCGATCAACCAGATCATTCAAGTCTGGCAGAACGTTCCTACTACGGGCTCGGCGACATACTCGATGCCGCTCACGGTGGCGTCGCAGCTCGTGATCGACGGGAACGGCGGGAACGACACGCTCACGCTCGATTTCACGAACGGTGACATGCGGCCGACGGGCGCTGGACGAAGCTTCGGATACCGCTTGGGCGCGCAATCGGAAACGTTGAAGCTGACCGGGCCGACGAGCTGGACGTTTGCGACCGATCCGGCACTGGATGCGAATCAGCCGAACCTGGCGCTTGAGCTTTCCAACGGCGCGAGCGCCACGTTCACCGCGCCGCTCACGCATCTCGACGGGCTGACGGTCGCCGCCGGCGGCAGCGCGTTTGTCGCGACGAACGGAAATCGCACGCTTGTCACCAAAGTGCTTTCGCTGACCGGCGACGGCAAGCTCGATCTGAACGACAACGACTTCATCGCGACGAACACGCCCAAGGGAACGGTTGAAGATTACGTTCGCGCGGCGTACGACTTCGGCAACTGGGACGGCATCGGCGGGATCTTCAGCAGCGCCGCGAAGAACAATCCCGGCGCGACCACGACGCTCGGCGTGATGAGCGGCGACGAGTACCTCACCAACGCCAACGCCGATCACTTCAACGGAATCCCAGTCGTCGGCTCGGACGTGCTGATCAAGTACACCTACTACGGCGACGTCGACTTCAACGGGCAAATCGACGGCTCGGATTACAACACGATCGACTTCGGCTTCCTCACCGGCGCCTCGGGATGGGCCAACGGCGACGTCGATTACAACGGACAAGTCGATGGCAGCGACTACAACTCAATCGACTTCGCGTTCCTCACGCAGAATGGCATCCTGTAGCCGCGCGCGGTGCAGACGGAATAGATTGGCAATCTTCGCGCCAGACTGTGGAATCTGCGCTGCGGTGGCGCGAGCGCCGAATTACGGTCTAGTCAGATCGGGTGCGGCGGGGCATCTTGAGCAACATAGGGGCGGCGCGCGTTCGGTCGTACTCTCTCAGCTCACGCTAGGTGCACGTCCCCTTTCCGGAGTGGTGAAATGCGGTCGCGATTTGTTCACGCTCGCATCTGGCTCGCGCTGCTGATCGCGGCGTGGGTCTTGTTCGTTCGGACGCCGGCCGTGCAAGCGATCGGCTGGGGGCCGACGGATTTTCTCATTTCGGGCGCGCCCAACTTTCCCGATCGCATCGGCGTGTTCTCGCAGAGCTTCGTGTTCAAGGGCTACCTCGATCAGAACTTCTTGGGCGTGCAGGGGATGGACTTCGATGCGAACGGCAATCTTGTCGCCGTTGCATCGCTTTCGACGAATCCGGAAGTGCGCGTCTACAGTCCCAGCGGAACGCAGATCGGCGGATTCCTGTCGAACAATCCAGGGCTGCAATTCACCGGCGACCTCAAGGTCGCTCCGAACGGGAATTACGCGCTGGGCAGTTTTAGCAATGGCGTGCAGGTGTATTCGCCGGGGGGGACGTTCGTCACGCAGTACGGCACCGGTGACAGCCGCGGCATCGCGTATCTGCCGGGCGATCGCCTGTGGTCGGGCGGCGCGGGGACGACGGTGAAAGTGTTCGACACGATCAGCAGTGCGCAGGTCGGCACGTTTAGCGCGACTGGACAGACGACGTCGTATTCCATGCAATACAACTCAACGGCGAACACAGTGCTTGTAGTCGACAACGATCGTGATCTCGGTGGCGTGTATGAGCGCGACTTGACCGGCGCATTGCTGCGGGAATTCCATTTAGCAATCGCGCAAACGGAAATCCGAAGTGCAACGCGCGGACCGAACGGAGACGTATTCGGCACAACCGGCGATGCAACAATGCAGGTCGTGCGCTGGAATGAGAGTGGCTCGATCGCAGGATTCTTTTCTGTGTATCCAAGTAATGTTCATCAAGTGCGGATTCTCTGGGCAGGGAACGTGCCGGAACCTGGATTCGGGATCACGGCACTGAGCACGTGCTTGTATCTCTTGCGTCCAAAAAGACGAATATAAGAAATAATTAGGGACAGTCACCCTATTTCCCGCGACGATGTCTCCGAATCGCGGGCGCTGCGCGCTCGCATCACTTTTCGCGCAACGCTTCAGTTAAATGGGAGGCAGCGTGATGTCGCGCGGAATGGCTTCCGAAGCTTCGTCCGAACCAAACAAAGCCAAACCTGGCAGTGTGACAGACTTCTTCGGTGCTTGCGGGGGATTCGCTCGATCGGCGCGCGTGCAAATCTGTAAAAGCAAACCCAAAGGTCGCGAGCAACGAACGGACGAAAAGCGTAAAAACGAACCCACGCCGTAGCGCAGGCGCGCAGCGCCTGCGCTACGAAAATCCGCGGAACGCAAATTGTTTTTGAGGAGAACGGACGCGGCGATCACTCGGCGTCGGGATTGGTCTTCACGTCGATCCAGTTCGCGTGACGCGCGGCCGAGGGGGTTTGCGGGACCATGTCGAGCTGCTGTTGGCCGACCGTGCGGCTGATCGCGTTCGGAGCGGTGTACACGGCGATCTGCAGCTGCTGATCCCAGAGCTTGGCCTGGCGATCCTCGATCTGCGTGTGCAGCCGATTCACCTGGTAGTTCAGTTCCAGCCGCTGCTGACGAAGCTGCAACACGGCGACGCCGATGAGCAGTGCGGCGAAGAGACAGAGGCAGAGTTTGAGCATGGGAGGAAGAAACGATGAACGATGAACGATGAACGATGAACGCGTTCGCCGTTGTTGTCATCCTGAGCGGAGCGAAGGATCTCGGGGGTCAAGCATCGTTCGCATTTCGAGATCCTTCGCTTTGCTCAGGATGACAACGTGTGCAAGTGATCGATCAGTTCGCCGACGCGAGCGACTTCGACGGGAGACGGAGTTTCATACCGACCTGGATGATGTCGTCGTTTGCGCCGCGGAGGACGTCTTTGTTGAGCTCTTTGATGGCGGCGATCGCGTTGGCGTTGCCGCACTGTTCGCTCGCGATCCGCCAGAGCGAGTCACCTTCTTTGATCGTGTACCAGTTCTCCGCGGCCGGTGTGGTCGGCTGCTGCGGAGTTGTGACCGGTTGTTCGGCGGTCGCGACTTGCTGCGAATCAGTCGGTGCGATCGGCGCTGACGAGGTCAGGGAAACCTGCGTCGGAATGCGATACGTTCGGCCGACGATCACGCGATCGGGATTCGCTTGCAGTGACGGATTGAGCGCGACGATCGCATCGCGATTGGTCTTGTTTCCGCTCCCCATCACTTTCATCGCGATCTTCGACAGCGAGTCGCCGGGCTCGGCTTTGTATTCGATGAACGTTCCGTTGGTCGCGACCGCATTGCCCTCGCGCTGCGCGCCCGCGCCGCGCGGTGTGCGGCCGTTCACGTTCGACGGAGTCAGCGGGATGAGCTCTTCGCCGTGCTGACGGGCGACGGAATCGAGCGGCGTGCTCGTCGTGTTGGTCGGAGAGACGGGAGCTTGCGCGACCGACGGCGGCGCGTCGGTGTTTGTGACCGTCGGCGGTTGCTGTTGTGGTTGCTGGGCGTTGGACGGGTTGAGCGCGACGATCGGCTTCTGCTGCTGCTGCGTGTTGCCCGGCCCGACCTTCACGATCTGCACTGGATTCGGTGCGGGCGTGAGCTCGTTCTGCGTCGGCACCTGGTTCTGCGGCGCAACGGTGATCGGCGGAGTAACCGGCGCCGGCTGCGGCCCGGGCTGACCCGGAACGGTCACGGCGGACCGCACGTTGTTCCCCGCGCCCGCGAGCGCGGCCTGCGGCGGCTCGGTGCTGCTCGTCAGATGATCCGACAACAAGATGCCGATCACGATGATGAACGCCAATCCAACCAGCAAACCGATTTTCGTTTCACGCGTCATGTTTGGCCTCAGTTGCTAGTTGCGAGTTGCTAGTTGCTAGTAAGAAACGTGCGACGGTCAGCCGGTCACTAGCAACTCACAACTAGCAACCAGCAACTAGTTTCGACGGACAACACGGAGCTTGGCGGATCGCGATCGTGGGTTGGCGGCGAGTTCGTCGTCGGCGGGGGAGAGGGGCTTTTTCGTCACGACTTGGACAAGCCCGGTCTGCTCCGCCGACCGAAACGCCTGCTTCACCATGCGGTCTTCGGTCGAATGGAAACTGATGATTCCCAGTCGCCCGCCCGACGTTTCACCGCCGCTCCGCAAAATCTTCGGCGCCTGCTCCAGCAACGCCGCGAGATTTTCCACTTCCCGGTTCACGGCCATTCGCAGCGCCATGAACGTTCGGGTCGCGGGGTCGATCTTTTCCGCGTGACGATTGAAATCGCGCGGCATGGCCGACCGAACGAGGTCGGCCAAACGATCCGTTGTATGAATCGGCGAGATGCGTCGCGCTTCGACAATCTTTCTGGCAATTCGTCGGGAATAACGCTCCTGGGCCAGTTCATATAGGACGTTGGCTAGCGCCGTTTCGGGCAATTCGTTGACGAGATGCGATGCATTTCGCGCGATCCGCGGATCGATCCGCATGTCCAGCGGCATCGGTTGCGCGAATGACAAACCGTAGCGATCGTCAAAGAGCTGGTTTGTGCTGAGACCGAGGTCCGCGAGGATCAGGTCGACGGGCGGTTTGCCGACTTCGTTCCACACGTCGAGCAGCTCGGCGAAGTTGGCGTGAAACAGTCGAACGCGGCAGGGCAGTCCGGCCAGTTGCTCTTTGGCAAATTCGAGGTTGTTCGGATCGACGTCGAGTCCGACGAGCAATCCGTCGTTCCCGAGCATTTCCCCGATCGCGCGAGCGTGCCCGCCGCGGCCGAGGGTGCAGTCGAAGTAGGTTTGATTTGGCTTGGGTTCAAACTGCTCGAGAATCTCTCGAACGAGAACGGGTTCGTGACCGGACTTGGGGACTTCCATGAAGCGGACAAGAGTAGATGAGAGCGCGGGATTTTGCGTGGAGGAGGTGTAGTCGCAGCGCTATGCTTGCGTTCGGGGTTTGTTCGGAAGTGGACGGAGCTTGCAGGTGCGCGCTTCGACCCTCACCCGGTTCGGCTGCGCTCACCGCAGGCCGGCCCTCTCCCTGCCAGGGAGAGGGAGATGTCGCGCCGGCCGAATTGTCGTGACGGGCGTTAACCGATTTGCGACGATAGCGATACCGAAGAGCCGGGCATCCGGTGCCCCCGCGAATTCCAGGCGCGGGCCCCATCCGTGGGATGACTCTGCAGTATCGCAACGTAGCGGCCGCGCGTCGTTCACGATGCGCCGTCGACCGACGGGTGAGACGCGATCTTCGATTCCCGCGCGGGTTACCGCCCGCGCGGGAATCGCGTCTTCCCGATCAATCCACCGCACATCGCGAACGATCACGGCCTTGGCGCGACGCGGACACCGCAATCAGTCTCGATCGAGTCCTTTCGATCTGGACTGCAGGCGGCACAAAATCTCCATCGCGCGCACTTCACTCTCCGCAAACGTCAGTCGCTGCTTCTCGCTTCAAGCTTTCGCGCTGCGCGCGCCCGCGTGTCACCATCGCGGAACAAATCGCCTCCGTGCTTGCGATCGCGAGCACGCGGGCGCGCACAGGAGCGAGCGAGAACTTCCGCGTGCGGGTGAACGCGCGCGGCGCATCATGTCGCGCGCGCGATACACCGCATCGGCGGGTGCGTATTGCTGGACGCGCGCACCTCTCCGCGACGCGCGCCCATATGTTCGGTTTCCATCCTTCCCCAGGAGGACGTGATTCCCGCCCTGATCCCCTGGGTCTTTCCTTTATTTTTCTCTCGACCGCCGCGTTTGCTGCTTCGGTCTTTCGAACGAATTGTTACAGTGGCTTCTGCGTTGTCGTCGTCGGCGGTTGAGGTGTCCGGGCTTCCTTTGCTTTCCGTGCGAGCTCGGCCATCTGCGTCAGGTTCTGTTCGAATTGGCTTTCCCAATCGCTTCGGTTCCAGATCTCCAAATGGTTTCGCACTCCGATCAACGTCACTTCGCGCGTCGTGCCGGTGCGACGAAGCATTTTCTCGCTGACGAGAATTCGGCCGGCGCGATCCATTTCAATTTTGCCGGCCATCGCGAAGTACATCTGGTCGAAGGCAAGCACGTCCGCGTTCGGCGCGATGTCGTTCTCGGCGGCGGAGACGATCGACTCGTACGTCTTTTCCAAATACAGCCAAGGCTTGCGGTTCAACCCGATCGTGATGATGAACGCCGTTCCCTGGCCCTCCGGATCGATCGTGCGGCGCAAGTCCGATGGAATCATGAGGCGATTTTTCTCATCAAAATTGAGCTCGAATTCGCCTTGGAGGATCGTGTGCGTCACTTGTTTCTACTTCGTTTCCCGTCGATCCACTTCTTACCACGTCGATCCACCGTCGGCCAGACGAAATCGAAAAACACTTGAATGATTTTTCGGTGTTCGGGAAATGGACGAGCGCGCGCGTGCGCGCTCAACGAGTTACGCGAAGGTTGTTCACATTTTCGCGCGATCGGACTGTGGATAACTTGTTGGATTCGATCGGCGCGTAATCAAGACAACGATGGCCGCGCTCGAGACCAGCAGAATCGCCATCGTTGCGAGCGTGGGGAGGAGCGGGACGCTTTCGTCCGTCAGCCGAATCGCCGAGAGGATCGGGCTCGGCGGAAACGCGGTCGTCCCGCCAGATTCCCGGCCATATTCATTGTGCAAGTAGGCGAGGACGACGCCACCGATTGAGACGGCGCTCGCAACTGCGGCGACAAGATTGCGGTGACGCGGCAGGGCGATCGTCCACATCGCGAGGAGAGCGATCCATCCCGCGACGAAGAGCTCGCTGCGAACGAGTCCGATAATCGATCCGCCCGACAGCGCGCTCGCAAGATGAGCGAATGGAATCGCCGAGACGATCACGAGAATCGCGCGCGTGACGTCTCGCAGCAACAGTGGCGCGAGCAAAGCGGCCGCCGCGATTTGCGCGGCAAGCATGACCGGCAGCGCAAGGTCTTCCGTTGGACGATCGAAGCGCGCCCAAAGCGGCGCGCCGGATGCGCCGAGCGCGAGCGCGGCGAGTTGCACGAGAATCCAAACGGTGATCGCCGCGACGCGCGATGGGTTGGATGAACGGGAAACGGACTCGGCGGGCGCGGTCATCGTGCGGCGAGTGTAACGCGCGCCGTTGCAAGCGCGCGTGTCGTTCATCGCGCAGTGTAGGCGGTCGCTGCGTTGCCGGTCGGATCGGCGCTGGGATAGGTGATCTTATCGAAGCGAATATCGATCCACGGCTGATTCGCATCGACGCGCCCGTACTGCTTCCAGATGCGTTCGAGATAGTTCAGCTTCTGCGCGGTCGAGACTTCTACGAAGAAATCCTTCGCATTCACCGGGCGGCCCCAGCGAATCTCGCTGCCGCGCTGCGTGACGAGCACGAGTTGCGCTTCCTTCTGGTTCACGCGTCCGCCGAAGTTCGCCACGTCGATCCGCGCAATCTCCTGAGCGAACGATTGGCCGTACAAATATCGCGCGAGCTCCAATCCTGATGCGAGATCCTCCCCCGGCCATTTCTTGCCGCTTTCCACCGGTGGATTATGGACACCTTCGATTACGCGGAACTGCAGCTTCTGATCGCGGCCGGTGACGACTTGCGGCAACTGCTTCTCGGTGAACTGCTCGGGCAGCTTTACTCCTTCGCTGTCGACGAGCCAGTAATAGTCCTTCCAATGAACCAGCGCCAGCGGCACGCGATATTCGCAATCGACTTCGATCGTGTCGCCGGCCTGCTTGCCGAACGCGCGGCGGATGAGCTTCACCTGCTTGATCCACGCGTTGCTGCGCAAGCTGTCGGCGACATCGACGAGCAACTGATGATCGAACGTCGAATGCGCACCGAGCGGCTGGGCCGCCGCGATGATCTGTTCGGCGAGATAGTCGCTCATCCACACCGGGCGATCTTTGAGCACGACCTTCGGCGCCTTCGGATAGAAGACGACGCGGCGATCGACGTACCCCTTCAGATATTTGAACCCGACGACGGAGACGGACAGCAGAACCGCGATGATCGATACGTGCACCGCGATCTTCCGCAGCATCGCCGACTGCTCCGGCGTCAACGTCTTCTTGAACGAGATCGGCTTGGACTTTTTCGGTTTAGGCATAAGGGTGCGTGCGCACGCGGAGAGCGAGCGCACACGGAAGACTTATCGGACGAAATAGCCCTTCAACTTCAAAACAGCGCTTGTCATCCTGAGCGCAGCGAAGGAGCTCGGAAGTGAAGGCCGTCCTCGTTCCGAGATCCTTCGCTTCGCTCAGGATGACAGCAGTGCGGTGGCGCGAAGAATCTATGCAGCGGCAGCGGTGCTCGGTCCGCGCTGTGCAGCGCGTTTGGCGAGACGATCGACAAGTTGGACGAAGTCGATTCCCTCGTGCGCCGCCGCTTCGGGCAGCAAGCTCTTCGGTGTGAATCCGGGCATCGAGTTGATCTCGAGCAGGTAGGGCTTGTTCTGTTCGTCAAGCATCAGATCGACGCGCGACAAGTCTCGGCAGCCGACGATTTCGTGCGCGCGTCTAGCCAATTCCTGGCAAGTGCGCACGACGTCGCGCGGCAATCCAAGGTCAAAATCATGTTGCGCGTCATTGCCAACGTACTTCGCGTTGTAATCGAAGAACTCGCGATTCGTCGTGATTTTGATCGGCGACAAGGCTCGCTCCTCGAAAATCCCGACGGTCAGCTCCACGCCGGTAATGTATCGCTCGATCAGTGCCTGTCCGTAGCGGTTAAGAACTTTCTCGCACGCATCGCGACAGGCGTTTTCAGTCTTCGCGATGAACACATCAATGCTGCTGCCGCTGGCGATCGCTTTCACGACGCACGGCGCGCCGATGCGAGTCGGCCCACGGACCGATTCACCTGGGACGCGCGTCGCCACACTCCACGCTGGCGTTGGCAGACCGGCGCGTTCCCACGCGAGCTTCGTTTCGACTTTGTCCATTCCAAGCCGCGACGCTGCTGATCCGCTGCCGACGAACGGAAGCCGACGCGCTTCGAGGATTTCCTGAAGTTCGCCGCTCTCACCGAAATGGCCGTGAAGGACGGGGAAGACGACATCGCACGGACGATCGAGCGCGGAGAGATTTTCTGCGTCGATGTCAGATTCGAACACCGCGTGACCCGCATCGCGCAGCGCATTCGCGACCGCTTTGCCGCTCACGAGCGAGATGTCGCGCTCTTCGCTCGGTCCGCCGAGCAGGACGGTGATTTGCATGTGAGTCCCTTCTGCCTGCGCGTCGCATCACGATCGTTTAGCGGCGTCGTTTACGACGCGCGTCAAGAACGTTCGGTGACGCGCACGGCAAGCCGTGCCCCAAAACGTTAAGGCCAAATCTGGACTTCCGTTTCCAGATGAATCTCGTTTTTGTCGTAGACCTTTTCGCGGATGATCTTCACGAGCTTCAGGATGTCATCCGCGCTGCAACCCGGATGCGCGATGATGAAATTCGCGTGCTTCGCGCTCACTTCCGCGCCGCCGACTTTCAAGCCCTTCAACCCGGCTTGATCGATCAGCGCGCCCGCGCTCAATCCGCGTGGGTTTTTGAAGAAGCATCCGCAGCTCTTGGTGTTCAGCGGCTGGCTGTTCTTCTTGAACATCCAGATTTCTTTCGTGTGTCGCATCAATCGATCGGGATCATCGGCTTCGAGCTCGAGCGATGCGTTGAGGATGAAGCGCGCGGCGATGTTCGTGTGACGATATTCGAAGACGAGGTCGTCCTTCGTTCGCTCGAAGATCGTCCCTTCGTCATCCATCACGGTGACGCGCTGGACGAGCGCGCCGATATCGCCGAACTTTCCGCCGGCATTCATGCGCACGCCGCCGCCGATCGTTCCAGGGATGCCGGCGAGACACTCGATCCCAGCGAGCCCGCGACGGACGGCGGCGAGGATCAGCTTTTGCATGTCTACGCCCGCGCCGACTTCGACAAGTCCCTCACCCCAGTGCACGCGGCGGAAGTATTCCTGATCGAGACGAAACACCGCGCCTTCAACACCGGCGTCGGACACGAGCAGATTCGCGCCGAGTCCGAGCACGTACATCGGGATGTCATTGTCGTTGCAGCGCTGTGCGGCGAGCTGCAATTCTTCAGCCGATCGCGGACGGATGAACCACTTCGCGGGGCCGCCGATCTTGTACCAGGTGTACGGCGCGAGCGGCACGCTTTCGGTCACGAACTCGTCGAGACCGGAGAAGGGAGAGGTGGTTGTGCCGATGCGCATCGTCATTTTTTTGTGGCACGGGCGGCT
>JADMIO011419554.1_pt1 | contig 21050 bp, 23 predicted proteins | sample 8958161 | NCBI WGS metagenome assembly JADMIO01 (sample SAMN16585339, study PRJNA669376) | soil metagenome | isolation source: Crop rotation soil | place: USA: Cullars Rotation, Alabama | collected 2011 | reverse complement strand
GGGCACCTGCCGCGGTCGGCACGTCGAGTGCTTCCACGACCGCCGCGCCGAGCTCAAGGAGTCGATCATGGCCACGTTCGCCCGCTGGATCGACATCGCGGAGATCGCGCCGGAGGAGTTCGCGGCGTTCTGGGAGCGCGAGGCGCTGAAGGTCGGGATCGACCTTGATGCGGAGGAGGTGGAGGAGGCGTGAGCGAAGGGCGGAGCAACCCACTCGTGGGTAGGGCGGCACCGCAGCGGGCGCTTGGATCCTCCCCCCTTTCACGGGGGAGGATCAGGTGCCAGCCCCGGCCCTCGTGCTATCCTCGTGCCATGACCACATTCCGCATCGACCATCAGGCCATCCATGTGCGCGACATGGCGGCGAGCGTCGCCTTCTATGCCGGCGTGCTGGGGCTCGCCGAGGTCGAGAACCCGATGGGGAAGGGGCCGATCCGCTGGTTCGCGCTCGGCTCCGGCGCCAACCTGCACCTGGTGCCGGGCAACCCCGCGCCGGCGGCCGAGCGCGGCATCGGCACGCACCTCGCGCTCGCCGTCGCCGACCTCGACGGGTTCGTGGCGCGGCTGGAAGCCGCCGGCGCCGTCTTCGGCGAGATGCCCGGGCGGCCGGGCAGGATCACCTCGCGGCCGGACGGCGTGCGCCAATGCTTCATCCGCGACCCGGATGGCTTCTGGATCGAGGTCAACGACGCCAAGGCACGGTGATCCTCCCCCGCGTCAGCGGGGGAGGATCACGGCGCCTCAAGCCTTCCGCGTCCCCGCGAAGCGGGCCGCTTCGCGGAGCAGATCGGCGCGGGAGCCGAAGGGGCGGAGGATGCGCTGGGCGTCGGCGACCGCGCCATCGAGAAGCGTGGTCGCGCCGCTGACGCCGTGGATGGCGACCAGCGTCTGCTTGCCGCGCGCCGCGTCCTTGGCCGTCGCCTTGCCCGCACCGGCGGCGCCGGTCGCGTCGATGAGGTCGTCGGCGAGCTGGAAGGCGAGGCCGAGCGCCGCGCCGAAGGCCGCGAGGCTGGCGCGCTCGGTCGCGCTGGCGCGGCCGAGGATGGCGCCAGCCTCCGCCGCGTGGCGGAAGAGGGCGCCGGTCTTCATCGCCTGCATCTGACGGATATCGGCCTCCTTCGGTGCCGCGCGCTCGCCGGCGAGGTCGAGCATCTGGCCGCCGGCCATGCCGCCGAGACCGGCGGCGGCGGCGAGGCCCTGCATCAGCTCGGCGCGGACCGCCGGGTCGGGGTCGGTGGCGGGGTCGGCGATGACGGCGAAGGCCAGCGTCAGCAGTGCGTCGCCGGCGAGGATCGCGGTCGCCTCGTCGTAGGCGCGGTGGACGGTCGGACGGCCGCGGCGCACGTCGTCGTCGTCCATGGCGGGGAGGTCGTCGTGGACGAGCGAGTAGCAGTGCACGCATTCGAGCGCCGTCGCAGCGCCGATGGCGTCGGCGAGCGTGCGGCCGAAAAGACGCGCGGTCTCGATGACGACGAACGGGCGCAGGCGCTTGCCGCCGCCGAGGGCGGCATAGCGCATCGCCGCCAGCAGCCGTTCGGGGCGCGCGATTTCGCCCGGCAGCGGATCGGGCCCGAGCAGGCGCTCGAGCGCCGCCTCGGTCGCGTCCTGCGCCGCCTTCAGCCGTACGGAAAAGTCGCCGCCCATGGCCCGGAATGGTCCGGAAACGGGGCCGAGGTCAAGGGCGGCCCGCGATTGCGCATGCCGTCCGCCGACTGTATCTCCCGCGGGTGAACAAGATGCCGAAGCCCGCCGCGAGGCGCCCGCTGTGGAAGCGCGTCGCGCGCCTCGTCCTCGTGATCGCGCTGATCCCGCTGGTGCTGGTGCCCCTCTACCGCTTCGTGCCGGCGATCTCGACGCTGATGATCTGGACGCGGGCCACTGGCACCCCGGTCTCGCGGACATGGGTCGCCTTCGACGACATCGCGCCGTCGCTGGTCGCGTCGGTGGTCATGAGCGAGGACGGCAAGTTCTGCAGCCACGCCGGCGTCGACTGGGGGGAGCTCAACAAGGTGATCGCCGACGAAGACGGCCCCTCGCGCGGCGCCTCGACGGTCGCCATGCAGACGGTCAAGAACCTCTTCCTGTGGCCGTCGCGCCTGACCTGGGTGCGCAAGGCGATCGAGATACCGCTGGCGCTCTACGCCGACCTCGTGTGGGGCAAGCGGCGCGAGATGGAGCTCTATCTCAACGTCGCCGAGTTCGGGCCGGGCATCTTCGGCGCGGAAGCGGCGGCGCGGCGATATTTCCGCCGTTCCGCCAGGGCGCTCACCGCCGAGCAGTCGGCGCTGCTGACGGCGGCCCTGCCGGACCCATGGGGCCGCGATCCCGTCCGTCCGTCCCCGGGCATGCGGGCGCGGGCGGCAAGCATTGCCCAGAGCGCGGCACTGGCCGGCGCCTATATCGATTGCCTCTACCCCTGAGCGACTGTATAAGGCGCCCACTTTCCAGGCTTTCCGAGGACTTACAATGGCTGTTCCCAAGCGAAAAACCTCGCCGTCCAAGCGCGGCATGCGCCGTTCGGCCGACGCGCTGAAGAAGCCGACCTATGTCGAGGACAAGGATTCGGGCGAGCTTCGCCGCCCCCACCACATCGACCTCAAGTCGGGCATGTATCGCGGCCGCCAGGTGCTGACGCCGAAGAGCGAGACCTGAGCTTCAGCGTTGTCGATGAAATAAAAAGGCCGGCGGCTTGCCGGCCTTTTTGCGTTTCTGCCGGTGTAGGATACGTTCGCTGCAGCTTTGACGGGGACAGGCCATGCCGACGATTCTCTTCATCACTCCGCTGACGGTCATTCCGCTGATCCTGTGCAACATCATCGGCTGGACCGCCGGAGCGGGCGCCACCGTGTGGGACAGCGTGCTCTTCACCATGCCGATGATTTCCGGCGCGCGCTGGGCGTTCACCGTGCGCGATCTGATGATCATCTTCGGCCTCGCCTGCCTCTATTTCGAGGTGCTGAAATCGACCAGTTCCTCCTCGCGCGCGATCATCAACCACAGCCTGTCGACCGTGGTGCTGATCGTGTTCCTGATCGAGTTCCTGGTCGTGCCGTTCGCGGCCCATTCGGTGTTCTTCATCCTGACGCTGATGGCGCTGTTCGACGTGGTCGCCGGCTTCTCGATCACCATCAAGGCCGCCCGCCGCGACCTCGCACTCGGGCAGGGCGAGCCGGCCAATTAGGCAGGCGTTAACCGCTGCGGCGGAACCCCCGGCGCGTCCCGGCGCCGGGGCCGGCTTTTGGGGCTTCCTTAATCGCCGATGCCGATAGTGCCGGAACCTGCGGGGTCGCGGGTTTCGCGGTTCTTTAGCGTTGCAATTCGGGGAGTGGCTGTCTTGCGCCGGACGCTCGATCTCGCTACGGACGCCGAGCAGTCCGGTTGCGGTCGACATGCCTGAGCCCGTCATCGATACCGAAGCCATGCTCGCCGCCGTCGGCGCGGTCGCCTATGCGTGGTCGATCGGCGACGACCGCATCGCGTGGCAGGGCAATGCCGCGGGCGTGTTCGGCGTCGCACCGGAGACGGTCGCGACCGGGCGCGGCTTCGCCTCGCTGCTCGATCCGGCCGAGACCCGGAGCCGCCATGACGCGATCCTCAACACGCCGGCGACCGACGACGGCAGCGGCGTTGCCTACGAGTTGCAGTACGTGCTCGTTTCCGGCCAGGGCGAAACGGCGCGCCGCCTGACCGTCGAGGACACCGGCCGCTGGTATGCCGACGGCACCGGACGGCCGGCGCGCGCCCATGGCATGATCCGCGTCATCAACGATCGCATCGAGCGCGAGGAGCGCCGCGCCTTCCTGTCGCGCTTCGACGACCTCACCGGCTTCTTCAACCGGACGCATCTCGTCGCGGCCCTCGGCGACGCGCTTGCCGGCGTGCGCCGTTCGCGCAATGCCATCGCCTTCCTGATCGTGGCGGTCGACAATTTCCGCGCCATCAACGAAGCCTACGACTTCGACACCGCCGACCAGGTGTTCGCCGCCGTCGGCCGGCGCATCAAGGCGCAGCTCCGCGAGGGCGACATCATCGGCCGCTACTCGGGCAACAAGCTCGGCATCGTGCTGATGAACTGCGGTGAGCCGGAGATGCTGACCGCCGCCGAGCGCTTTCACGCCGCGGTGCGCAAGGACGTCATCACCACCGAGACGAGCTCCCTCGCCGTCACCGTGTCGATCGGCGGCGTCGGCCTGCCGCGCCACGCCCGCACCATTACGGAAGCCATGGCACATGCGCAGGAGAGCCTGCATGAGGCGCGCCGCCGCGGCTACGGGCAGTTCGTCGCCTATACGCCGTCGCCGGAGCGGGAAGCGCGCCAGCGCGAGAACGCGGCGCTGTCGAGCGAACTGGTGGCGGCGCTGAACGAAAAGCGGCTGAAGCTCTGGTTCCAGCCCGTGGTCGGCGTCGTCGACCGCCGGCCGGTGTTCCACGAATGCCTGCTGCGGCTGGAGCGCGCCGACGGGACGTTCGCGATGGCCGAGGATTTCATCGGCCTGTCCGAACGTCTCGGCCTCATCCGGTTGATCGATGACTACGTTCTGGCGCTGACGCTCGAAACGCTTGAAGCCACGCCGACGGCGCGGCTGTCGGTGAACGTCTCGGCGGAAACCGTGGGCGACGCGGAGTGGCTGTCGCGGCTGGCGACAGCGGTCAGCGCGCGCCCGGACATCGCCGGAAGGCTGATCGTCGAGATCACCGAGACGGCCGTGATCCGCAATCTCGAGGAAGCGTCGCGGTTCGTCGCGACGCTGCACGACCTCGGCTGCCCGGTGGCGATCGATGATTTCGGCGCGGGCTTCTCCTCGTTCCGCAATCTCCGCTCGCTCGACATCGACATGGTCAAGATCGCCGGCATCTTCCTCAGCGACCTCCCGCGCAACCGCGACGACCAGGCCTTCGTCAAGGCGCTGGCGGCGCTTGCGCAGAACTTCGGTGTCCGGGTGGTGGCGGAGTGGGTAGAGGACGAGGAGTCGGCGAAGCTGCTGGCGAGCTTCGGCATCGACATGATCCAGGGCAACCTCACCGGCGGAGCCGCGGCAGCCGATCAGCTCACGGTGGCCGCGGCCCCCTCCGACGCCCCGCTGCGCAAGGCGGGGTAGTTTTCGGTACGCGCTACACTTGCTGACGTCATTCCGGCGAAGGCCGGAATCCAGCTACTGGCTCCGAGCTCGCGATCTGGACCCCGGCCTTCGCCGGGGTGACGTAAGCGGGGAGTAAGCTCCGAACTCCTACTTCCCCATCTTGTCGAGGCGTTTCTGGAGTTCGTCGAGCTGCTTGCGGAGCGCGTCGATGTCGGCGTCGTTCTCCGGCGGCTTCTCCTCGCTCGGGCGCGGAGCCGTCGTGGCGCCGGCGGTGCCGCCGCCGAAGGGGAGGAACATGCGCATTGCCTGCTCGAACATTTCGGTGTTGCGGCGGACCTGGTCGCCGATCGCGTCGAAGGCGTTCGAGCCGAAAGCGTTGGTCATCTGGCTGCGCAGCTTCTCCTGGTCGCGCACGAGCGAGTCGATGGAGAAGTCGAGGTAGGTCGGCACCAGCTTCTGCATGGAGTCGCCGTAGAAGCGGATGAGCTGGCGCAGGAACGTGATCGGCAGCAGGTTCTGCCCGCCCTTGCCCTCCTGTTCGAAGATGATCTGGGTGAGCACCGAGCGGGTGATGTCGTCGCCGGTCTTGGCGTCGACGACGTTGAAGTCCTCGCCGCTCTTCAGCATCTCGGCGAGGTCCTCGAGGGTGACGTAAGTGGACGTGCCGGTGTTGTAGAGCCGGCGGTTGGCGTATTTCTTGATCGTGGTCGGTTCTTTTTCCTTGGCCATTCCCGCGCACCGGGACCTCCCGGTCCCGCTCCCTTGCCGTCGCCGCCGTGGCGGCCCCTCCCTCGCAAGTCCGCCCAGCATATGGGCTTTTCCTGCAGGCCGCTAATCATTTTGTGCGCTGCCACCTGAGAAACGCATTGCAGCATGACCTGCATATATTGCGCAGCAATTGACAGTGCGCAGCCCTGCAGTCTGTAGTCGGTTAACGCGCCGCACTGGCGTCGCTACAGTCGGGCACCCATCTGTCGGCTACCGCCCGATCCCTGAGGAGTCATCCCGCATGCCAGCCAAGGACATCGTCATCGCCGGGGCCGCTCGCACGCCCGTCGGCTCGTTCAACGGCGCGTTCGCCACGTTGCCGGCGCACGAATTGGGCAAGGTCGCGATCCAGGAGGCGCTGAAGCGCGCCAAGGTCGAGGCGGGCGAGGTGGACGAGGTCATCCTCGGGCAGGTGCTCACCGCCGGCGAGGGCCAGAACCCGGCCCGTCAGGCGTCGATCGCCGCCGGCCTGCCCAAGGAGACGACAGCCTGGGTTGTCAACCAGCTCTGCGGCTCCGGGCTGCGTTCGGTGGCGCTCGGCCTCCAGCAGATCAACAACGGCGACGCCGAGATCATCGTCGCCGGCGGGCAGGAGTCGATGTCGATGGCGCCGCACTGCGCGCATCTCCGCGGCGGCGTGAAGATGGGCGACTTCCAGATGGTCGACACGATGATCAAGGACGGGCTCTGGGACGCCTTCAACGGCTACCACATGGGCAACACAGCCGAGAACGTGGCGCGCGAGTTCCAGATCACGCGCCAGGCGCAGGACGAGTTCGCCGTCGCCTCGCAGAACAAGGCCGAGACCGCGCACAAGGCCGGCAAGTTCAAGGACGAGATCGTTCCGATCACCATCAAGGGCCGCAAGGGCGACGTGACGGTCGAGCATGACGAGCATATCCGCCCGGGCACGACCATGGAGATCGTGGGCAAGCTGCGCTCGGCCTTCATGAAGGACGGCACCGTCACCGCAGGCAACGCTTCCGGCATCAATGACGGCGCCGCGGCGCTGGTGGTGATGACCGCCGAGAACGCCGTCAAGCGCGGCCTGACGCCGCTCGCGCGCATCGCCTCGTGGGCCACCGCCGGCGTCGATCCGGCGCTGATGGGCACCGGGCCGATTCCCTCTTCGCGGAAGGCGCTCAAGAAGGCCGGCTGGTCGGTCGACGACCTCGACCTCATCGAAGCGAACGAGGCCTTCGCGGCGCAGGCCTGCGCCGTCAACAAGGACATGGGCTGGGATCCGGCGAAGGTGAACGTCAACGGCGGCGCCATCGCCCTCGGCCACCCGATCGGCGCGTCCGGCGCGCGCGTGCTGATCACGCTCCTCCACGAGATGCAGAAGCGGAACGCGAAAAAGGGCCTTGCCACGCTCTGCATCGGCGGCGGCATGGGCATTGCCATGTGCGTGGAAAGATAAGCGTCCGCATGCGACGCAATAATCAAAACAGACGGGAGGAATGCCTATGGCGAAAGTCGCCATCGTCACGGGGGGGACGCGCGGGATAGGCGCGGCTATCGCGAAGGGACTGAAGGCGGCCGGGCACACGGTCGCCGCGGTCTATGCCGGCAACGACGAGGCGGCGGCGAAGTTCAAGGCGGAGGCCGGCATCGCGACCTACAAGTGGGACGTCTCCGACGCTGCCGCCTGCGCCGCCGGCGTGAAGCAGGTCGAGGCGGAGCTGGGGCCGATCGCGATCCTCGTCAACAATGCCGGCATCACGCGCGATTCCATGTTCCACCGCATGACGTGGGAGCAGTGGTCGGCGGTGCTGCGCACCAACCTCGACTGCATGTTCACCATGACCCGGCCTGTGATCGACGGCATGCGCGACCGCAACGCGGGGCGCATCATCAACATCTCCTCGATCAACGGCCAGAAGGGCCAGATGGGCCAGGCCAACTACTCGGCCTCCAAGGCCGGCGTCATCGGCTTCACCAAGGCGCTGGCGCAGGAGAGCGCGCGCAAGGGCATAACCGTCAACGCGATCTGCCCGGGCTACATCGACACCGACATGGTGGCGAACGTGCCCGCCAAGGTGCTGGAGGGGATCGTCGCCCAGATACCGGTCGGCCGGCTCGGCCAGGCCTCCGAGATCGCCTCGCTCGCGGTCTACCTAGCGTCCGACGAAGCCGCCTTCATCACCGGCGCGGTGATAACCGCCAACGGGGGGCAGTATATCGCGAACGGGTAGTGCGGCGGGGAGAAGGTGAGGGGTGGAGTCGGGCGCCGTTCGACTAGCTTCCCCGCTCGCCCTCTGTTCGGTTGCGGTTGTAGCTTGCCACGATCCGCTGGATTTCGTCGCCGATGTCATCGCTCCCCTCCTCGGGTTCCGGAAGCGGGTCCGGCGGCGGGGGAGGCTGTGCCGCACGCGCCGGTGGGGGTTCTACTTCGGCGGGTTGCTGTCGGGGCGGCGCATCGGCGGCCTGCTTGCGCGGCGGCGGTTGCCCTGCCGGAGCGGACTTGCCGCTGTCCTCGACCAGGACGTCGACCGCCTCGGCGATCGCGGCGAGGATCGACGACTCGATCGCGTCCGGCTTGTGCGCCGGGACCTCCGGGGCCTTCGGCGGCGGTGGCTTCGGCGCAGGTGCGACGGGCAGCGCCGATGGCTTGATGCGCGCCGAGGCGGCGATGCGCGCGGCGATCTGGGCGCGAACATCGGCGGGCGTCGGCTTCGGCGGCTCGGCCGGGGGCGCAGCCTTGGGCGACAGGGCGGCTGACTTCGGGCGCTCCGGCACCCGTGACGGCTGAGCCTTCTCCTCAGCGGCCGGCGGTTCGGCGGGGGGTTCGGGCTTGCGCTCAGGAGCCGGCTTGCGCACCGGCTTTTGTACTTCGGCGGGCGCGGGCCTCGCGACCGGTGCGGGCTTCTGCGGAATCGGAGCGGGCTTGGCCGGGACAGGGGCCGGCCTCGTCGCCGGAGCGGGCCGCGCGGCCGCGGGAGGGGGCTTCGATGGCACCGGCGCGGGCTTTTGCACCGCTGGCGCCGGCTTCGCGGCCGCCGGGGGCGGTGGCGGGGCCGGCCTTGGCGCCTGCTTCGCGGGAGCAGGGGCGGCGGGCGGCGCGGCACGGGCGCCCGGCGCCGTGATCCACGCATTCAGCAGCTTCTCGCGCTGGTCGTCGAGCGCGATTCCCGCGCCGGCAATGAGATAGCGGGCCTGCTCGCGGAACACCTCGGCGAGCCCTTCGGGCGTGTCGGTGGTCGAGAAGACGTGGCCCTTCAGCGCCAGGCCCTTAACCACGAACACGACCTGGCGGCTGGTGACCGAACGGCCGCCCCCACCCAGCCGTTCGGCAACGTTCTTGGCTGTCGTCTGGAAATGATAGCCGTTGGTCGCGATCTCGTCGCAGAGCAGGCGGAAGAGCTCCGAGAACGTCTTGGGCGAGAACATCGGGATGCCCGTGGCGGCATTGATCTCGCGGGCGAATGTCTCGATGCGGCCGCGGTCGGCGGTCGTCAGCGCCTTGGGTCTTTCCGGCGGCGCGGCGGCGGTGTTGAGCACGTCGGCGAAGTCCGCCGCGTTGACGATGCCGTCGGCGGCGGCCGCGTAAGCGTCGGCCACCGGCTCCTCGGCATAGGCCACGACGGCCTTGCCGCGCGCCTTGATGCGCTTGATGAGATGGGCAAGGCCGGGCGAGGCGGTGAGCAGGATCACCTCGCTGGCGTCGCCGTGGCTGACCGCCTCGATCGCGTCGACCGCGATCGCGAGATCGGCGCTGCCGTCGCCGCCGTCCGCGCCGAGGTCGACCATCTCGAACCCTGACGCCTCGAAACCTGCGCTCTTCGGGCCGATCGCGCCGGGCTCCGCGTAACAGCGGCGGACGACCAGCGTGCGCACCTGACCCGCGGGCTCGATCAGGGAACCGGACTCGAGCGCGGCCACCCATTCGCCGACATGGGCGCCGAACGCGGACGCGGCCTTGCTGCCCGCGGCGGTAACGCTCCGCAGCAGGCTGCCGTAGTCCACGAGCAGAACGCTCTTTATCAGTCCGGCCATGTCCCTCCTTGCGCGAGAACCGGCGCGCTCACCAGCGCCAATGCCGCGTGCAACGCTACCTTAAGCTTGGCAATGGCGCCCGGTCCACACCCTTCCGGCGGCGTCATGCGGCTTCCCAAGCCGGCTAAGGTGCCGCAGAATCAGCGGAAAGCGTCCTTGCGCTTGCGGATTTCGCCGAACACGGAGGCTGCCGGGGCAGCGGCCATGCCGAGCCTATGGCGGATGCCGGGCTCGTCCGCGCGCAGGAAAGGATTGGTCCGCTTCTCGAGCGCGATCGTCGTCGGCAACGACGGCTTGCCGGCGGCGCGCAACGCCTTCACCTCGGCGGCGCGGGCGATGAGATCGGCGTTGTCCGGCTCGATGGTGAGCGCGAAGCGGATGTTGGTCTCGGTGTATTCGTGGCCGCAATAGACGACCGTGTCGCCGGGAAGTGCGGCAAGTTTCTCCAGCGACGCCCACATCATTTCCATCGTGCCTTCGCTGACGCGCCCACAGCCGACGGCGAAAAGCGTGTCGGCGACGAAGGCGAGCCTGGCGCCGGGCAGCCGGTAGGAGATATGGCCGAGCGTGTGGCCGGGGGTGTCGATGACGCGCACCTCGTGCTCGCCGATCCGGAAAGCGTCGCCGCCCTTCACCGTGTCGTCGATGCCGGGTATGCGGCCGGCCTCGCTGGCGGGCCCGGTGATCCTGCAGTTGAACGCCTGCTTGAGGGCGAGGTTGCCGCCGGTGTGGTCGCCGTGGTGGTGGGTGATGAGGATACGGTCGAGCCGCCAACCCTTTTCGGCGAGCTTCGCGCGGATCGGGGCTTCCTCCGGCGCATCGATGGCGACGGTAGTCGCGGACGCCGGATCATGGACGAGGACGCCGAAATTGTCAGAAAGGCAGAAGAACTGCTCGACGGCGAGGGGCATGGCGACGCTTCCGCACTGAAGTGGATGGCGACCTGCCTAGCATCCGCGTTCGCCCGCCGCCACCCGCCTCTGCTACCATTAGCGCGCCATGGGTCCCGACGTCGTCGACCTTCGCGCCTTTTATGCCAGCCGCCTCGGCGAGATCGTCCGGCGGCTGATCGGGCAGCGCCTGCTCCGCCGCTGGCCCTCGCTCAGCGGCGAGGCGCTGCTCGGCGTCGGCTACGCGACGCCGTATCTCAGCGGGCTGTCCAATGGCGCGGGCAGGGTCCTCGCGTTCATGCCGGCGGCGCAGGGCGTGGTGAACTGGCCGCAGCAGGGTCCCAACCGCGCGGCGCTGGTGCATGACGATGCGCTGCCGCTGCCGGACGCCTCGATCGACCGTGCGCTGGTCATCCACGGCCTCGAGGTCTCGGCCAGCCCGCGCGAACATCTGCGTGAGATATGGCGGGTGCTTGCAGCAGGAGGTCGGGTCATCCTCGTCGTACCCAATCGGGCGGGCATCTGGGCGCGCACCGAGTCGACCCCGTTCGGATACGGCCAGCCCTATGGCAGCGGGCAATTGACGGGGCTTCTCCGCGAAGCCCAGTTCTCTCCGTTGGGCTGGTCCGAAGCGCTGGCGGTGCCGCCCTTCCGCCGCGGGCCGTGGCTCAGCACCGGCGCGACGTGGGAGCGGGTGGGGCGCACCCTGTGGCCGGCCTTTGCCGGCGTCATCATCGTGGAGGCGACCAAGCAGCTTTATCAGGGCGTACCTGCGCGCCAGAGAAGCAGCCGGTTCAAGCCGGCCCTGCGGCCCGCGCTCATCCCGCCCGGAGCCTGACCATGCCGCTGACCGACAGCCAGACCCACGCCATAGCCGGCGAGATCCTTGCGGCGAGCGATGCGGTTCGCTCGATCACGCCGGTCACGCGGCGCGTGCCGGGCTTCGGCCTGGCCGAGGCTTATCGCGTGGCCGCGGAGGTGATCCGCCGACGCGTCTCGCGCGGCGAGCGGCGCATCGGGTGGAAGATCGGCTTTACCAACGTCACCATCTGGGACGAGTACGACGTCCACGGCCCGATCTGGGGGCCGATGTACGACACAACCGTGCGCGCGGTCGATCCCGCCATCGTCACGCGCGTGGACCTCGCCACGGTGGTCGAGCCGCGGATCGAGCCGGAGATCGCGTTCCGGTTTGCCGCTTCGCCGGATCCGGGGATGGACGCAGCGGCGCTGCTCGACTGCATCGACGGGGTGGCGCACGGCTTCGAGATCGTCCAGTCCCTCTTCCCGCAATGGAAATTCGCGGCGGCGGACACCGTGGCCGCTTTCGCCCTGCACGGGCGCTACTTTTGCGGTCCCTTTAAGGCGCTCGCCACCGCCGCGGATCGCCGGCAGTGGCTCGTTTCGCTCGCGAAGTTCGAGATCGGGCTCTCCTGCGACGGGCAGCCGGTCGACCGCGGACAGGGCACCAATGTCCTCGGCGGACCATTGGAAGCGCTCCGCCATTTCGTTCGCGGCCTGGCGGAAATGACGGGCGAGCAGGTCGCGCCCGGCGATATCGTCACGACCGGCACGATCACGCGGGCCTTTCCGGTGGCGTCCGGGCAGCGCTGGTCGTCGGCGGTCAGCGGTCTGCCGCTTCCCGGGCTTACGGTCGTGGTCGCATGACGGGCCGCGGCTGATTGGCCAAGGTTTTCTGTTCGTTAAGGCGGCCGGCAACAGGCTGCGGCAAGGCCGCCACAGGCGTGGATTTCGCGCATTTCCCGGCTGAAATGCGCCCTATGTGGTGCTATGCAACAGACACCCGATCGGACCCGCATTGAGGCATGCGATCCGAGCCCGCCGACCATGAGGATGGCACGATGAACGACAAGCTTGCCGCTGCGGCCATGCGCAAGACCGGTAGCCGCGGCCTCGCCGTGGTCCCGGTTTCTCTCGCCGCGTTTCTCTTCGGCGGAGCGGCGATGGCCGCCGGACCGTTCGGCGTGCTGCCGGGAAGCTGGGTCGGCAACGGTACCGTCTCGCTTGACGGCGGCACCAAGGAGCGCATGCAGTGCCGGGCGCAATACGTCGTCAAAAACGACGACAACAATTTCCAGATGGCGCTCCGCTGCTCGAGCCCCAGCTACAAGTTCGAGGTCAACGCCTACGTCGATCACGACAGCGGCAACCTTTCCGGCTACTGGTCGGAGGACGTCAACAACGTCAGGGGCGGCGTCAGCGGCAGCGTCAGCGGCAACCACATCCAGTCGATGCTGAGGGGCACCGGCTTCGCCGCCAGCATGGACATCAACACCGCCGGCACTTCGCAGACCGTGACCGTCACGCCCGTCGACACCGACACGCGGGTACAAAAGGTCGCGGTTACGATGAAGAAGGGGTGACCCTCTTTACCTCCCCCTCACGGGGAGGGACGTTCACCGCTGCAGCAGGAACACCGCCTGCTGGCCGAACAGGTTCCAGAACCAGAGCGGCGCCTTGAAGCGGATCTGGCCGCTCCTCGAGAGGACCATGGTGCGCTCCACGTTCGCGTTCATCTCGGCGCAGAGGTCGATGAAGTCGCGGATCGTGCAGAAGTGGATGTTGGGCGTGTCGTACCACGTGTAGGGCATGCTGCGCGTGACCGGCATGCGGCCGGTGAGCCCCAGCAGCGCCCGCACACGCCAGTGGCCGAAATTCGGGAACGAGACGATCGCCTTCTGCCCGATGCGCAGCATCTGCTCGACCACCTCGCGCGGGCGGTGGGTTGCCTGCAGGGTCTGCGACAGGATGACGAAGTCGAAGGCGTCGTCGGGGTAGTCGACAAGGTCGGTATCGGCGTCGCCCTGCACCACCGAGAGACCGCGACCGACGCTCTCGTTGACGCCCTTCTGGCTCAGCTCGATGCCGCGCCCGTCGACGTTGCGGGTCATCTCGAGGAGCTTGAGGAGCTGCCCGTCGCCGCAGCCGATGTCGAGCACGCGGCTCCCCGGCGTCACCAGCTCGGCGATGGCGACGAGGTCGACGCGGCTGTTGCCGTTCGTGGCGATGCCGGTCGGATGCGCGTTCATCGGCCGAGGCCCCGCGCTTCCGCCGCGGCGGTGAGGAAGCCGCGGACGGTGTCGAACATTTCCGGCTCGTCGAGCAGGAAGGCGTCGTGGCCGCGGTCGGTCTCGATCTCGACGAAGGAGACGCTCGCGCCGGCCGCATTGAGCGCGCGGACGACGGCCTTGTTCTCGATGGTGGGGAACAGCCAGTCGGAGGTGAACGAAACCACGCAGAAGCGCGTCTTCGTCCCGAGGAAGGCGTTGGCGAGCCGCCCGCCGTGCTCGGCGGCGAGGTCGAAATAATCCATCGCCCGCGTCATGTAGAGATAGGAGTTGGCGTCGAAGCGGTCGACGAAGGTCGATCCCTGGTGGCGCAGGTACGACTCGATCTGGAAGTCGGCGTCGAAGCCGAAGGTCGGCCTGTCGCGGTCCTGCAGGTTGCGGCCAAACTTGCGGTGCAGCGCCTCCTCGGAGAGGTAGGTGATGTGCGCGGCCATGCGCGCCACCGCGAGCCCCTTGCGCGGGCTCACGCCCGCCTCGAAATAGCGGCCGTTCCGCCAGTCGGGATCGGCCATCACCGCCTGGCGGCCGACCTCGTGGAAGGCGATGTTCTGCGAGGAGTGGCGCGCGCCGGTGGCGATGGGGAGCGCGCTGAACACGCGCTTCGGATAGGTCGCCGCCCATTGCAGCACCTGCATGCCGCCGAGAGAGCCTCCGGCGACCGAGAACAGCGTGTCAATGCCGAGGTGATCGACCAGCATGGCCTGTGCCCGCACCATGTCGCGCACGGTGATGACGGGAAGATCGAGACCGTAGACGCGGTCGGTTGCCGGATTGGTCGAGGCCGGGCCGGTCGTACCCATGCAGCCGCCGACGACGTTGGAGCAGATGATGAAATAGCGGTCGGTGTCGATCGGCAGGCCGGGGCCGACCATCTCGCTCCACCAGCCCGGCTTGCCGGTCACCGGGTTGGTGCTGGCGACGTGCTGGTCGCCGGTGAGGGCATGGCAGATGAGGATGGCGTTGGAACGGTCGCGGTTGAGCGTGCCGTAGGTCTGGTAGCCGATCTGCAGGTCGACGAGGCTGCGGCCGGAATCGAGCTCGAGGGGCTTGTCGTGGCCGAAGCGGACGACAAGGCTCGACGGGTTCTCGGCTTCGTTGCGGGCAGCCTCGCCCCGGCCCAGGACACGAGCCTCGCCGCCGTCGGGGAGCTGGGTCGTCGCCATTGGCCTTGCCGGAGCCTTTCGCGGGAACGGGCGCCTAGCTAGGAGCCGCCCCCGCGACTGTCAATGTTTTCTTTGATTTCAGCCACTTCGTTGCCTATGAATGCGCCCGGTTTCTGGGCGGCGCAGGCCGCCTTCTCCACGGGGAGTCATCTTCCATGAGCGCGCCGGCAGAAGGCCCGATCCCGCGTCCGGGCGTGCTCGACATCGCGCCCTACGTGCCTGGAAAGTCGTCGGCGACCGGCGGCAGGACCCACCACAAGCTCTCGTCGAACGAGACGCCAATGGGTCCGAGCCCGGCCGCGATCGAGGCGTATCGCGCGGCGGGCGCGGACCTCGCCCACTACCCGGACGGTTCGGCCAGCGCGCTTCGCCAGGCGATCGCCAACGTGCACGGGCTCAACCCGGACCGCATCATCTGCGGCGCCGGCTCGGACGAGGTGCTGAACCTGCTCGCCCATGCCTATATCGGCCCGGGCGACGAAGCGATCTACACGCAATATGGCTTCCTGGTTTACCCGATCGCGATCCGGGCGGCCGGCGGGACGCCGGTGATCGCGCCGGAGAAGAATTTCACCACCGACGTCGATGCGATCCTCGATCGGGTCAATGCGCGCACGCGCGTCGTCTTCCTCGCCAACCCCAACAACCCGACCGGCACCTACCTGCCGTTCCGCGAGGTGCGCCGGCTGCACGAGAACCTGCCGAAGCGCGTGGTGCTGGTGCTCGACGCTGCCTATGCCGAATACGTGCGGCGCAACGACTACGAGAGCGGCATCGAGCTCGCCGGCTCCGCCGAGAACGTGGTGATGACGCGCACCTTCTCGAAGATCTACGGGCTGGCGGCGCTCCGTCTCGGTTGGGGCTACGGACCGGCGAAGATCATCGACGCGCTGAACCGCATCCGCGGGCCTTTCAATGTGTCGACGCCGGCGATCGAGGCCGGTATCGCGGCGGTTGCCGACAAGGCGCACGTGGCGAAGGCCGCCGCGCATAACGAGACGTGGCTGCCGAAGGTGACCGAGGCGATCGCGGCGCTCGGGCTCAAGGTGACGCCGAGCGTCACCAACTTCGTGCTCATCCACTTTCCCGACGAGCCGGGCCGGCGCGCGGCTGACGCCGACGCCTACCTCCTGAAGCACGGCGTGATCCTCCGGCAGGTCGGCGCCTACGGCCTCAAGAATGCGCTGCGCAAGACCATCGGCAGCGAGGCCGCCAACATCGCCACCATCGAGACGCTGAAAGCGTTCCTCGCCGGCAAGGCGCACGCATGAGCGAGCCGGTATTCCAGCGCCTCGCCCTCATCGGCATCGGGCTGATCGGCGCGTCGATCGCGCTCGCCGCCCGGCGCAGGGGTCTGGTCGGGCAGATTGCGATATCGAGCCGCACCGACAAGACGCTGAAGCGGGCCGAAGAGCTGAAGCTGGGCGATTCCTATCATGCGGACGCTGCCGCCGCGGCGAAGGATGCCGACTGCGTCATCCTGTGCATTCCGGTGGGGGCGTGCGGCGCCGTGGCGCGGCACATCGCGTCGTCGCTCAAGTCCGGCGCGATCGTTTCCGACGTCGGCTCGGTCAAGGGTTCCGTGATCGCTCAGGTCCAGCCGCATCTGCCGAAGGGAGTGGAGTTCGTGCCGGCGCATCCCGTCGCCGGCACGGAATATTCCGGGCCCGATGCAGGTTTTGCCGAACTCTTCGACAACCGCTGGTGCATCCTGACGCCGCCGAAGGGCACCGCCCCGGCCGCGGTCGAACGCATGACGCGCTTCTGGCGCGGCCTCGGCGCCAACGTCGAGACCATGGACGCCGCGCACCACGACCTCGTGCTCGCCATCACCAGCCACGTGCCGCACCTCATCGCCTACAACATCGTCGGCACCGCCGCCGACCTCGAGACGGTGACGCGCTCCGAAGTGATGAAGTTCTCCGCCGGCGGCTTCCGCGACTTCACCCGCATCGCCTCGTCCGACCCGACCATGTGGCGCGACGTGTTCCTCAATAATCGCGAGGCCGTGCTGGAGATGCTCGGCCGCTTCACCGAGGACCTGACCGCGCTCCAGCGGCTCATCCGCTACGGCGACGGCGACAAGCTCTTCGACCTCTTCACCCGCACCCGCGAGATCCGCCGCGGCATCATCGCGGCGGGGCAGGAGACGGCGGCGGCCGATTTCGGCAGGCCGCACGGCGAGAAGAAGTAGCGAAGCCGGGTGAGGGCCTGTTCAGAATCGTAGCGGCGGAATGCTGCCCACCGGGATAATCCCGACCGACACAACGCCGTTGCGGAGGTTCAGCGTGGTCTGGCGTGCTGGACCATCTGCGAGTGTCACGGGCACTGTCACCGCCGAAAGGATGGACAGGAACTGCGCGACCTGCTCGCCGGAGCCCGGCTTCAGCATCTCGGCGATCCGCGCGATGGCCTCGGGGTTGCGGAAGCGGATCTGGACGATGCCGCTCAGCAGTCCCTCGGCGCCGAGGGTCAGCCGGCCGATTGAATCGACCACGGCGCCGCCGGAGGCGAGGCGGAAGCGTTCGAAGTCGGCGGTGCTGCCACCCCGGCGCAGCCATGCCAGGATCGCGCCGGCGGGATCGCTGCCGAGCGCAGGGCCGAAGTCGAGGGCGACCATGCGAATGTCGGCGTCGAGGGTCGGGAGGGACTGGCCGTTCGCCGGCAGCACGGTCAGGCCTTCGGCCTGCAGCGAGAGCCGGTAGGCGTTGCCGCTCGCCGGTGCGACGTCGATGCTGGCGACGTTGGCTTTCACCGATTTCAGCGGCACGCGGCGCTGGTCGCCGTTGCTCGTGAAGTCGAGCCTCTGGAAATTGGCGCCGAACCCCTGCAGCCCGCTCATGCCCGCGGTGACGCTGCCGTCGGCGGCGCCCCACGCCGTGGTCAGCGCGAGGCCGAGCGACGGCGCGTTGACGACGAACGGCGAGACCAGCCGCGCCCCGATGTAACCCGGCCAGTAGAGGGGCGCGCTCGCCGAGAGACCGCCCAGCGCGGCGGCGACGGCATTCTGACCACCGGGGTTGCCGCTGGCGAAATTCGCCTTCGGACAGGCGAAGTCGAGGCGGAGCGGGAAGCCGCCGAAGCTCATTTCGCCGCAGGTGAAGCGGCCGCCGGCGACCGGCTGTGTGGTGACGCGCTCGATGGCCGAGCTCGCGACCTTTTGCACCGTGTACCAGTAGCCGACCCAGAGCATCGGCAGCACGACGGCGAGGCCGATCAGCCAGCCACGCCAGCTCCGCCGTAGCGGGTCTCTCCGCATCGCGCTCATTCGAGAATTTGCTCCGGTACCCCGGGCTTGCTAACCCGGTCCCCAGCGATTCTCCCGCCGGGTTCCCGTCCCTCATGTCCGATTTCTGGGTGTTTGGCTACGGTTCGCTGATGTGGCGGCCGGGCTTCGAGTTCGTGGAGCAGCAGCCGGCGTTGCTTCCCGGCGCGCACCGGGCGCTCTGCATCTATTCGTGGGTCCATCGCGGCACGCAGGCGAAGCCCGGTCTCGTGCTCGGGCTCGACCGCGGCGGCGCCTGCCGCGGCGTCGCCTACCGCGTCGCCGGGTCGAAACGCGATGCGGTGCTCGCCTACCTCCGCGAGCGCGAGCTGGTCACCGACGTCTATCATGAGGCATGGCGGAGCGTGCAGCTCCTGCGCCCGGAGGGCGTCGAGGCCGCATCGGCGCTCTGCTACCTCGTCGTCCGCGGTCACGTGCAATACGCCGGGCGGCTGCCGCCGGAGCGGCTGCTCGAACTGGTACGGTCGAGCGAGGGCAGGTCGGGGCGCAACGCCGAGTACGTGATCAACACTGCCAGCCACCTCGCGGCTCTCGGTATCCGCGACCCAGTGCTGGAATGGCTGGCGGCGGAGTTGAAGAGGGCGTGACGCAAGGTTCTTTGCGTGGGCGCTTGCCCCCATCCTCCACCTCCCCCCGAGGGGAAGGTCAACTACGCGGCGAGGGGCAGCGGCGTCGGCACTGTGGTCAGGTCGGCGATGAGCCGCGAGCGGTCCGATTCGGAGCCGGCCAGGAAGTGGACAAGGCAGATCGTGTCGACCGCGATCGCCGGCGGCAGCGCGTCGCCGCCGGTGGGGCGGCCCTCGGCGTCGAGGGAGGTGATCGAGTGGGCCACCAGCCGGCCGCTGCGGGTCGATTCGGCGAGGATCACGACTGCGGAACGATAGTCGGCGAGGGTCTCCGCCGGCACGCTGCTGAACAGATAACGATTTCCGGAACAGCCGCGGAAATAATGAAAACGGCCGCCGAGACCCGCCCTTTGCGGAACCTGCGGGGGGCGATCGGAGAGGATCGGTGGGATCACGGCGGCCATGAGAACAAACATAGAACATGGTTCAGGACGGCGCAATCCATCTCAGGAAATTTCGTCGAAAAAGAGTCGCGCCGGCGGGCAAGTCGTGGCGGGCGTTGGAGTTTTAGTCGCCGGGCGCGCTGCAAGTGGCCGAAAGCGCGCTATTGGGGCCTGGCAAGCCGGGCCGCGGCTTCCCGCGGAATTGGCGGGGCCGGATCGGCCTTCGCGGCCTCCCTCAGCAGCCGGTCGGAGCCCGCCTCGATCGTCGATTCGAGCCGGGTCAGGAACGTCTTCGAATCGAGGCCGGGGGGGATCGGCGGCAGGAATTCCAGCACGATGACGCCGGGGTAGCGCATGAACTTCCGCCGCGGCCAATAGAGGCCGGAATTCAGCGCCACCGGCACCACCGGCACGCCCAGCGACTTGTAAAGGAGCGCGATGCCGGTCTGGTAGGCGGGCGGAGCGCCCGGCGCACGGCGGGTGCCTTCCGGAAACATCACGATCTGGCGGCCCTTGGCGATCTCCTCGCGGGCGCACGCGGTCAGAGCGCGGAGCGCCCCGGCGCCGCCGTCGCGGCGGACGTGGATCATGCCGGCGTGGACCGTGTACGGGCCGAAGATGGGGATCTTCCCGATCTCGGCCTTCATCACGAAGGTGGGGTTGGGCAGCACCGGCACCAGCGTCAGCGTCTCCCATGCCGACTGGTGCTTGGAGGCGACGAGGCAGCCGCCCGGCGGCAGGTTCTCGATGCCGCGCACTTCGCTCCTGATGCCGGCCAGCACGCGCAGCAGCCCGGCGTTGGTGCGGTGCCAGGCGCGCACCACGCCCATCGCCTTCTCCTGCGAGAGGAAGAAATAGAACGGCAGCGTCGCCAGCAGCATCAGCGTGGTGACGACATAGAACGCGAGGTTGAAGGCAAGCGAGCGGACGAAGGTCACCGCGGTCCGCAAGGCGCCGCTCAGCGGCTTGCCCGCGAGATCGCCTCGCGGGCGGCCGGCGGCGACGACATCTGCAGCCGGGCGGCGGCGAGCAGGTACTTGCTGTACTCGCGCAACAGCAGGCCGAAGGCCGAGGCCCGGTTCCACCAGTCGTCAAGGTGGAGCTCAGGGTTGGTCACCGGGTAGGGGATCAGCCGGATCCCCGGCATCGCCTCGGCGAGCTCGGCCATCGAGCGCGGCATGTGATAGTCGCTGGTCACCACGATCAGCGAGCTGAACCCCTGTGCTTCGGCCCAGTCGCGCGCCTCGGTCGCGTTGCCGGCGGTGTCCTGCGCGGCGCGGCCGAGATCGACGCAACAGGCGAGCGCGGCATCGAGTTCCTTTGGCACGGCTTCGGCGAGCGCCTGGCGGCTCACCGCCGGATTGACGCCCGAGATCAGCAGGCGGCGGGCGCGGCCCTCGGCAAGCAGGCGGAGCGCGCCGTCGATGCGCGCGGTGCCGCCGGTCAGCGCGACGATTCCTTCGGCGCGCGGATCGGGGGGCGGCGCCGCGTCGAGCACGGTGACTGCGAAGACGGCGAAGCCGCCAACCAGCGCGCAAGCAGCAACGCCCGCCACCAGCAGGGCCGCCCGCACGAGCCTCATCGATCGCCGCCTTTGCGTACCGCCTACGCCATTGCGCCCTACCGGACCCGCATTTCCCGCCCGATTCGGCAAAACATGGCTCATCGGGGGGATTCTAGCAGCGAAAAAACGGCGATGGATAGGCGGCCAAGGGGTGCGTCAATTGTCCTCGGCCAGGATGCTGTAGACCGTCAGCCGCGAGGTCAG
>JADMIO011011159.1_pt1 | contig 21052 bp, 20 predicted proteins | sample 8958161 | NCBI WGS metagenome assembly JADMIO01 (sample SAMN16585339, study PRJNA669376) | soil metagenome | isolation source: Crop rotation soil | place: USA: Cullars Rotation, Alabama | collected 2011 | reverse complement strand
CCGACCGCCTCGATCATCTTCCAGTCTTCTTCGGCCGCCATGACGCGCGCACCTGATGCTTCCTGGATCTTCGCCGCGCCGCCGAAATGATCGAGGTGGCCGTGGCTCAGGATGATGTAGCGGATGCTCTTGGGATCAACACCGACCTTCCGGATATTGCCGATGACGTAATCGACATACGGTTCCTGCGCGGTGTCGAACAGGATGTTGCCCTCGGGCGTCGTCAGCAGCCAGACCGACACGTAGCCAGGACCGACGTAATACAGGTTGTCGAACACCTTGAAGGGCTCGATCTTCTGAAACTCCACGTCATCGGCGCGAGTGACTCGATACGTCTTACTCAGCGGCTCCGACGTGCTCTGGCCGGATGCGGGCGTGACGAGATTCCCGCCGGCGAAAACGCCAACCGCACAAGCGATCGCGAGCGCCGCAACGCCTCTCGAGTATTTCATCTGTGGTTTGCCTTATCGTCCCGTCGAAACCATCGTGAAATGGTGGGACCCGTAGCATTGCGCGTTGAAGTCGAGCGTCGACCCTGCCGTTCCGCGGATTGTTCCGGAGATCGTGCCATTGACGACCTTCGTCTCGCTGGCGCCGTAGAGGAGTAGCCGCGCACCGTAGATTCGGGGATCAGGATAGTTGACGTCTGGATCCGCGAAATTCCAGATGAAGCGGACCGAAAAGTCCGGATACGTGTACATCTGGCCCACGTCGGTGGGTTCGCTGAATCCCGTGCCGGTCACGCTCACGGTGTTATACGCGCCAACGTCGCCGACGGCAGCACGATAGGTCCAGGTGCTTGTGGAAACCTGCCTGCATTGCTCATCCAGCGTGATCGTCAGCGCGTAATCGCCGGCGACAACTGCGGAACGTGAATTCGCCGTGGTGGCTACGGGCGTGGGCGCGTCGGGCGCACCAGCACATCCGGCGACAAGAAGAACGATTACCGGCGCGTATCGCATGCCTACGTCACCGCCGGATCGTCTTGAAGGGTTGAGGCTGGGTCACCTTCCTTCTCGCCGGTGCTCGTGGATCCCCGTCACACCAGCCGCCTTCTCCTTCCGGCCGGCGGCAATGATGTTGTCGACGTCGCGCTCCCCTTCGTGGCGCGAGTCTTCCCAGATCTCATAGTTCTTGTCGCGGTTGCGGTTGATGGCAAACGCCATCTTCCATGGACGCGCGAACATCTTCGGGTCCTCGAGCGTCACTGAATAGGCGATGCGATCGGGGCCGGCTGGCGTCCAGCGTTCCACCACATGGAGGGCGTCGCTGTGGAAGGTTCCGTGCGAATCGATCCAGGTCTCCTCGTTGAAATTTGTGACGTCGACCACCAGCGTATTGCCTTCCCAGCGGCCACGCGAGTCTCCCATCCACAGCTTCACCGCTGCAGGCGGGTGCGGGCCTCCGTCGAGCGGGATCACGCGATACGAGTGATTCGACTCGTAGAGGATTACCACGGCACCAGCAACCTGCAGGATCTGCATCTCGCCCGGGACGTAATTGTTGCGTGGCACCCCGTCGAGCAAGGCCCGAATGTGTGGATCGACGTGCTCGCGCTGGGTCGGCGTGAAGATATCCCGCAGAAGCTGCTGCCGCCGCGCGGCCGCCGCCGGTAGATACGGAATTCGCCCGTCTGCGGGCTCGACGATCAGGATCGGATTCTTCTCGTCGACTCGCCCCTGAATGACGTCCGCATCGGGATCGCGGCCATCCTCGACGCTGTGTGCTCCGCCGACTGCATCGCTGATCCAGTGTCCCCGCATGTCCGGCTGCCCGTCAGCAAGGCGGGGCGGCGTCCACGACCCAATCTGTCCCGCTGCTGCAACCGCCGCCGTAGACACCACAGCCGCTGCCGCGACGATGGAACGAAGAATTCGGCGTGTCATAGAGACCTCCTGCTGACAAACAGTCAGCGCGCGTCGGTCGGATTCGGATGCAACGCCTCGTTGAAACGAACGCACTCGTAGTCGAGCAACCGCATACCGCGATCGAGCCGACGGTAGAGCGGCATGCTCATCTTCCACGGCCGCGTGAAGACCTTCGGATCCTCGATCGTCGCCTCGTAGTCGATGTGATCGCGGGCGATGAGAGTGTACCGCTCGACCACGTGTAATGCCTCACTATGATGATTGCCGGCCCGGTCGAACCAGGTCCGATCGTTGAAGTGGATCACATCGACCACCAGGGTGTCGCCATCCCACCTGGCGCGCGAATCGCCCATCCACCATTGGATGGATCCGGTGGGATGCGGCGAGTTCATGAAGACGTTTCGTACCGTGTGGTCGAATTCGTACAACATCAAGACTTGGGCCGGAGTTTGGACGATCTGGAACGGCAAGCCCATGTAGGTCGCCCGCGGAACGCCTGGCAAAAAGCATTGCCCTTCCGGGTCGAGCTTTGCGCGGTTCGCGTAGTTGTCGCGCTGCATGGCTGCCCCGGCTGGGGTGTATGGGATTTCGTTCCCTTCCACGATGCCCAGGCCGCCCGGCACGCCCGGTTCTGCAGGATGCGGCAGGATGTTCCACGCCGCGCTGTTGACCGCCTGCCAGATCCCTGACAGATCGGGTTTGCCGTCCGAGGCGCGCGGGAGAGACTGACCTGCGGCACTCATGGGAGCAATCGCCACAAGGGTCGCGGCTACGATTGATGCCCGGGCTGTCCTCGCCGGCATGCGTCACCTCCGTGCGAATGCGAATCGGGAGCATAGGCCTGAATGTCTCGAAGATCAATTCATCTGTGAATTGTGCAGGCGTGCGATCTTCTGGCAGTATTCTCCCGCCCTCGCCGAAGGAGACGTTCATGCGCCCTCGCTCAGTCATGGTGCCGCTGTTCGTGCTGCTGGTTGCCCGGCCAGTATTCGCCCAGGAATGGGTTGAGTACACGAGTCGACCCGATCGTTTCGAGGTGCCGGCGCCTGGTCAGCCGAAGGTCGAACCGATTACGTGGGACTCTGAGTACGGCGGGAAGTTTCCGGGGCGCATCTACCGATGGGAGGAACGACGCACACGCTACTCCGTGACCGTCGTCGACTACTCCGAGTCCGAACGGATCCATTCCGAGTTGAACCACATCGCGTACAGCGGTGGGCCGGGGCCCGGCGGCGTGTACTGGCTGGTCGACATCGTGGGCTCGCCCGCGTACGCGGCAACCAAGTACCGGCAGAAGCCTGGCGTCACGGTGACGTACGACGCGTTTCACTACATCGAGTTCGTGCCCGGCCTCGAACTTCAGGTGACCAATCCCGACGCATCGCGCAGCTACGTCGCCATCTATCTCCACGAGAACCGGCTCTACATTCTGGACGCGACGGCGCCAAAGGATCAGGCGCCGCCGATCATCTTCCAGCAGTCGTTCGGATTCCTCGATGCCGCTGGAAACCCGGTCCGGTATCGTCCGTTTTACGTCAATCGCCTTCCCGAACCACAGGGTGGGCAGAAGCCGTAGAGGAAAAATCATGCGCAAGTTGTTTGGTGCGGGGCTGGTCGTGGTAACGCTGGCGATGGCGCTCGCATTCGCGCATTCGCGAGCGTTCGGGCAAGCGGTGAAGCCCGCCGATCCCATTTTCGGCAAATGGATGATGGACCAGAGCCGGTCCGTCAACAATCGCGCCGGGGACCACGCAAGATTTCCCACTCAGCACGTGCGGATCCTGGCCCCGGAAGGCAGTGGCGTTCGAAATACGCTGGCGAACACTCCCACGGCGGCACCGCAATATTCGTATGTCGCCTCGTTCGACGGCACGGATCATCCCGACACGCGCACGCCAGGGAAGGATCAAACGCTCGCCCACTGGCACCTCGCGCCGGATCTGATCGTCCGGCAGCAGAAAACGGACGGTAAGACGTCCGAATGGGTGATCTACACCGTGTCAGCCGATGGCAAGGTGTTCACCTCGATCAGTTGGGCGCCGAGCAATCCCGAGTTGCAGGATGTGCAGGTCTTCACGCGGGCGAATTAAGACAGTTGTTGGAATCGGTTCTCAACCCGCCGCGCCCATGCAGTCGGCGGAAGGGTTCCAGCCAACGACACGCCCATCCACCGTCGCGCGAGATGCAGCATGCTCCCGACGACAAACGACAGCCCGTTGCAGAGATGATGCAACACGTGGATCGGGAACCAGGCGATCGTGTAACCCGGACCGCGGCGATCGATGAAGAATCGATAGTACGGGCGATCGAGCATCCACAGCGTCGCAAGGCCGAGAGCGGCCACTGCCAGAAGCGCGGGCCACCAGATGGCACCGATGGCCGCCGCAATTGTCAAATACGCAACCGCGACACAGGCTCGGTACGAGCGCGTCAGATTCAGATCCTCATGCATCCCGCCGTAGCGATGGAGCAGCTGCGTCCACGGAATCCCGCGATCTCGAATTTCCGTCAACACCGCGGAACGCAAGGTCCATCGTTTCAGGTGACGCCCCTGGATCGCGGGGTCGAGCACGATGCGGCCGTTCGCGGCACGAATGCGATAGCCGAGATCGATGTCCTCGACCGACGGCCTCGTGAACCGTTCATCGAAGCCTCCGACGTCCGCGAACGCCTCCGCGCGCACCGCTCCGAGGCCAGCCCAGAAGGTTCGCGCCTCCCCAGCTGAGCGCTGATGAATGAAGCAATGCGCGAGGTTCTTCCCCTGCGAGATGAATCCGGGCTCGGCGGGATTCTCGTCGTAGGCACCGAACAACGCGGTCAGCTCGGGCTCGCTGGCGAATCGCCGGGCGACATGCGCGAGCGAACGTGCGTCGATGACGACGTCGCTGTCCACGAACACGAGGACATCCCCGGACGCGACCGCTGCACCGCGGTTGCGCGCCGTCGCCGGACCACGCGGACCGTCGATAGCCGCAACGACGGCCCCCTCTGCGCGCGCGACATCCGACGGATCCTCCGGAGCACCATCCGCGACGACGATGGTTTCGCGCAAATGCGTTCCCGCAGGGAGATGCCCGGCGGCGCCTCGTATGCCGCTCAGACAACGGCGCAACTTGACCAGGTCGCGATGGAATGGGACAACCGCGGAGAGGACCATTCGTGCTGCTGACACCCCCGAATGCGCGCGAGACCGGCAAGAATACCGCCATACTGCGACGCGTGGGGACGACCCGCAAGCGCCGATAGGTCTACGAACGGTAGCCTTTTGTTCTACTTTTTTGATCCCGACCGACTGCGACGAGGGACGTGCATCGTGAATGTCCGGTCGAACAAAGCGTCGGGCCATTGATCTTCGAGTGATGTCGCCGGCAGCAGAAAGCAGCGCAACCCCCGCGATCCGTGGCGTGTGCTTTGCACCCGGCGGCACCTCCGCACGCAATCTGGCGGCGCTCACGTTCACTACCGATGTCGGACGACCGCTCGCTGATACGAACGTTCCACTGGTCTGGACACAACGCGGGGCACCTGGCCTAGCCGCGCCAGGAGGTGCTGTACGCCATGGTCATCGATCCCCGCGCGGATGGGCAGTCGCTAAGGCCCACTGCTCCCCTGTTACCCGGCCAGCACGTCGTCATCATTGGCGCGGGACCGGCGGGGCTGACCGCCGGATACCTGCTTTCGAAGCAGGGTGTCCGCACCACAATCCTGGAATCGGATGATGTTGTCGGCGGACTCTCGCGTACGGCGCAATACAAACAATTTCGCTTCGACATCGGCGGCCATCGCTTCTTCACGAAATACGAACCGGTTCAGACACTGTGGGAAGAGATTCTCGGCGACGAGTTCATCTCCGTGCCGCGCCTCTCGCGCATCTACTACGACGGAAAATTCTTCGATTATCCGTTGAAGGCGGGCAACGCCCTCAAGGGACTCGGGATCGTCAACGCGATGCTGATCGTCGCGAGCTTCATCAAATGGCGTTGGCGGCCCTATCCCGTCGAGGAAAACTTCGAGCAGTGGGTAACCAATCGCTTCGGCAAGCGGCTGTTTGAAGTGTTCTTCAAGACCTACACGGAGAAGGTGTGGGGCGTTCCGTGCACCGAGATCCGCGCCGAATGGGCGGCCCAACGCATTCAAAACCTCTCGCTCGAAAAAGCGATTCTGTCAGCTGCCTCACTCAACCGGCGACAGACGTCGATCAAGACCCTGATCACGGAGTTTCGATATCCGCGTCTGGGTCCGGGCGAAATGTGGGAAATGTGCCGGCTGCGCATCGAGCAGATGGGCAACGAGGTGCTGCTGAACCATCGAGTCTCTGCAATCGAGATGCGCCACGGCCGCGTCGTCGCCGTGCGCGCGCAGACGCCTCATGGTCCACGGCGATTCCCCGCGCACCATGTCATCTCATCCGCGCCATTGCGCGCGCTGGTCCACACGCTCGATCCGGCGGCACCAGCGGAAGTGACAGCAGCGGCAGATGGGCTGAAGTACCGCGATTTCCTGACGGTGGCGCTGATTGTCGGTCGCGACAAACTCTTTCAAGACAACTGGATCTATATCCACTCGCCGGGCGTCAAGGTGGGACGAATCCAGAATTTCAACAACTGGAGCCAGGCTCTTGTTCCGGTTCCACACAAGACGTGTCTGGGCCTCGAGTACTTCTGCTTCCAGGGCGATGGACTGTGGGAGAGCAGCGACGATCAGCTCATCGAGCTCGCCAAACGGGAGCTCGAGCACCTGGGCCTCGCATCCGCGAGCGACGTCGAGGACGGCGCCGTCGTTCGCATGCCGAAGGCCTACCCGATCTACGATTCGTTCTATCACGACCACCTCGACACGATACGGCGATTCATCGATCCGATTCCGAACCTTCACACAGTGGGTCGGAACGGCATGCACAAGTACAACAACCAGGACCATTCGATGCTGACGGCGATGATGACGCTGTGGAACATGCAGGGCGCCTCCCACGATGTCTGGTCGGTGAACACGGATTTCGATTACCACGAGGAGCAGAAGATCGCGGACAGCCCGAGTCTCGCTGTGGCAAGTGCCTGACGCGACATCTGTTCAGACACCGCAATGAGGTTAGTACGAGACGTTGCGCCGCCTGAGCCCGCGCAGGTTGCGGTCGCGCCAGCCACGCAGGGTTTAGGACCCGTTCACAAGGTGGCACTCGGTGTCGCGGTCGGCACGGTATCGGGTCTGGTGGTGTTCGCGCTGACTGTCTTCCACGTGGTGCTGCGGCCGCAGGACGCCCTCGATATCGGCCTCCTCTCGCAGTACCTGACCGGATATAGCGTGTCGTGGACAGGCGCGTTCGTCGGCCTGTTTTGGGGCGTTCTCATCGGGTTCGTCGCAGGCTGGTTCGTGGCGTTCGTTCGCAACCTCGTGATTGCGATTCGGGTGTTCATGATCAGAGGCAAGGCAGACCTGGCTCAATCACGCGATTTCCTGGACCACATCTGAGGACACCATGCCCGAGAGCCTGACGATCGAGGAACAGCAAACCCTCAAGGCCGCGGTCGAGGCTTCCAATGAGAAAGCGTGGGCGATTGGCCTCGGTATCACCCTGGCGTTCGGCCTGTTTGCAGCTACCAACTTCCTCATCATCAAAGGTGGCACCAACGTCGGTTCGCACCTGCAGCTGCTGCGTGTGTACCTGCCTGGCTATTCCGTCACGTTTGCGGGCAGTGTGATCGGGTTCATCTATGCATTCGTGCTTGGGTACCTTTCCGGCAGGACGGTGATTGCGCTCTACCACCGCCTTGCGGGGTGGATTGGCTGAACACGACATATGGGCAGAAGCCACGATGCCGTTGCGATCGTCTGCTCGGCGGACGCGGGGTATGTCCTCCCACTCACCGTGATGCTCTGGTCGGTGCGCACCCATCTGGCTGCGCACCGGCCTCTCGACATCCACATCATTGACGAGGGGATTCCCGACGCAGCAAAAGCGCGGCTTCGACGCTCGCTCGATGGGGATGCCGTCACGATCTCATGGCACACCGCAGACCGGTCACGACTTGTGGGCGTACCGCTCTGGGGTCGACTGCCGATCTGCGTCTACAACAAGCTCCTCGTTCCCGATGTCCTTCCCGAAGATGTAGACACCGCTCTGTGGCTCGATTCAGACACGCTGGTACTGGGGGACATTTCTCCGCTCTGGGACGAGGGGACTGGTGACAACACGGTGCGGGCGGTCCAGGATTCGATCGTCCCACTGGTGTCGTCGAGCATGGGCGTAGCGCGCTACCGTGAGCTGGGCCTTCGCGCCGACGCGAAGTACTTCAACTGCGGCGTGATGTTGATGAACGTCGCGCGCTGGCGGGAACAGCACGTCAGTGAGCGTGCGCTCGAGTATTTGAAGACCTACGCACGTGACGTCGCCTTCCTCGAGCAGGAAGGAATCAATGCCGTGCTCGCGAATCAATGCGGGCCGCTTGACCCGCAATGGAATTGGAGCGTCAGCGTCGGCGGCAGCTTCCGGCAGCGTTCGATCGACCGGCGCGTCAAGATTGCTCATTTCAGCGGCAACCTCAAGCCGTGGAAGCACGACAGCGGGAACCCCTACTACGCCCTCTACTACGAGTACATCGACCGGACCGTCTTCGCGGGGTTCCGGCCCCGGAGACGGTGGCACACGGCGGCGCTGCGGTCGTACGAACAGGCAGCGTTCCGCCGGATGCTTCTCCCGAGCGAGCAATGGGGAATAAAGATGTGGAGAGCGTTCACCGGTCGCATCGCCACCCCTGAAGACGTGGGGATGAGGCGATGACCGATCGACCGTCCTCGCACGTGCTCCGATTGAGCATCGTGCTCGCCACCGATACCTACGACACGCTGCGACCCGTCATCGCCTCGCTGCGCCGCCAGGTCGATCGCGAACAGCTGGAAATCGTCATCGTCGCGCCACCCGGAAGCCTGGGGCAGATCGACTCCTCGCAGCTGGATGGGTTCGGCGCCGTACGCGTGGTGCCCGTTCCCGAGCCACTGCTGCTGCCGCGCGCACGTGCGGCGGGAGTGCGAGCGGCATCGGCACCGATCGTGTTTCTCGGCGAAACGCACTGCTTTCCGGAACCCGATATGTGCCAGCGGCTGCTGAGCGGATTCACGGACGAGCGCTGTGCCGCCGTGGTGCCGGCAATTGTCAATGCGAATCCGAAGACGGCTCTGAGCTGGGCGTCGTACCTCACCGATTATGGCGGCTGGGGTCCGGGGCGGACGTCTGGTGAACTCGAGGAGCCGCTCAAATATAACGGCGCGTATCGGCGGGATGTATTGCTCGAACTCGGCGACCAGCTCGACGACCTGCTCGATGCCAACAACGAGGAGCTCTGGCCGATCCTGCATCAGCGCGGCTACTACTCGTGCTTCGATCGTGACGCGCGCGCCAATCACGTGAATGCAACAACGCTGCGGGTCATGCTGCGGATCCGGTTCTGTGCCGGGGCGTTGATTGGAAAGCAGCGGGCCCGCCGATGGACGTGGAACCGCCGGCTCATGTACATCGTCGGATCGCCGCTCATTCCAGCGGTCCTCGTCTGGCGTGCGCGGTCCAATGTTCGATTTGGCGCGCCGGGACAGTCCCTCCCGCTTGGCACAACCGTCGGTATTTCCGTCGGTGCGCTGACGAAAACGGTCGGCGAAGTGTTGGGGTATCTGGGATTGACGCCGCACTCCGCTGAACACGGCCTGACGGATGCCGAACTGCACAAGCTTCGGTATGCGCAGTTTTCACCTCCATGACCGACGCCGTTTCCACGCCTCGCCTCTCCGTTGTACTCGCGACGGACTCGTACGACACGATCCGTCCGGTGCTCTCGGCGCTTCGCCGGCAGACATGCGCGCCGGAGATCGAACCCATCATCGTGCTCCTCGGCCGCGAAGCGGCTGCTGTGCGGTCTGAAGATCTGAGCGCGTTCCCTGCCGCGAAGGTTGTCCGCAGCGTCGGCCATCTTCCCGAGGCTCGCGCCGCAGGAGTTCGTGCGGCGTCCGCACCAATCGTGTTCATTGGGGAAACGCACGTGTACCCTCAGCGCGGATGGGCGGAAGCGTTGCTCGCCGCGTTCACCGGTCCGTGGGCGGCTGTTGTACCTGCAATTGGCAATGCGAACCCCACGGGCGCGGCGAGTTGGGCGTCGTATCTGTTCGATTACGGCATGTGGGGGCCAAATCGTCAGTCCGGCGAGCTTCCGGATCCCCTCATCTACAACACGGCATACCGCCGTGACGTGCTGTTGTCGATAGGCCAGGGTCTTGCGGCGGCATTGGACCCGAGCGCAGAGACGCTCTGGCCGCTGCTGTGGTCGCGAGGACATCGGGCGGCGCTTGCCTCCGATGCCCAAATCCTGCACCTCAACGTCGGAACATTTTCGACCTTGATCCACGAAAAGTTTTGCGTCGGCGTGGTGCTCGGCTCACACCGATCGGCGCGTTGGTCGCCCTTGCGCCGGCTTCTCTATTTCGCTGGATCTCCTCTGATTGCCCTCGTGCTCTTCGGGCGCGTGTTACAAGGAGCACGGTACTGGCCGTCTGGCGGATTGCGGGCGCGTGCGATCGGCGGCGTGCTCATTGCCGCAATCGCAAAAGCCGCCGGCGAGGCTACTGCCTATCTGGGTGTGAAGCTGCCGGCCGCCGCCGCAACACTCCATGACATGGAAGTTCGGAAGGTGCAATACGCCGGACGTGTAGGGTGATGTCAGGCGTCCGCGGTGCGCTGCCTGTGCGAGTTGGATTGATTGGCTGCGGCACGATTGCCTACTGGTCGCATCTCCGCGCGCTGCAGCAACTCAAAGGTGTGACGCTTGCGGCGGCCGCCGACCCCGATCCCGCCGCGCGAGCACGCGCGTCATCGATGGTGAATGGACCCATTCACGATCAACCGGACGACCTGCTGCTCGCCGACATCGACGCTGTTGTGATCAGCGCCCCCACGCGGTTTCACGCCGAGCTCACGGTCGCGGCGGCTCGCGCAGGCAAACACGTGTACGTGGAGAAACCGCTGGCCACGACGGCAACCGAGGCTCGCACCATCGTTGATGTCGTCGCCCAATCGAATGTCATCGCGACAGTTGGATTCAATTACCGCCACCATACTGCGCACCAGCGTGGCCGGACACTGCTCAAAAGCGGACGCATCGGAAAAATTCGCGCTGTCCAGTCGGTCTTCTGCGAACCATCCCCGGCGGAGACAATGCCTGAGTGGAAACGCCGCCGCGGCTCGGGAGGCGGCGCGCTTCTCGATCTGGCGTCTCATCATATCGACCTGCTGCGCTGGTTCCTGGATGACGAAGTGGCGACGGTGGATGCGCGTATCACGTCGAGCCGGACAGAGCATGATGGCGCGATGCTCGCACTGACGATGCGCGAGGGTGTTCGCGCGCAGATGTACGTGAGCTTTTGCGCCGGACCGGCGGATTTCTTTGAATTCATCGGCGAGACGGGCACGCTGCGCGTCGATCGGCATCGTGTGCTGCCGCAGTTACAGGTGGCACGGCTACCACGTTACGGGGTGCGGCCGGCGTGGTCATTTCCCACCGCCAGCGAAGCCACTGTGTGGGCGCGGCGATTGCTCCAGCCTTCGTACCAACCGTCGTATCGACGGGCGCTGCACGCATTTGTCCAACGCATCGGCGGCGAGGCCGTGCATCTGGCGACGGTCGAAGATGGCGAACGGAGCCTGGCTGTCGTCCTCGCCGCCGAAGAATCAGCGCAACAAAATGCGCCCGTCTCTCTCCCGTGATGAAGCCGCACCTGCGCATCCTGTTGGTGACCGACTGGATGCCGAAACCTGGAGGCGCGGAAGCCTACGCCGACTCGGTCCGGGCTGGCCTCGCGGCCGCCGGCCACGACGTCCGGCTGCTGACGAGCGGTGCAGGGTCCGGCGCGAATGGCACGGCGGAGTTCGTGGCATACGGCACTACGAATCCTGCAGCACAAGCGGCTCTCCAGATCGTGAACCCGTTCGCGGTTGAGAAGGCGTGGACGGCTGTCCGCACGTTTCAGCCCGATGTGGTACTCGTCCACCTCTTTGCGTACCACCTCTCCCCCGCCGTGCTGTGGCCGCTGCGCTCGATCCCGACGGTGATGATGGTGTTGGACTACAAGGTCATCTGTCCGCTGGGATCAAAACTGCTGCCGACGGGCGAGATCTGCGAGCAGCACGCCGGCAGGATCTGCTGGGACGCCGGCTGCCTGTCGTTGCCCCACTGGATCCGCGATCAGATCCGGTACGTCGGCATTGGACGGGCCGTTCGGAAGTTACACCTCGTGCTCGCATGCAGTAAACACATGCAGCAGCAACTCGCTCGCTACGGGATCGCATCCACACATCTCGAACTGCCGGTTGCGATCCCGGGACGCGCGTTCAGACGGAAGCCGTCGCGAGACCCACATTTCGTCTTCTGCGGGCGGTTGAGCGTCGAAAAAGGAGCGCTGCTGCTTGTCCGCGCATTTGCCCGGATGCATTCGCGCATGCCGCTGGCGCGCCTCACGATCGTTGGCGACGGTCCCCTGAGGGGTGAAGTAGAAACAGCTGTGCGCGCGGGCAACCTTCAAAAAGCGGTGACGTTTACAGGCTGGCTTCGTCCGGATGGCGTCGATCGGCAGCTCGAGAGCGCCTGGGCGCTCGTCGCACCGTCGTTGTGGGCCGAGCCGTTGGGGATGGTCGGTCCGGAGGCGATGGTGCGCGGCGTTCCTGTCATCGCCAGCAACACGGGCGGATTCGCCGAGACCGTCGAAGACGAGGTGTCCGGTCTCCTCGTTCCAAACGGCGACGAAGATGCGCTGCATCTCGCCCTCGAGCGAGTCGCGACGGGCGCTGCGTTCGCGTCGCATTCGTTGCATCCGGACATCGTCGCGCGGGTCACGAAGTCGGTCAGCATCGACCGGCATGTAGCCATCCTTGGGACGCACCTGGACCGTGTCGTCGCCCGTGCTGCGGCCTGAGAAGAACGAATGAATTCGCCAGCGGGACTTCGAGAGCGGATGATCGACGGAACCGCCCGGGTGTTCCTGGCTGAGGCTCTCATTGTGCCCACGGGCCTGCTGACCGTGGCTCTCCTGACACGTCATCTGGGCCCTTCTGACTACGGTCGCTATACGCTGGCCGTGACGATCATTCTGTGGCTTGAGTGGGGGTTTTCGGCTCCGTTTGCGCGTGCCGCCGTCCGCCTCGTTGGCGGTGCCGCCGAATGGCGGCCCATGGCCGCTCTGGTCGTGCGCGCACAGTTGGTGGTGGGGGCACTGACGGCACTCGCGGTGTGGCTCGTGGCCCCCGCCGTCGCTCGCGCGCTCGACGAACCTTCCCTTGCTCCGCTTCTGCGTCTGTTTTCGCTAGACCTTCCGCTGTTTGCGCTCGCGCAGGCGCACCAGCAGGTCCTGGTCGCTCTCGGCCAGTTTCGCGTGCGCGCGATGTTGTCGGCGGCACGCTGGATCGTCAGGCTGGCCCTGATCGCCGCGGCGGTGGCGGTCGGCGTGTCTGTGCGCGGTGTCGTCGCGGCCGTCGTCGGTACGACGGCCATAGAGGTTGCGCTCGCCCGTCGATTCGTGCGTCCGCCGCTGTTGGGAAGAAGTGAGGTCCCCGTTCGACGACTGTTCGACTACGCCGTGCCGCTGCTGATCTCCGCACTGGCTCTTCGCGTGTTTGAGCGCGTCGACGTCGTGCTGCTGAAGTTCTTCGGTCGAACATCAGCGGAAGTGGGCATGTACGGCGCGGCGCAGAACCTGATGCTCGCGACGGGGCTGTTTTCGCTGGCGTTCTCTCCAATACTGCTGTCGACATTGGCGCAGGCCGTTCGCGCCGGCGACATGGAACATGCACGGCGGATCGCTCGCGACGCGATGAAAATCGGACTGCTGCTGCTCCCTCTGGCCGCGATCGTTGCGGCATCGGCTCCCGACATCGTCGCGCTCATCTTTGGCGTCGAGTACGTCGCAAGCACCGCCGTCTTTCAGTGGTTGATCTTTGCCGGGGTGGCGAGCGTCACGATGTCAATTGTGGTGGCGGTACTCACGGGTGGCAGCAAACCCTTCTGGACGCTGTACGCCGCTGTGCCGCTGCCGGTGGTTGCCATCGTCGCTCACACATGGGTAATCCCGAGATACGGGCCGGTAGGCGCAGCGATGGTCACGACCTTATGTGGATGCGCTGGCGCGCTGTTCGGGGCCGTTGCCGTCTACCGATTGTGGGGCGTGACTCCGTCGGCAACGAGTGCTCTCCGAAGCGTCTCGCTGGCAGGACTCGGCGCGCTGGCCGCAAGCAGTTGGCCATCGCCGGGAGTGCTGGTCGTCGTGAAGCTTGCCGTCGTCGGATTCGGGGTTCTCCTCCTTCTTCTGGCGTCAGGTGAATTCGGCGATCCGCGAAGACGGATCGATGAGGTCAGCAACTGGTTCCAACGTCCGCTCCGCGCGACTGAGTGACGACCCTCGATATCTCGATCATCGTTCCCACACGCAACCGCAGGGGAAAGATTGAGAAGTGCCTGCGGGCGCTCGCAGACCAGACATATCCGCACGACCGCTTTGAAGTGATCGTCGTCGACGACGGAAGCGACGCTCCATTGTCGACTACGATTCTGCCGTTTTGCGCGCACATGCAACTGCGCCTGGTCGAGCAGAAGAACGCGGGACCGGCACGGGCCCGGAACGCCGGTGCGAAACACGCAGCAGGCAGGCTGTTGGTCTTTACTGACGACGACTGTGAACCAACTCCCGGGTGGCTGGCCGCTCTGTACGGGCAGTTCCTGCGATGGCCGGATCGCGCAATCGGCGGCGAAACGATCAACGCATTACCAGAGAACGCCTACTCATCGGCGAGCCAGCTTCTCGTCGACTACCTGTACGAATACTATGGCGCTGGCGCAGCCGGTGCCGACGGCACCGCTGCGGGACCACCGTTCTTTACGTCGAACAACCTTGCTGTTCCCGCCGCTTTGTTCCACGACGTCGGCGAGTTCGACAGCTCGTTTCCCCTGGCCGGAGGGGAGGACCGTGAATTCTGCGACCGCTGGCAAGAGCGAGGGTATCGCCTGCTCCGAGCCCCGGATGCGATTGTCCGGCACTCGCATCGCCTTTCGTTCGCGACGTTCTGGCGCCAGCACATGAACTACGGTCGAGGGGCTTTTCACCTGCGGAAGGCGCGCGCGTCGCGTCACAGGGATGCGATACGCCTCGAGCCGTTCACCTTCTATGGCCGGCTCCTGATGTACCCGGCTCGGGCCGGACGCAGCGAGACGAAGCTGTTGCTGATGACCCTCATGTTCGTCTCGCAGGTCGCGAACGCTATGGGGTTTGTGCTCGAGGCCGGTACTCGTCCCGCGAGGGACCACGCCGACGCCTGACAGCGTCTGCGCGGTCAACGAGCATTTTCGGTGTCGTAGGCCTGCTGCTCCTTGCGCGTCAGCGAGCGGCGGCGATCGAACTCGATCCCCCCGAGCACCGAAGACGACGAGCCTGGACCGGTAGCATAGCCGACGAGCTCACCGAGTCCGTCGATCGCCACTGCCGCGGCGAGGGCAGGAAGCACTCGCGACAGCCGTCGGTGGTGCGCTGGCCACTGGACGAGCAGCGCGGCGGTGCGCCATAGCCGCACAAACGGGATCAACGGAGCGCCCAACACGTACAGCAATCGCTTCAGCGGCGGCCATTCGGCGGATCGCGTCGCCGCAAACTGGCGTCCGCAGTTGAAACGCAATTTGATCGAACTTGACAGCTTCGAAAAATTGAGGTGATTGGTGCGTGCTGCGGGTTCGAGGAGCAGCTGATAGCCACGATGCCTGAGGTCCCACTGCAGGATCGATTCGGCTTCCATCAACGCCTCGAGCCTGTCGCCATACGCCAGCAGCAGATCGCGCCGGTAACTGCTGTTGTGCCCGGGTAAGTGAGCCGCAGCACCGCGTTGAGCCGGCCCGGTCCAGGGCCCGTACTCCAACAGGAAGTTTGCCCAGCTCACGGCGGTATCCGGATTGGCGTTGCAGACCACCGGTCCCACCGCGGCCCACGTCCCTTCCGCGTGCCCAGCCAGCAGCGCTTCCGCCCAATCCGGCTCAGGAAAGCTGTGGTCTTCGGCCAGCGCGACGACAGGCGCACGGGCGACCCTGATGCCTGCGACGCGTGCCTGGTTCGACGATGCGGTGACGTCGCTGACGCCGATCACCTGCACGCCAGCAAACCCTTCGACCATGGACGGATCGATGGTGACGCTGTCGCTCGGCGCGACGATCACGAGCTCGAGACAATGGCGGACGGTCTGCGCCCGCAGCGCGCGGAGGGTCCGCGCGATGTTCGCCAAACTGCGCGAGGTCGGCAGAATGACAGAGAGCGCTGGCGGCGGACCGCCCGCTGCTCCGCTCGCGAACGACTCATTCATGACGTCCGCGCCGGCATCATCTGAACGTCCACGGTTTGCCTGGCGCGTGCCGATTCTTCGGCGGCCTCGATGACGGCAGCGCACGCATAGCCGTCGAGCATGTCAGGCCCCTCGAAGGCGCCCATACGCACGGCCGTCAGGAAGTGCGCCATGGCGCGCGCATAGGACGGGTCGTGCAATACGGCACGGCGCCTCTGGATCGCATAGCCGGCGCGGCCGAGAGCCGCCAACCCGTGCCGCACCCGTTCTAAATGGTCGGCCGATCCCCTCTTCGGGCGGGTCAAGCGAACGTCCAGTGAGGCATAGTGATCGACGCTAAGTCTCCCCGTGCGGCCGAACACTTCGATGCTGTTCTCTTCGATCGACCCGTACGTGAAGAATGACTGAGCCGACTGTCCGTTCTGGAGTTCCATGTCGAGCACCGCCGTGTCAGCGTCGTGCCGCACCGACCGGATATGCGCCGTGACCCGCACCACCTCCTGGCGGAGGAGGAATCGAACCAGGTCAACGTGATGCGCCGCGAGATCGAGGAGCACGCCGCCGCCCGTGCGCCGCGCCTCTCGCCATTCAGTCAGCACCTCTGAGGTCGTAGAGAACACCGAGCGTATTTGCAGCACCTCGCCAATCCGTCCGGCCGCAAGGTACGCACGCAGCTGCTGGTAGAGCTCGCTGAAACGATAGTTGAAGCCGATCATCCCGATACGTCCTGCGCTCGACCACGCAGCAACCACCCTCTCGGCGTCCTTCAATCCGGCAGCGAGCGGCTTTTCACAGTACACGTGTTTGCCGGCGGCCAGGGCCGCGCAGCACGCGTCCGCGTGGAGGGCGGTCGGCAGGGCGATAAGTACGGCTTCCACGTCAGGATCCCGTAACAGCTCTTCCCACGTCGGGACGGCTCTCACGTGCGGCTCACGCGTGGCGATCCAGCGCCGACGGTCCGCGCTCGCGTCGGCCGCCGCCACCAGCCGCGCCGTGCGGCAGCGCGCCAGGAGCGGCACGTGAACGATCTCGGCAATCCGTCCGCAGCCTAACAGGGCGACCCTGACCGGCGTGAACGTCACTCGAAATGGCCTCGATCGAGACGCGGGTTGTGCCGTGCGCGACCGATGTTCTTTATCACAGACAGTCCGATCGGTCGTCCGTTTGGGCCCGGAATCGAGGCGAACGTCCAAGAGACGAGACCCAGTCACGGGTGTCAAAAGTCTGCGCTTCAATGGAAATTGCTGGATTGACCATCGTTGTCCCAATGTGGGCAGGCGTAGACGGTTGGTACGCCCTTCGCCACTCACGGCCGGAGCACGGCGTCGGCACTCCGCCGGATATTCCACACAAGATGGTCAACGGCCCGACAGATAACTACGGGTCGGTACTGCGATGAACAGACCGTTGCGGTTCTGCATGATCACCACGTTCTACCCGCCATATAACTTTGGCGGCGATGGCATCTTCGTCTACCGGCTATCCAACGAGCTGGCGAAACGTGGACACCATGTCGAGGTGGTGCACTGCCAGGACTCCTATTTGCTCCTCGCTGACCACGCGCCAAAGTCCGCACCGCAACACCACCCGAACGTCGTCGTCCACGGCCTGAAGAGCCCGTTCGGCCTCCTGTCGCCGCTCGCCACGCAGCAAACCGGCTACCCGTTCTTCAAGGCAAGCCGGCTGCGCGAGATCCTGAACACCGGCTTCGATGTCATCAACTATCACAATGTGTCGCTTGTCGGCGGCCCGGGCGTCCTGCAGTACGGCGACGCGATCAAGCTTTATACGCTGCATGAGTTCTGGCTGATTTGTCCGACGCACGTCCTGTTCAAGAACAATGAATCGGCGTGTGAGCGCCCCTCGTGTTTCCGCTGCAATCTGGTCTATCGCCGGCCACCTCCGTTGTGGCGGTACACAGGCCTGATGCAGTCGGCCGTTCGCCACGTCGATACCTTCATCTCGCCGGATCGCCACACGATTTCCAAACACCGGGAATTTGGACTCGATCTCCCCATGGTCCACCTGCCGCACTTCGTTCCCGCTGGTGAAGAGACCGCGATGGAGAACCGGCGCGATTACGACGACCTTCGGGGCAAGCCGTACTTCCTGTTCGTGGGACGACTCGAACGGATCAAGGGGCTACAGACGGTTATCCCGCTGTTCAGACGCTGGTCCGGCGCGCGACTGCTCATTGCGGGGACGGGCGGCTATGGAGACGAGCTTCGACGAGCCGCCGAAGGGTGCGACAACATTCAGTTCCTCGGGTATCAATCCGGCGATCGCCTGGATGCCCTCTATCGCAACGCCGTTGCCGTGATCGTTCCGTCGATCAATTACGAAGTCGCGCCTCCGCTCGTCATCATGGAGGCCTTCCTGCGACGCACGCCGGCAATCGTACGAGGACTTGGGTCGATGCCGGAAAGCATCGAGGACAGTGGCGGCGGACTGGTATACGCCTCGGACGATGATCTGCTGAACGCGATGCAGAACCTTGTCGACGATACCGCTCTTCGCAACGAGCTCGGCGAACGAGGCTACACGGCGTACGTGACGCAGTGGACAAGTGAGGCGTACCTCGAACGGTACCTGCGTCTCATCGAGCGCATCGCGCAGGCCAAAGGGACGAACCAAATCGCGCAGGCCACGGGTATAGGAAAAACTGCGTGAACCTGCTGATCACTAACAGCCACGGCGCACAGGCGTACGCAATCCTTCACGCATTGCGCCCGTATGCCGCGCGTGTCGTCGCCACCATGAACGGCACGACGCGATGGAAGGCGCGCACCTCGCACGCGGCGCGCTCCAGGTACGTCGATGCCCGCTACTACACGCCGCACCCGGCCGTGGACTGGCTCGCCGGCATCATGCAGGAAGCCAACACCGAGACCGAGGAGGCGTACATCCGTCGCATCGAGGACATCTGCCAGCTCGAGCGGATTGACACGATCTTTCCGTCGTCGGACGCCGAGGTCTACATCTTCGCAAAGAACAAAGCTCGCTTTGCCCGCCAGGGCATCGTCTGCGTCGTCCAGGACTACGGCTCATTGGCGATTCCTCTCGACAAATTCGAGACGAACCGGGCGGCGAAGCGAGCGGGGTTCCCTGCCCCGGACACAATCGTCCCGAACTCGCGTGAAGACATTCAGGCGTTTGCCGAACGGGTCCCTCCGCCTTGGCTCGTCAAATCGCGCTGCACGTTCGGAAGCATTGGAATGAAGATCGTCGAGCGTCGAGCGGATCTCGCATTGACCTATGAGATGGCCGCACGCCGACAAGCACGGCCGATGATCCAGGAATTCATTCCCGGACGGATCAAAGAAAACCATTTCATCGTCGTCGATCATGACGTGTGCATCCGCAGTTTTATGCGGACCGATGTGCTCAAAAGCCGTCATCGACTGATCCACGACACGACGTCCGCATTCCGAATCCGCGTCGATTCTCCCGTCCTTCCTCAAACCCAGGCCCTCATGCGAGAACTCGGCACGTGGGGTGGATTCACATGCCAGACAAAAACCGATGCGAGGGATGGCCTGCCGAAGCTCCTGGAAATCAACCCGCGCCTGGGCATGCACACGTGGTTCCGTACCGAGGCCGGGGTTAATGAGCCGTTGTTGCTCTTGAAACTCGCAAGGGGTGAATCGATCGAAACCGTCACTCATTTTCCGCAGGGCGCACTCGTGTTCGAGCCGATCGAAGATCTGCTGGACTTGCCCTTCGAACTGCTGGATCTGCTGCTGTATCGAATCCGAACGGGATTCCTGGGTCGACAGCCGACGGATCCACACAACCCTCCCTACACGCTTGCGGAACTGGCGAAAGCCTTTGCGACCAATTACGGGACGCGGGGGCGCAAGGTCATTGGCATTCACGCGCGTCATCTGCTCGACGACCCCGCGGCGTGCGCACTGTGGTACTACGCCTTCACGGGCAAGCTGCTGCGCATGCTCGACAGCCGCGGCAAGTAGATTCCAAAGCTACTGTGAAACTCCTGATTACCAACTCCAATGCCGCGCAGTCGTACGCCATTCTGCGAGCGCTACGACCGTACGCGAACCGGGTGGTTGTGACGATGACCGGCACCAATCGGTGGAGGGCGCGCACGTCCCACACGGCGAACTCGCGATATATCGACGCCCGGTACTACGCTCCGGACCCATCGGTCGACTGGCTCGCCGGCATCATGCAGGAAACCAACACCGAGAACGAAGAGGTGTACGTTCGACGCATCGAAGAGATTTGTGACCGCGAGGGGCTCGACACGATCTTTCCTTCGTCGGATGCGGAGGTCTACGTCTTCGCGAAGAACAAACGCCGTTTCGCACAGCGCGGTGTCATGTGCGTCGCACAGGACTACGAGACGCTCGCGATTCCTCTCGACAAGTTTGCGACGAATCAGGCGGCGAAACGCGTCGGCTTTCCTGTTCCATACGCGATCGTGCCCGAATCTCCGAACGAGATCCGGTTATTCGCGGAGCGCGTTGCTCCGCCATGGCTGGTAAAGCCGCGCTGCACCTTCGGCGGCATCGGCACCAAGATCGTGCGGCGTCGAGAAGAGCTTGAATCTACGTACTACGCGACCGCCAAGCAGCAGGCGCGTCCAATGATCCAGGAGTTCATTCCAGGGCGCGTCAAAGAGAGCATGTATGTCGTTGCGGATCGAAACGCGTCGATCCGAACCTTCATCCGAACGGACGTCGTCAAAAACCGCCAAAGGGTTCATCAGGATTCGATCTCCGCATTCCGAATATCGGTGACCAGCCCTCACCTCGTGCAGCTGCGGGCGCTCATCCGGCAGATCGGTGCCTGGGGCGGGTTCACGTTCCAGACA
>JADMIO010800032.1_pt1 | contig 21060 bp, 27 predicted proteins | sample 8958161 | NCBI WGS metagenome assembly JADMIO01 (sample SAMN16585339, study PRJNA669376) | soil metagenome | isolation source: Crop rotation soil | place: USA: Cullars Rotation, Alabama | collected 2011 | reverse complement strand
CCGCCGGTGAGTCAGCAACAACGACTCGACATTCGGGGCGTGGCGCAGTCTGGTAGCGCACCTGGTTTGGGACCAGGGGGTCGCAAGTTCGAATCTTGCCGCCCCGACTTTATTATACACCATTTAGAGCCACTTTCGGGTGGCTTTTTTCTTTCATCTACACATTTTTCTACACAGGGTAGAGAACACAAAAAGACGCCCGGAGGCGTCCAAGGTTCTTCATCTAGTGGCGGCTTGGCGTCAGGGGCGCACCACAAATGCCAGTGTAAAGGTCTGAGCGGATCGTCGGGGTTCTCGTCTTCTACGAGGTCTTGGGCTTCGATGGGTAGGCCGCACTTCTCACACCTTGCCGTCACGGCTCGGTTTCATCCAAGTGAGCGGCGATTGCAAACATATCGTTGGCGGCAAGTCCCATCTGCGCCAGTGCATCGGCCAGTTTGTCCGCGTCTATCTGGTCGGGTGGCTTCTTGATCTGCTCGTTGTAGGCGGTGACGGCTTTATTGAATCGTCCCTCGCCCAGCTTATTTAGCCTTTGCAGATTGACGGCTCGCGCCCGCATTGAGGGGTCGAACAGTCGCACCTTTCTTGTGTCCGTTTGTCCCGTTGCCGCTGTGCAAGCGAGCATCAAGGCAAGGAGCAAGGCGGCACGGTTGGCCCAGCTTCGCATACACGCACCTTCCTTTCATCCGGTGGACTCTGACCAAAAGACGAATGATGTCTTCCAGAGTCCGTTCTTTGCCGTTCCTCTTCCGAAATGCCAAGTGAATGGCCCTGTGTCTCCCGACGTTCAGAAGAAGAAGGTTTGACCTATCGTTATCGCCGCCCACTGACACAGGGGTTAAGTGGTGGCGGTTTTTCTTCTTGTTGCGGCGTCGTTTGCGTTTTCGGCTCATACGCCTCCCAAAAGTTAAGGGCCGGACACACGAAGTTCCGGCCCGGAGTGGTGTAGATTGACGGTTGGCTTGAATGGCGGGTTGACTGAGGAGCTTCGAGGCTTGTTGGTGGCCCTGGCCCCACGCCGAGTGGTCCCCTTCCCAAAGGCTTTCTCAGCGACGGAGTACCAGGGCCATAAGTCAATGCGTTATCTCAGGGACTTGGCTCTTGGGTCGTGGCGTGAAGTGAATGTCGCGCTCGATCTCCAAGCCTCCTGGCCCTCGGACAGCTCTCAACTCGTTCATTGAGATGTAGCCCCACTCTTTCTCCTGGCCGATGACGAAGCCGAACATGAGGTAATCACCGTCGCGTTGCTCGCCTTCGGTGATAAACCATGTCCAGCCTGTCCAGGGGGTGAAGAACTTGACGTACACGGTGGGGTCTGTGGTGTTCTCCTGGGCGTAGAGTTTGGGGATTTGCGCCTTGAGATCGTCTGGGAAAAAGACGTACTCAGGCATTACTTCCTCGACTTGGCCGGTGTCTTGGCAGGCCGTCGCGTGGTCTGCGGCTCCGGTGCGGCTTCCGGCTGGTTGGGGTCGCGTAGCTGGAAGTGCTGGCCGGGAAACAGGTCAATGACGATGTTCAGCGAGCCGTCACCGTTGACGAATCCGGCCCCGAACTTGCGCCAGCTATTCTTGCGGCCTGGGCCTTTGACGATGTGGTACAGCACCTTGTGGGTCGGTTGCTGTAAGGTCTGCGGATTAGCAGCCATATTGTTACTCCTGTCAACGAACGTGCCCTTAGTCTGTGTCAGGTCGGGCATCCCTGAGGAGGACTCCCTTGCGGCCTTAGTCGTCGGGTGAGCCGTGAGAATTGGTAGCCTTCCTCAGAGCGCAAGGTGAGGGCTTGCGCTGTTGCAGTTATTTCAAAGGATCAGTGCTGGTCTTGTGTGCTCCGTACCACGTAATATCCCCGATACGAACTCTGCCTACATACACGCCAATTGCCCCGATGATCTGCATAAAGATGAGAACGAAGTGTTGAAGCTCCTCGTCCGAGGTTTGGCCGATCCCAGCCCACTGAAGGACTCTACCGAGAACAAGAGCTACTAAGCTGACAAACGTAAGACTTATTTTATTTCTTGGGTGATGCGACCTTTAGGCTTTAATGGTTAGGAGGATGTTCTTTGCTATCTGTAGCTGCTCCCAGAGTGAAGGCTTGTAGAGGTAGGGTTCTGGGTCGATGCAACCGTTATAGCCGTTCCCAAAATCGGCAACCTCGTAATAGTACCCGTCATTATCCCGGTAGAGTTCATCTTGCCGCTGCCCCGTTGGAGTTTCGGTATCAAGATATTGTCGTCCGGCTTGGGCAACTTTAACTCGCACGGTCGGTCGAAGCTGCCAATGCAAATGCGTTCCTGGGTAGGGTGGGTAAGGTCTTTTGGAAATAGGAACTGGTAAGCCTTGACTGTACACATCACCAGTATTGCCCATAGAAGCCAGCAAAGAACCAGCAACAACAGTATCTCCAATATTCGCGTACATATTGTTATCGTGACCGTATACCAACTCGTACCCTTGTCCTTCATCTTGGAAAAGAGTGTGAACCGCCCGATACTTCGACAGATCGGGGTTGTTTTTATTGACGATCTTGTAGACATAAGCATCGTGTGAGGCGACTATCCAAGCGTTATATGCTTTCTGAATATCGAGGCCGGGATGTCCTTTTAATCCTTGGCCTGCGTATAAAGGGTTGGCATTGCCTCCAAACTTCTGTGAAATCGTGTATGAGCTTAAAACCGGGGCGAGTAACTTCATATTGACAAGTTCGTTTTATATGGTGAAAGGCAGGTTAGCTTTGTGCTGAAGTGGATTTATCCGCGCCTGACTTTGCTCTTTGTTTGTTTATTCGTGGGGGAGGAGTCCGGTTATTTGAGTGGCCGGGCTTTTCTCTTATCTTAATTCTACCATTTTGGCTATTTTGAGGCTGGGGATAAGTTTTTGACAGAAAGTATATATGTTGTAGGGTGAGGATATGAACATATTACTTATATTACAGCTTGCGGTAACGCTTTTGTTGAACGTTTCGACCAATCAAGCGGTAACAAGCGAGCAAAAACAGCAAGCTTTAAGCTTTGCAGCCGAAGCAGTTCAGCTTGCCAATAGTTACCTTATAGAAAACGCCTCTACTACCTCTGTAAACACAGGTGGAGATATTGGAGGGGTAATTCAAGTTCCGTATATCCCTCCTTCGGTTCCTCCAGTCGTTCAAACAAACCAACCTACAGTTACAATGCCATCATTTACAGTTGAGATTTTAGAGTCTGTTTCTTCTCAGGGTGGGATGCTTAAGTTTAAAGTCACTGATTCAAACGGAAATCCGGTAACACATATCAATCATATTGAATCTCCCCTTACTTATCAGAACTTTAATGGTCTTGGGGAAGACAATGGTATCTATCAAATCTACATTCCAGATCAAGCAGTAGCGATAGAGAATCCTACTTTGAATGTGACAGTGAACGGTGAAGAGGTAAAGGCCCCTGTTGGACTTAATTAGGTTTCTTCTCTTTTCTACGGGCGTCTCTTATGGCGTTCTTGCGTGACTTGGCTTCATATGCATTAAACCTTGAGTCAAAAGAAGGGTTCTGTTGGGTTACTGAGATGGGAGAGAACGCATTAAACACCGGGTACTGTCTCTTTGACGGTCTACCTCTGGAGTCCTCTATAGCAGGCAAAGATTTACTGAGTTCCGGTATGCCTTTTTTCAAGTTTTGTATGATAGCTTTGGGGGTGATGTGAGCATCGGACTTTCGGTAGATTGGGTCCACTATAGTTGCAATCCACCTTTGCAGTGAGGACAAAGGAACAAGTTGGGAAGGAATGTTAGATATAGCTCTTGCTGCTGCGCTCTCATCGCCTCGTACTGTGTCTACCAAACTGCCGATGCCTTCAAGGTATCGTAAGCTCCCCCGTCAAGTTGACAGTTCAAAAGTAGAGGTTTCGGCCTCCAGTCGCTTGCGGAACAAGCTCGGCGGCAGCCCTTTAAGGGCATCGTGTGGCCGCTCTTCGTTATAGGCAACCATCCACCACCACGCCACTTCTCGCACCTGTTCGAGGCTCTCAAACAGATACGCATTGAGCACCTCCGACCGGAACGTCCGGTTAAATCGCTCGATGTAAGCGTTCTGGTTCGGCTTGCCTGGCTGGATGAACCGTAGCTCCACGCCATTGCTCTCGCACCATGCTTGCAACTGCACCGAGGTCAGCTCTGGCCCGTTATCAAGCCGAATCATTCGTGGCGTGCCGCGCCAGCCCTCGAGCCGCTCAAGCACCTTCACCACCCGCTCGGCCCGCAAGGAAGTATCCCCTTCGATCGCCAGGCATTCTCGCACGCCTTCATCAATCACATTCAAGGTGCGGAAGCGCTTCCCCGAGTAGAGCGAGTCGTACATAAAGTCCAATGACCAGCTCGCGTTGACTGCGGCTGTGATTTCCAGCGGCACGCGCTCGCGCTGGATGCGCCGTTTTACTCGTCGCGGCAGATTCGGCTTTAATTGGCGATAAACTCGCCAGACCCGCTTGTGATTCCAGGTGTGACCATTCAGGCGCAGATAGTCATAACACTTCCAGAAGCCCCAGCGTGGGTGCTTCTCGACCGTCTGGTTCAATGCAGCGATCAGCTCATCGTCCGGACGGCGGCCCTGACTTGGACGTTGATACCAGGCCGTGCGACTAATGCCGAGGGCGGCGCAGGCACGGGCGACCGCCAGCCCATGCTGGTCCACCAGATAGGTCGCTGAGGCTCGCCGCTCAGGCGGCGTCAGAGCTTTTTTTCAATCAGATCCTTCAGCGCACGGTTTTCAAGAGCGAGGTCAGCAAACATGCGCTTGAGTTTGCTGTTTTCCACTTCGACCTCGCGCAACCGCTTGATGTCAGAGGCTTCCATGCCGCCGTACTTGGATTTCCACTTGTAATAGGTGGCGTCGCTGATGCCATGCTGGCGGCAGAGGTCCTGCACCTTCACCCCGGCGTCGGCCTGCTTAAGGATGTTAATGATCTGCTGTTCGCTGAATCGTGATTTCTTCATCTGAGTCTCCTGACAGCTCATTGTGCCGAGAAAACTCTACTTTTGAAATGTTCACAAACAGGGGAAGCTTACGGCTTTGCCGAAAAACTCTCCCGTCTCGTCGTCATCTATTCGGTAGTGGACCCGTGCGGGAATGGAATCCTCTTCTATCTCTATGTGCGTTTCAATAGTCAGTGTCCTAGCCAAATCTTACCTCCCTGAGTGAGTTATCAGGGAATGTAGCATAGACAATCGAAGAGAACAATCCTGACTGCCTTATAGCAAACTGGCAGGATTTTGCTGTGTGGATAAAAGGGGTTGGGCCTATTATGAGGACGCGATCTAATTGCAACTCCTTCCATTCTTGGCTTCAAAGCGTTTACGCGGAGGTAAAATAGCTCAAACTCTATTCGTGATATAATCATTGATGTGGGACAGATTCTACCGTATTTATGTAGTACCGCTGACGATTTGAAAGAAGAGGAAGCGGCTGTATTAACAGCACTTGAGGGAGATGTCTGCTTAAATACTTTAAAGAAGTCGTACTCTGATGATGAACTACAATTTATCAATCCTACGACTGTGAGAGCAAATTTAATTCTAGTTGTAGTTGGCTATGAATACGGCCCATTAATACCAGGATGGGATCTGTCCTTCACGGAGAATGAATATAGAATGGTATTTTCCCAAAGACTGCCTTGCCTTATTTATTTTAAAGTGCCGCATCTTAACGACCCCTTTTCTGATACCAGATGCGGTAGGCTAGCCTCCAATAGTCTGAAGAGATTTAAAAAATTACTGTTAAGCAGGCACACGGTCACTTACTTTACTGACACCAATGACCTAACTGCCAAAGTTTTATCAGATATTCACTATATTGCTAAAGATTTAGAAAATGCAAAGAAGCTGAGAAAGGAGGTTGGGGATATACCTATGACACCACGATATTATTGCGCGCCATGGTTCTGGTCAGAGGCGATATTTCTGAGCTACTCTAGAGTAGATGAGGTAATTATAGACGGGCTTATTAAGGAGCTAAAGAAAACCCGTATGCACTTTTGGGTTGATAAGCATATGATGGTTGGAGGTAGGCTAGATTACCATATTATTAGTGCATTATCGACCCTAGAATTTTACGCCCTTTTTCTTTCTAAAGATTCCATTGCAAGTGAATGGGTCACAAATGAACGTAGCCTCATGACCGACCGATTAATGAGCCGGGAAAATGTAATCCTTGCTCCTATCTTGATAGAAGACGTCGAAGTTCCCCCTTCAATGCGTAACATGCCTTGTATTGATCTTCGCTCGTTGACAATGAAGAAGGCGGTCAATTTACTTAACAGGTTAATTAAAGAGCGAAGAAATCAAATAACATTTGTATTTAGGGAGTATTAAGTGCAGGTTATTAACGAGCCTTTCCTTAAGGTACACGAAGACAGCAACTGATAACCGTTGGGGCGACTAACTCCCAAATTCAATATGTTCCTCCTCACAGTTTCGACATTCATATTTTAGAAACGGCTCATAGTACCCGTTGATTAGTTCCCCTTCTTCATCGTATCTTAAAACCTCTGAGTATAATGCTTTGTTGTGAACGAAGTACCCTCGGCATTTGAAACACCAACGTTTCTTTGTACGCCCAATAACTTGCCGCTTTACATCTGGGCGGCAGATGGTCATATATTGAGGTGATAGACAACTCATAGTTAGAAAAGACTTGGTGCGACTGGTTCTTTTACTGAATGCCCCTGACATACTGGCTTACCCTCAAGGTAGGTAACTGCGGTATGAGGGCATTTGAAGCAGCGGCGAATAGTTGGGTCTTTGGTAGCCTGCTTTCTGACTACCCGCCACGCAATAGCTGTCCTGCCTGTGATCTTACATTTTCTTCTACCCACTTCTTCGATTAAAGGTTTTTCTTCGGGGTCTTTTGGATGAACCAACTCGTGGACTCTAGGCGTAACACGGTTGATCTCCCACTTGAGCATTTCCTTGAGTTCCATATTGGTGGCGTCGGGGACGGTAGCTAATACCTTCAATACTTCTTGGTGGCGCTCGGCCAGAGTAGGCAGAACTTCGGTGAAGTAGGCTTGTTGTGAGGTTTCTTGGATCATAGAACTTTGAGGCTGGGTTTCTTGGGTGGGGTCATTGGAGAAGAGATAAGATTTCCTCAGCCGCTTCTTTTGGCTCTGGGCCTGTGTGCTCGCATATGTTATAGCTGGTGAAATAGTCAATCAGGACTTTCTTGAAATTTAACCTCTCTGCGGCGATAGCTTCTTGGCGGGTCTTGGAGATGAAGGCTTTGACTCTGCGTTTTGTCTTTTTGGCGAAGTCCGCTCCCGTTTTATTGTCGCCATTCCAAGTAAAAGACGCGTAGGTAAAGTTCTCATCAAAGTCTTTCTCCCACTCACCTGCTGTGTTGTTGGGGGTGTTGGTCATTGGAGCACAACTTTTGAGGCATCCCGCTCGACCAATCTATACTTGAAGTTCTTTGATTGCCTATATCTCTGAAAAAGTTCCTTGGCTTCCTCGAAAGACACATCCATTATCACCACTTCTTTCCATCTCTTGGGTATGATATAGGACACGAAGGTTGAAGAGTTTCCGTTTCTATGAGCATTGGTATGTGGGTTTGGTTCTAAACGTTCAAGAGAGTATGTCATTTTCTAAGTTCCTGGCGGGTTTTCTCCCTTACCCAGGAGGAGAGGGATTGACCTGACTTCTTGAGGAGTTTGATTTTGAGCTTATTCCAGGCTTTCTTATCTACCCAGATTTTTACGGATTCGTATTTGGTGGTCATTGAAATGAAATTGATTTAATAAGCTCACTGAGAGCTGGATGGTAGGGATTTGAACTTGTACTTTGTTCTTCAGATATAAAGTTTGTATACATCGCTTTACATCCGACCTAGCCCTACACGTTCTTAGTCCTAGCGTCTTGGGAGTCTCCACTACCAGTTAAGCGATGATGACTTAGCCGAGAACTCTACCGCGAGGCCAAGCTTCATTCCCTTGCCACAATCGCCCAGCGTCCGAACCTTGCCACAGGATTGCAGCCCTGTTTGAGATTCAAGAATGGGATACCTTAGTTCTGCCACGACTCCTCTCCATGCCGTATAGCAGCCGGGATTGCATCGACCCGGACAACCTTTGCCTTGCCCCATTTTGTTCGCTTTCTACTGCTTACCTTTCGCCTTTTCAGGGACTACTCGGCTGGCTTGCCCCAGAGTCCAACGCTCTAAGATGGATTAAGCCACCACCAACGGACTCTTAAGAACTTTTTAGTCGAAGGTGAAAAAGTCATGCGGCAGTCTTCAGCGGCAATCGCTCAACGAGCACTCGCATGAGCTTCTTCAGGTTCCATGCACAGCCGCTCAACATCGCATTAATGCGATCTCCCACCGCTCCTAGTAGGTGGTTGCGCTCCAGCCCGTGATCCTGTTTCGTGTGCCCGATCACCGGCTCGATTGCCGCTCGTCGCTTCAGCAACTTCGTCAGCCGGCGGCTCAACTGCTTTCTGCCGCTGATGTACACCGACACATGCTCTGGATGATGCTCACTGCCGCGAAACCCTTTATCCACGAACGCCTCCGCAGGCTTCACGCCAGTCAGCTTTTCCATCTGTTTGATTGCTGGCTTCAGCGTTGCCCCATCATAGGGATTGCCGCTTAGCGCATCCATGCCGACTACCCAGCCCGCCTTTGAAGTGGTCACCACCGCCACCTTGCAACCAAACTCATAGCGCTTATGTGCCTTGCCTTTGCTGATGCAAGCGACCTCCGGCGCGTGGACACTATAAACTTTCTGCTTATCATCGCGCTTCTGTTCATAGAGGCGCCGACTGATGCGCACCAGCTCGGCTTGCGGCGGTTTCAGAGGGCCGACAAAACGCTCGAGGTTGCGCAGCACTCGCCCTAAGAATGTCCGCAGCTTGCGTGTCTGTTTACGCGCCCGTTGCATCTGCCGCGCCGCTGCATACCGACTCTGGCGGAACAAGGCTTTCTTACTCAATCGCGAATAACTTTGCCGCAACTTCAAGCCGACCTGTCTGGACAGACGCACCAAGGCCCGCCTGGCTTTGTCATACAGCCGCGCATCAGTCGGGAAGGCAATGGCTTTCTCCTGCACGGTCGTATCGACGTTGACACTTTGCATCTCTTTGTCGGTGAGCGCTTGCTGGCGTTTGGCCGCCTCCAAGGTCTCTTTCAACAACTGCTCAATCCCATCAGCGCCGGCGCGCTGTCGCCATCTGACAAGGCTGGTCGGATCACACGGCAGCTTGTGCTGAAAGTATTCCATCCCACAAAAGAACTGCCAGTAAGGATTCTCCAAGAAACCGGCTAGCACCAGATCATCGCTGAGATTGTAGAGATGTTTGATGTAGTGCAGCGCCACCAGTAGGCGAGTAGACAGTGCTGGCCTGCCGATGGAGTCGGCATAAAGCGGCCCGAACTGCTCATCAAAGACCTGCCAGTTGATGGCCTCGGTTAACAGGTAAAGCGAGTGCTGCGGGTTGAGCATTTTCCGCAGCGGTGTAGCGCCTGCGGCTGAAGTGGATCGAGCCGGCTTTCTCCATTTCATGAAATCACCAGATTTTGTACCTTTCTTCGCGATTTCTGGTGATTCTAACGCACAGCTTCTCAACCCATCACTTACACCTGCAACACTTATCCCTTTATTCAGCCTCGACTTTTTAGCGTCTAACTATTCCGCCACATCCAGCTTTCAAGGAACTTATCTTACTTTCAGTGTACACCACCTACACCGCAAGTCCAGTACCTACTTATCCACGGCCCTTGGAGGCTTTGTGTTTACAGGAAGAGTTTTAAGGGTGGCGGGACAGTTATACCACCCCTGATGTAACTTAATTACGCTCTTATGATGAGTAAGAGCAAGTGGAGAAGAATTTTTAGAAGGTCTAGCAAAAATGCTGCCAAAAGAGCGAGCAAGACATCTTTCACTAAACCACTGAATCTAGAGAAGATGGAAGAAATATATTTACATATACTTCTCAGTGAGGGTATAATCCGGCTAGCCATAAAGCCCTCCTTTCGGGCTTGGCCTGTTTGCCGCTCAGTTCGTTTCCTAGGCGTGATTGAGCGGAACAAACAGTTGGAAAGGGTGGCGGGTCGCTTGATCCGCCACTTGTTTTTCTATTCGCACCTTTAGGTATGGTGCTCTTGCGTCCTGCGAAAGCAGATAACTTTGTTTAGGTCGTTTCTGTTTCACTGATCTAAATCGTTATCTCACTTTTCTGGGGGGGATTATAACACAGGCCGCAAGAACGCTCGGGGTTACTGGGAGTATAATACTTTATTAATTCAAAACTGTAAGGCATTTAGCAGAAAATAATTCAGGCTGTTACATACACCGTTTAACTTGATGCAAGTGATGGATCTAAGCAAGGATGAAAAGCTGGCGCAGCTTGAGCGCATTCTACAAAGCCAAGTTATGCAGGGTTCAGAGAGCTTGCGCGCTTTCCTGCGCTTCGTCGTCCAGAAGGCGATTGACCAGTAGGAAGACTAGCTGAAAGAATACATTATCGCCACGGAGGTCTTCGGGCGCGGCGAGCAGTACAGCCCGCGCACCGATTCGGTCGTGCGCGTGCAGGCCACTGAGGGTAACGCTGTAAAAAACCCCGCCGAGTGGGGCACGATCTGGAAGCCTTTCTTGATCGGCGGGTTGCCGACACTGCTGGTCCTGGGCAACCCGCCGATCTACCACTTCACCAGCTAGGCCGACCTCGACATCAACCGGCGCGCTTTGCGTGGACGAGTACACCGGCATGGGCGAAGCGATTGGGCTGTACCACGTCACGGCGCTATTCGGCTCGGTAGGCCGCTGCGTGCTGTTGAAACAGAGCCGCACCGTCAGCGCCGAAGACCTGAAGAGCCATAATGTCGTCGCGCTCGGCAGCGTCTGGACGAACGAGTGGTCGGATAAGCTGCCGGTGATTATTAACCACAACCCGCAGCCGGGCCAAGAGCGCGAGTACCGCCGTAGACCTTAAAAGAGTATGCTATGGTGCTGGCGGGCATTCACAGCGAAGGCACGCAGGCGGCCACCGAGTACGTCACCAAACAAGCCAATATTGGCCTTTGGGAGTTTAAGTCTACATAAATTATGGTAATTATCCCTTGACAGTAGGTACAGCATCGTGCTACTATATCCCCACGTTGGAGGTATAGAGCGATGCAGAAATTCACGATCAACGATTTCAACGAGATGTTCCCGACTGAAGATAGCTGCTTGGAATGGCTCAAGAACTATCTTTACCCCGATGGCATCTTTTGCGAAAAGTGCGAGCGCGTAACCAAGCATCACAAGGTTGCAAGCCGCCGCTCTTACTCCTGCGACTATTGCGGCCACCATGTTCATCCGACTGCGGGAACGATCTATCACAAGTCGCCCACTCCGCTTCGCACTTGGTTCTATGCCGTGTTTAAGATGGCCTCTACGCGCTGTGGCATCTCCGCAAAGCAAATCCAGCGCGAAACCGGAGTCACCTATAAAACCGCTTGGCGCATGTTCAAACAGATTCGTTCTATGCTCAATGATGACTCTGCGACACCGCTTTCTGGCAAGGTTGAAGTTGATGAAACATTCGTCGGCGGCAAGGCGAAGAACATGCACAAGAGCAAGCGTGAAGCGAAGATTCAAGGTCGTGGCGCATCAGGTAAAACCGTTGTCGCTGGCGCAGTCGAGCGCAAAGGCCGTGTGATTGCCAAAGTAGTTTCCAACACAGCATCGGAAACATTAGTCCCGTTTGTCAAAGAGCGAGTATTGCCGAGCAGCATGGTATTCACGGATGAATCGCCTTCTTACAATCCGCTTACCTCTCAAGGCTATCATCACAGGCGCGTTCATCATGCCAGCAAGGTTTACGTGCAAGGTGATGCCCATACTAATACCATTGAAGGCTTCTGGTCACTGGTCAAAGGCGGCATCGGCGGTGTCTATCATTCAGTCGGCGCAAAGTATCTGCAAACCTACTTTGATGAGTTCGCATTTCGCTATAACCGCCGCAATGATGAGCGGCCCATGTTCTGGTCGGTTATGACTCAGGTTCGGAAGTCTTCCGACTAGCCCGCTTCAAGGCTGATTCAAAGTCTTCCTTAGTTAATTCATCACTCTGGCGTTTTACTGGCTTATCGGAAAAGCCAGAGTCTAGGGTTTGTACATGTTGCTCCTTCAACTCTTTTTCTTTTTTGGCTCTTTGCTTCATGGCTTCCTCGCTGTTTAGTAGTTTTACAATTTCCTGCACAGGAGTAACAATGCTGATGCCATTGTGTATCTTATCCCATTCGTCGTCAGAGAATCTAACGGGCTCATTCGCCCAATTTTCTTTGAGTCGCTTAGTATCGAAATGCCCGCGTACTAATCCTAATAGCATGGTGTAATACTGCTTTGTATCACCTGCTACGTAGCTTCGGCTTGACCTTACGAACACAGGAGAGCCGCTTAATCCGCTTATAGACTGCATCTCGATTAGATAAGCATTGTACGGCAGGCCCGTATTCGTATCTTCTAGTTCATCGGGCATAGAGGCAATGATTCCAGTACGCACAATGGGTAGATTGCGCTGCTTACCTATCCGTTGAGTGAAGAGTCCAGTTACAAAGACTTCGCTGCCGATGCTTATACCATGATGACGGATCGGAGTTTCTGTTGCCGCACTCGCAATCGGTACATGCAAGTATTCGTGGTTTGGGTCGTCAAACTTTTCAAAGTCCATAATAGCTAAGTCAACCGCGTCATCATCAGGGAATAGCCACTCATACGGCAGCGGCATGGGCTTTGTCGCTGTTCCGTCTTTTTTGTTTAACCGGATGTATAAATCACGGCGGCTACCGTCTCGGTAATGGACGCAGTGCCTAGCCGTCACAAGATAAAGATGCGCGTACTCATCTGGATACGCCTCCGATGGTACAGAGACAAAGAAAGCCGTGCCGCCATATTCAAAATACTCCGTGCCACCCTCAGCCCTCTTAGCACATAGAAAGCAGACACATTGTAAAAAATCTAAAGGTATGGGCATACGCGCATCATCCGGTTCCTCAAGATACCATCGTTCTACACCAGCAATGCGCCTATCACAATACCACGCCCCCTTACCTACCGTAAAGGGATAATTGCCTAAATTATATTGCTGCGAAGATTTTGCAGTATTCGATCTCGTAGTTTTCTGGGTTGGTATTAAGAATATCCAAAAGCTTCTGTCTGTCTTGGCGGCTCCATTGGCGGGTCATTCTTGATCTATTACAGAGGGCTTGGAAGGCCGGAAGTCCATACCTTTCAATTAGCCGCTCGGCGTAGACTGCAAGGTTGCCATGTCGCCACTTATTGCAGCTTACACACTGGGCGTGAACTCCCATCGGATCGTACATAATGTTCTTATAAGAGCCTTGCGGGTGGTAGTGTCCAGCTTGCATTAAGCCTGTTCCTCTGGGGTGAACATTGCCGCAGGTAAAGCACGTCCAGTTGTCTCTTTCTCGGATGTAGAGAGAAAAAGCAGTCCATAAAGCTACTTCAAGGTTTTCCTTCCTTCGAGGACTGACTTTCCTTATTGATCGCCTCTTGGGGAACAGTTCCGGCTGCTTGGGTCTTCTCCAGATTACTGGTACTCACTTCCCGACGAAAGGCGAGCCGAAACTACCCAACACATAGAAGACTTCTTCAAAGTTGTGGAGCAATTACAGGATTTTAACCCGCGAATGCAGAACCCAAATGCAGTAAGAGAAAACATCATCAAACAGATGCGCGATATCTATCCTGGAATATACGATCGTGTTATAGCCCCTATCCGAAGCTATGTCGCCTTTAAGGAAGTTACAGGCGGCGCGCTGCCGGAGATGCTGAACAGGGCCAGACAAGACACCGATGCAGTACTGACAGGGACGCGAACTGCGCTGGAAGCGATCCATAAGAACAAGGAAGAAGGTGAAAGGATACTAGCAGCGATGAGGGAGGCGTCTGCACTTTCCGGGACGAGCAAGTTCGCCGGCATCTTCGCCGCTCAATCGAAGATTCATAAGGCAGCCGCCATTCTATGGGGGACCGGTTCCGTTGTTGCTGCCATCCTCATTGGATTCTTCCTTAACCACATCCTGACTCAACTAACGGACGCCCTCAGGGGCGGGGATGATGTAAAGATCACCCTTCAGGTATTCCTTGCAAAGGTTCTCCTGTTGTCCTTCTTTTCTATCGTCTTCTACCAGATCGTGAAGAACTACAACGCCAACATGCACCTCTACACTCAACAAGCACCGGATGAACAGCCTTGAGTCCTTCCAGGCGTTCGTTGACGCTACGAAGGACGAGAAGACGGAAGACGCGGTGCTGATTCAGACCACCAAGTCCATCTTCGAGGCAGGGGATACCGGGTACGTGTCCTCCAAAGACAATACGATTACGGGCATGGAAACCATCAAGATCGTAGATCAACTTCGCAAGGACTAGCTGCCCTCCGTAGTCCCCTCTGATACACAATGCCGACGTCTGAGAATGCCGACTATTCGGCTAAGTGCGTGTGACTGATTTGTGACTGGGAATCGCAGAACCATCCAGGATTCTGTGGTAGGATACTGCAGCTCTGAGGAGGGCTATTTGTTTGGATATATCCTGGTCGGACCGGCGAGCAGCCCACTAGCGGAAATCGGCCCTGGTAACTGTGACGCGGAAGAACTCACCGTCGCCCTCGAAGTGGTCTCCGACCAAGTTCCACCCAACCCGCAAGCTGGTCGGAATCGTGTAGCCGCTGAAGGTACGTTCCTCTGCTGCGATGCCGCCGAAGTTGGCGTAGTGGAACGCCGCACCCTCAGGGTTGCCCCATCTCTGCATATTGATGCGCTTGAGCTGCCCCCCATCGTCCAGCACGAGCGTCACCTCACCACTGTGACCTTGCACCGCGAAGCGGGCGGTTGCTTGGTCGGGGGCGGGCGCGGCCCACTCGATGTTTTGATGGCAGAAGACTGAGGGCAGCCAAACCGACTCAGCCTGTAGGCGGCCGGCCGTAGAGCGGGTGGTGTCTGGCCCTGAGGCCGTGACGATGGGTATGAGGCCGAACAGCCTCCACCGCATCTGGCCTTCGCCGTCCACGATGCTGTCGGCCCCGGTGATCGGGGCGGCGTACAGCCGCACGCTGGCCTTCCAGATCATGCCACGGCTAAGCGAGATGACCTGCTCCGCTGTGAAAGGCAGCCACTCCTTCAACTTGATCTCGCCCTGCATCTGCAAGCGCACGGCGGAGGCGAGAGGGATTCCAGGCGCGATCGCACGTTGCAGGTAGCGCCGCGCGGGTTCGGGGAGGCCAGCGAGGTTTTCAGGGCGAAAAACATGCCCCACCATCGTTGACGAGTTCCATAGTTCATCGAGCGAAGGCATGGTCATATGACGGACCTCTGGCGGTTAACTCTGCGGAACCTTCCGCTCTTGCATGCCGCCTCCTCACTAGGCAGGCAACTCGTAGATTGAGATATGGTGGGGACTTGCCGCCGTGAACGGGGATCGCTGCCAGTCGCCCCAGCGGTCACGTAGGCGTAACCCCGCGAGCCGCGCCATCAAGTCCAGCTCGCTCGGCCAGGCGTAGCGCATCACGATGGGGTAGAGCTTGATGCCCTCTGCCGTGATGACGATCTGCTGTGAAGTCGTGCGTTGGGCAACGGCATCGTGGCGAGAGACTTCCAGCTTCACTCCCTCCGTATTCACCTCTGACGCCTGGACGATTTGGCCACGAGCGAAGCGCGCCAGGTCTGGAACGAATGCCTCGATGACAAAAAGGCCAAGGGGGCGAAGCCGCTTGGCGACGTTGGCGAAACATTTCACTTGTTCCTCCTGTGAGCGCAGCATGAAGAAAGTATTGAAGGCAACAAGGATGAGCGAGTATGTGCCGTCTACTGCGGCCTCCGCAAAGTCGCCAATCGTCACCGCGATAGATTCGGCACCGGGCTTGGCGCGCATCTTCGCCACGATTGCTTCTGACGCATCAATACCGTTGACTTTAAGGCCCCGCGCTGCAAGCGGCAGCGCCACGCGCCCACTGCCGATGCCGAGTTCTAACACCGGCCCTGCGCCGGCAAGGTCGTGCAAGGTGTCGACCATCTCTGCAGAGGCAGCGGGGTGCCACCGGTCGTAAACCTCGGCGACGCGATCACCATAGGTTGCTTCGTTGTAGCCTTCGCTCATAGGGATGATTCTACCTCACATTAACCTGGTCCGAAGGGCAGAGGCCAACAGCATAGCCCTGATGCGGGTCTCTGTCTACAAAGCGGGCCGGGCATCTGAAAGGGCACCACGTATGGATGGAAGGGGCTGGGGCGACTCATCTCATGTACTACGTAGCCAAAGAATGGGAGCATGGCTGTCATACTGGTCGCCGGTTACATCCCAGCCAGAATAGCTTAACGCCTCACTCCCATCGGACATCGCCCCCGTCCTACTTGACAGCTTTGGTGGTCTATAGCAATATGCATAGTCTATCTATGCAAAGGTGGTCTATGAAAAAGACGATGAAGAAGGCCGAGATGCTGCCGGGCACACTGGACATGCTGATCCTGAGGACCCTGGACCGTAACAGCCAGCCGCTGCACGGCTATGGCATCGCGCAATACATCAGACAGACTTCCGCCGACGTGCTTCAGATTGAGGAGGGCTCCCTCTACCCGGCGCTGCAGCGGCTGGCCATCAAGGGCTGGGTCACAGCCGAGTGGGGAATGTCTGACAGGAACCACCGCGCCCGCTTCTACCGGCTGACGGCCAGCGGCCGCAAGCAACTCAGGCAGGAGGTCGCTGACTTTGAGGCGGTGCTAGAAGGGATCATGCGCGTACTGCGCACGACTTAGAGGAGTTGCTGATGCTCAGTTTATTGGCACAGCTCTGGAGACGACTGCTCTACTACCGGCGGCGTGGCCAGTTCGACGCGGAGTTGGAAGAAGAGATGCGCTTCCACATGCAAATGAAGGTTGAGGAGAACTTCACCGCCGGCATGAATGAGAAAGAGGCAGCAGCCGCGGCGCGGCGGCAGTTTGGAAACCAGACGTGGCTGAGGGAGGAGAGTAACCAGATGTGGGGCTTCAGTCCGGTCGAGACGCTGGCGCAGGACGTACGCTTCGGGCTGCGCATGATGAGGAGGAACCCAGGCTTCACGGCCGTTGCCGTGTTGACGCTGGCGCTGGGCATCGGCGCCACCACCGCCATCTTCAGCGCGGTCAAGGTGGTATTGCTCAACCCCTTCCCGTACCCCGACCACGGACAGTTATTTCTTGCCCGCCAGCGCCTCCCGCAGGTCGGCATGGCCGAGCAGTTGCGGTCCTCCGGGCCTGAGGTTACAGACCTGGCCGGCCGTGACGTCTTCGAGCATGTCGCCGCTTACGAGCCAGTCAGCCGTAACCTAACCGGCGGCAGCGAGCCCGAGCGCGTCCCGGCGACGAAAGTCTCCGGCACCTTCTTCTCACTGCTCGGCGTCGAGCCCGCCCTGGGGCGCGTTATCCAAGAGGCGGACGCCGGCCCGGCGGGCAAGCGCGTCATAGTCATCAGCCACGGCCTGTGGCAGCGGCGCTTTGGGGGCACTGCCGACGTCATCGGCCAGAAGGTCTTCCTGGACGACGAACCCTACACGGTCATCGGCGTGATGCCACCACGCTTTTGGTTCGACGTGGGCGAGGCGTGGTTCCCCGTACCCGCCGACCTTAACCAGATGCCGCGCGGCGCTCGCCCTTTCCTGGCCCTCGCTCGGCTCAAGGCGGGCATGCCCCTCGAACGCGCCAGGGCAGAGCTGGAGGCCTTAGCGAAGCGCCAAGAGCAGAGTTATTCCGGCGGCAACCCGGAGTACGTCGGTAGGGAGATATACCTGCAGCCGTTGAGTGAGTTCTATTTCGGGCCGGTGCGCTCGGCGATGTGGGTTCTGCTCGGCGCGGTGGCGCTAATATTGTTGATCGCCTGCGCCAACGTCGCCAATCTCTTGCTTGCCCGCGCCAGCCGGCGCTCACATGAGATTGCGGTCCGCGCTGCACTGGGAGCCGGCCGGAGGCGGCTCCTCGGGCAGATGCTGACGGAGAGTGCACTGTTGGCGCTCACAGGCGGGGCGGTCGGGTTGCTACTGGCGCATTGGGGAGTTGCCGGCCTAGCGTCGCTCATCCCGGCTAATACCCTGCCCACGGGCGCAGGCATCGCCATTGACCGGGGCGTCTTGCTGTTCACGCTGGGTGTCTCCTCATTGACGGCGCTGCTGTTCGGCCTGTGGCCGGCGTTGCGGGTTTCAAGGCCGCGACTCGGCGAGACGTTAAAGGCGGGCGGACAGAGGGGAGGGACCGGCACGCATCTGCGCGCACAACGTCTACTGGCGGTCTTCGAGATCGCGCTTTCGCTAATCCTGCTCGTGATGGCCGGGCTGATGGTGCGCAGCTTCACGCGGCTCACGAACGTCGATTTGGGTTTCGATCCGGAAAACGTGCTGACGATGCGGCTCAACTTGTCGCCCGAGAAGTATAAGACGGGCGAGCAGAAGGCCACCTTCTACCAGCAACTCGCCGAGCGCGTCGAGGCCTTGCCGGGGGTGCGTGCGGTGGCGGTGGCGTCGCACACGCCATTCGTTTATACGGAGGACTGGACAGTGACGGTTGACAACACAGCGCTGCCCGCCGAAGCGCGGACACAGAGTGTCGACACCCGCACGGTCAGCGCCGACTATTTCCGCCTCTTGGGCATCCCGCTACAGGAGGGCGATGCCTTCACCGAGCAGGACAATCTTAAAACCTCTCCCGTCGCCATCATTAACCAGGCACTGGCACGTCGCTTCTGGCCGGACGAGGATCCAGTAGGCAAGCGCCTGAAGGTCGGCCGCGCCGAGTCTCAAAACCCGTGGATGACGATCAAGGGAGTGGTCGCCGATTCGGCGCAGGGGGCGCTTGACACCGCCGTGAGGCCGGAAGTCTACCTGGCGATGGCGCAGGCGGCCGGGGTGTACCGGCGGATGAACCTGGCGGTGCGCACGGATGGCGACCCGACCCCCCTCGTCGCGGCCATTAAGCGCGAGGTGCAGTCGCTGGACCCGAGCCAGCCGGTTTACCAGATCCAGACGATGGAAGAGTTGATCGGCGAGTCACTCGGCACGCGCCGTTTCGCGCTGCGACTGCTCGGGTTGTTCGCACTGCTGGCGCTCGTGTTGGCCGGCGTCGGCGTTTACGGGCTGATGGCCTATGCTGTCGGCGAGCGGACGCATGAGATTGGCTTGCGACTGGCGCTGGGTGCGCAGACAGCGGACGTGCTCAGGATGGTGATCTGGCAGGGGCTGAAGCTGGCCCTGATCGGCACCGCGATAGGTGTGGTGGCCGCGGCTGCCCTGACGCGTTTGATCTCGAATCAGCTGTTTGGCGTCAGCCCGACGGATCCCACGACCTTTGCGGTCACGGCAGTGATACTTGTCGGGATCGCACTGGTAGCCTGCTACGTGCCAGCGCGGAGGGCCACGAAGGTAGACCCGATGGTGGCGTTGCGGTACGAGTAAGCCTGGCGAGAGACGGTAGCGGTGCGTGAAGGGATTACTCACTTCTTGCTGACGGCATAAAGGAGTCTCCAATGCTCAGTTCTTTCATACAGCTATGGAGGCGCCTGCTGTATTACCGGCGGCGAGACCTGTTCGATGCCGAACTGGAAGAGGAGATGCGCTTCCACCTGCAAATGAAGATAGAGGAGAACCTCGCCGCCGGATTGACTGAGCGGGAGGCGTTCAACGCGGCGCGGCGGCAGCTTGGCAATCAGACCTGGCTGAGAGAGGAGAGCCACGACATGTGGAACTTCAGATGGCTAGAAACAGTGTTTCAGGATTTGCGATTCGGGCTGCGAATGATGGCTAGGAAGCCGGGCTTTACTGCGGTTGCCGTCCTGACCCTGGCCCTCGGTATCGGCGCTAACACCGCCATCTTCAGCGTCGTCAACGCCGTTTTGCTCAAGGCCCTGCCGTTCCACAATCCGGACCGCATCGTCGCCCTGTTTAATGCGTCGGCCGAGAACCCTGCCGCACGGGTCGAGTTCTCATACCCGGACTTTATCGATTACCAAGCGCGGGCGCACTCATTAGAGCACGTCGCCGCGTACGCCACGTCGGGCGCCGTCTTCTCCATGAACGACGAGCCGGAAGTGGTCTTTGGGGCGGACGTGTCGGCAGAGCTGTTCCCCGTGCTCGGAGCGGAGCCGCTGCTGGGCCGTGGATTTTTGGCCGAAGAAGACCGCCCCGGCGGCACTCCGGTGGTCGTCCTCAGTTATGAGTTCTGGCAGAGTCACTTCGGAGGCGACCGTCAGATCATCGGGCAAACCATTAAACTGAGCGGGAACTATACCGTCATCGGCGTAATGCCTCCGGCATTTAAGTTCCCGCTCGATACCGAAAAGAAAATCGAATATTGGACGCCCCTCGGCCCCGAGGTCAGTGAGCGCTCGCGCACTCAACGGGGGCTGATTTATCTTAGCTTGGTAGGGCGGCTACGAGATGGCATCTCACTCGGACAGGCACAGACAGAGCTGGTGGCCATCGCCAGCAGCCTTGAAGCCGAGTACCCTGCCACGAATACGGGCCGGCGAGTCCGCGTCATTTCCCTGCATAACGACCTTGTAGGCAACATCCGGCCGGCTCTGCTCTCCCTTTTCGGCGCCGTGGGCTTTGTGCTACTGATCGCCTGCGCCAACGTGGCCAACTTGCTGTTAGCCAGAGCCAGCACCCGGCGTAAAGAGATGGCTGTCAGGGCCGCGCTCGGCGCGGGCCGCGGCAGGATCGTAAGGCAACTGCTTGTCGAAAGCCTGCTGCTCGCTTGTCTTGGCGGCGCGGCAGGACTGCTGCTCGCCGATTGGATCTTGCACCTATTTGTTACCCTGGGACCTGCCGAGCTCCTGCGCGTCAACCGGATCGGCCTGGACGCGACGGTGCTTGTCTTTGCGTTCTTCGCGTCGCTTCTCACAGGTGTAGTGTTCGGCCTTCTGCCTGCGATTCAAGTCGGCAGAGTGGATTTGAATGAAGTGATGAAAGAAGGAGTCAAAGGCTCGACGGGCGGGCGCGGTGGCCGTTTCCGAAGCCTTTCCAGCACAGTGGGATCCGAAGCTTGGAATTCACGTGACTTGAAGTCGCGGC
>JADMIO010792810.1_pt1 | contig 21060 bp, 13 predicted proteins | sample 8958161 | NCBI WGS metagenome assembly JADMIO01 (sample SAMN16585339, study PRJNA669376) | soil metagenome | isolation source: Crop rotation soil | place: USA: Cullars Rotation, Alabama | collected 2011 | reverse complement strand
CTTTCCCGGATGCGAGGCCTAACTCCGCTGCCGCCCCCGCCATTCGGCTTCTCGTAGGATGGATTACTGTTCTGTCCATCCGTGGGACGCGCCATCGCCGGCGGCTTCATGCGTTGTTCATCGGTACGCACTTTCTTTTCTCGCTGCGTTGGCTCGTCATTCGACATCACCGGCACACGCGGAGTGATCAAGCGTCGCTCGCGCGGCGGATTGACAGTCACTTGCGAATCGCTCGGACGATTGCGCGTCACCACAGGGCGATGAATGATCTCGTTAGAAGGAATCGCTATGCGATTGCGCTGGCCGTCGCGCGTCACCGGCGCAATGGCGATGGGCGATGGCTTAATTTCAGGCAAGCCGGGCCGCGCACCGCGCTTGATCCAATTACTCAAGTCGGTGTCAGGCGCGACCGGACGAACCTTTGAGCGGTCTGAACGATTGAATCCTTCTACAGGCAATAAGGTCACGCCACGCCCGTCGTGAGGCGGAAGAATGAACGTGCTACGACCGGGACGATGCCAACTGTCGCGGGCTGTCGGATATTGCAGGTGCGAATGATCGCCGCCGCGCTGCTGCCAGTCTGGCCGCCGCCAATGCTGGCCGGGCGCAAGCGGATACCAGCCAACGTAATGGCCACGCGGCGACGGCGCATCGAAGAAGCCGACCAGCGCCGGACGCCAGCGATAATACGCTCGCCATCTGTAATTATCATAACGATTGGTTGATCTGCCGTAGCCCGGCACCCAGGCCCAGCCGTGGGCCGGCGCAAATACCCAGCGCCCATAGTGATAGGGAGCCCATCCCCACGGTTCGCTCGAAATCCATGTCCAGCCGGCGTAAGGCGTCCACACCCACTGGCCCTGACGATAGGGCGTCCATCCGAAGGCGACGCCGCGCGGTCGCCAGCAGTGGCCGTAGCTCGGATCGTCATACCACGAGCCGTAAGAAGACAGATCGCTGACGCCATAGAAATCGCTGTAGGTCGTCTCGTATTGCGTGACATAATCCGGCGCGGCGTTGATGTACTGGCTGTTAATGGTGGCGTCGCGGGTCGTGCTCCATAGATCCCAATCGTCCTGCGTCGTGTCATAAGCGACTTCGAGCCGTCCGCTGGCCGATGTATCAATCAGCAGGCGACGGCCTTCGCGGACTTTGAAGCTGCCGTCGTCGGTCGAGACTTCCGCCGCGCCGCGTCGCACGATGACTTCGCTGTCCTGATCGCCGCGAACGTTGATGCGGTAGAGTCCGTCTTGTTGAAGCAAGAGAGCGGCGTTCGGCGTGTCGACTTCGAATCGCTGAAAAGCCGTGGTGAGGTGCTCGACGCGAACGAAAGCGATGCCTGCGGGAACCTCGAACTGTACGGCGTCGTCGCGCAAGTCTGTGACGGTAAGCGCGGTGTTTTCAGAAAGCCGTATGTAGCTGCCGCGTCCGAGTTGCAATTCGACGCGGGCATCTTTGCCGGCATAGATTTGATCGCCGGCAAACAACGGCAGGTTCTCAATCACTGCCGCCCAATCGCTGGTTCCGGCACGCTGAAACGATACGTCGCCTTCGACGAAGCTGACACGCACGACTCGTCCGGCGGGCGCTTCATCTTCGGTATCGTTGGCGGTGTCTTCAGCGGTTTGCGCAAAGATGGGATTGCTGATGAGAAAAAGGCAAACGAACATGAGGAACAGGGGGAGAGCGCGTTTCATAACATTATCCTCTAACGAAAAGCTGTCGTCTCTTTTGGCAATCCGCTCAGGAGCAATGCCTGTGCCGCACCCCGCTGCTATGACCATAGCTTATCATGACTTTCGGCAAATTGTTCAATAAATGGAGAAGGGGTAAGCAAAAAAACGGTGTCGCCGTTCCGACGAGTCCGTTAAATCAACTCGTGCTATACGAATTAGTGTAGCGGCTGCTTGATTACGGGCAGGGAAGTGCCGACAACGCCAATGCGGCCTGCCGCTTACTGCTTGCTGTCGGCCTTCTGCGTTTGATAACCGGAGCGGGCGCGGACTCGAACATCTTTACGCGCCACTTCGACTTTAATCTTATGCAGCTTGTTGTCGCGGCGACTCGATGTCGGGTAGTAGCCGAGCATGTAGAGATTGTGCAACTCGTCAGCGATAGCGGCAAAGGCCGAGCGCGTGTTTTCAAAGGTCTCGGCTTTATAAACGCGGCCTCCGGTGCGCGACGTGATCGTTAGCATGAACTGATCGGCTTCGCCATAAAGCCTGTCGAGATTCTCAGTGATCGGGTCGGCTTCGTGGTGCTCCGGCAAGGTCAATGGAGGGCGCGACCCCGGATCATAGACCACTGGCGGCTGGCGGCGCGGTGTACCAATGCCGCCACCGCTGATTTCGATTTTAGGTTTTTCAGGCGCAGGAATTTCAGGGTTATCGCTTGAGAGATCCGGCCCGCCATATTCGGGCGGCAGAGGGATGCGCCCGTCAACGTCGAAAGGCAACTGCTTTTTTGATCTATCGGGCTCGTGCTTGCGGGCTTCAGCTTCAATCCACCAGCGCGTGTCGAAGCGCACGACGTAGATCACCGCGCCGATCTCTTCAGCCATTTGCATAGTCTTCTCGGCAGTCGCTTCGATGCTCTTCATATCGACGCCGTCGCTGAAGAGGATGACGGCGCGGCGGCCTTCGGTGTCGCGCAGCTTGTCGAGGGCGCGCACCATCGCTTCATAAAGCAGCTTGCCGAAACCTGATTCCGCGCCGCGAATGGCTGACTCAAGTTCTTTCTGGTCGCGGGTCAATTCGGTCAGTTCATGGACTTCGTTGTCAAACGTGATGACCATCATGCGGTCGGCAGTGCCGAGTTGTTTGGTAAATGTCGTGGCGGTGTTTTGAATGGCGCGCAAACGATCCTGGGCGCTGTTGGAAGTATCGAGAACTAACACGGCATTGAACGGCTGTTTGATGGCGGTGAACAGTGCGACCTCTTGCCGCTTGCCGTCTTCATAAACGGCAAAATCGGGTTTTGTAAGATCAGTAATAAATTTGCCAGCGCGGTCGGTGACAATGGCTGGAACCTGCACGAGGGTAGAGTTGAGCCGCACCGGCGCTTGATCGTCCTCCTGCTTTTGCGGCTCCTGCGCCGCTGCGCGAGTCGTGATGGTGGCCAGCAAGAGAATCAGCGCGAAAATCGAGAGGCGATGCTTGATAGCTTGGTTCATAAAAGTCCAGTTGTGTCGGGCTGATTGATGAACGCGCTCAAAAAGAATTATTGCAGCGCAACAAAGAGAATCCAAGCCATTGGCGATTGCGATCTGCTCTAGCGACGACCGAGCGCTTCCGCAAGCGCCTCGACCAGCGCAGCGGCGTTGTAGGTTGGCGGCTGCACGATCTCCGTGAGGCCGTGTGCGCGCAGGGCTTCCGTGGTCACAGGGCCGATGCTGGCGACGAGGATGCCACGTAAACTATCCGCTAAATCAATTGCGCCGATGAGCGCCGCGAAGTTCGTGACCGTTGATGGGCTGGTGAAGGTGACGGCGTCAACGCGGTTCTCGGTGATCCAGCGAACCAGACTGGCGCGGTCAACCTCTGGGCGGATGGTTTGATAAGCCTCGACCGCATCAACCTGAGCGCCGTATCGCGCCAGTTCCGCCGGCAAAAATTCACGAGCAATGCGGGCGCGCGGCAAAAGGAATCTCTGGCCCGCGAGCTTTTCTTCGCCGCCAACCGTTTCGATGATGGCGGCCAGCACGCCTTCGGCTCTCGATTCTCCTGCGGTTACGTCAACCCGGCCACCGGCTGTGATGATGGCTCTGGCAGTCGTCGGGCCGACGGCGCAAGTCTGCAAGCGTGACACGGCGCTCAAGCCGTCGCTGCGCCTTTCGCCGAGCCTGCGAAAGAAGAACTCAACGCCATTCGCGCTGGTGAGGATCAGCCAATCATAACTTTCGAGCCTGCCGATTGCTTCATCGAGGGCTTCCCAACTGGTCGGCTCGGCAATCTGGATCGTCGGGCAGTGAATCACCGTCGCACCGAGCCCTTCGAGCCTGGCCGCCATCTCGACCGACTGCGCGGGCGGGCGCGTCAGCATCACCGTCTTGCCGGCGAGCGGTCGCTGGCCCGGCTCATCCGATTGTCGAAGTGAAAAATGGTCTGCGTTATCCATTTTTTTTGCGCCCTCAACTGGCGAGTTTGGGGCAAAATGACCTAAATGCAGGCAGATTATACAGTTAGCTGGCGAGCGGCGGCAATGCTTCTTGCCGGGTGTAGAGTTAAATGCTGAAATAACACAGCTTTCGCCAGAGAGCGGAATCGCTGCCTTCGGCATCCGTGCCAATGCGCTAAGTTTCAAGACTCTTTCAGTTACACGATATTAGCTCAATCTGCTTGCGAGCTTCGTCGCTCAAACGAAATTTGCCGCCGCAGTCAAGGTGCTGCCCTGTCCAGGTATTTTCTTGACTTAGCCCATAATTACTTGATATAAAAGACCCATCAACCGACACGCAGGTAGGAGTTGACGCATGGTTCGTTGATTCACCACTTTTGAGGAAATGATGAGCAGCTTGATTACCAAAGCCAATAAGAGCCGCTCGCCAGCGTCTCAAAAAGTTCGCACCACCAAGGGTAAAAAGGTTGCCGATAAGAAGCCTCAACGGCCCGGCAAGATTACCGCTGCGCCGAAAGCCAAGAAAGCCGCTCCTGCAAAGAGCAAAAAACAAATATCGCCAACCAAAAAGACCGCTGCTGCCGCAAGCAAGAAGACGCCGCCAAAGAAGACTGTAAAAGTTGCGGCGAAGCCTGCTAAAAAGCCCGTTGCCAGAGCGATGTCCAAAATGACACCGCGCCCGCAAGCCAAGGCTGCAAAGCGCGCGGCAGCACCCGTGACACCGGCAAAAGCTGTTCAGCCGCCAAAGAAATCGCCTGTGCCGAACGCGCTGCTAGCGGTCAAAGCCTTCGAGCAGGCCCTACGCCTGTTCAATCGCCACGATTATGCCGCCGCCAAAGAAGCCTTCAATGGTCTGTTAGCGAAGTTCAGCGAGCAAGCCGATATTGTCGCGCCGGCGCGCACCTATCTGGCGATTTGCGATCAACGTATGGCGCGCGCGCCGGCAGCGCCGCGCAATCCTGACGCGCTTTACGATCAAGGGGTCGTGCAACTCAATAAGGGCAATTTCTCTGAAGCGGTCGGTCTCTTTGAAAAGGGCTTGAAAGCCGAGCCGCGCGCCGATCATATCTGGTATTCGCTATCTGCCGCCTACGCACGAATGCATCAATCATTCAAATCACTCGATGCCTTGCGCCGCGCTATCAGCATACGCTCGGTGCATCGTTCCCACGCCCGGCGCGACCCGGACTTTGCCAGCCTCCATACCAGCGAAGAATTTCAACAACTGACCGGCTTCGGCTTTGATTTCGACGAAGAGTAGGCCGCAGCATCGTGCTAGAGGAAAACGTGAGAGAAGAGAATCGCGGATTGCGCATTGTGTCGATTGGCGGCGGCACAGGCTTATCAAGCCTGCTTTCGGGATTGAAAGCGCATGTTGGTGAAGACTGTGTTGTTGCTTCCACACCTGAAGCGACGTGGATAGAAACCCTCACGGCAGTGGTCACCGTTACCGACGACGGCGGCAGTTCGGGCCGCCTGCGCGAAGAATTTCAAATCCTGCCGCCCGGTGATATTCGCAATTGCATGGTCGCGCTTGCCGAAGATGAGCGCTTGTTGACGCAGCTCTTTCAATACCGCTTCGAGTCCGACGGCGATCTGGCCGGCCACAGCTTCGGCAATCTGTTTCTCGCAGCGTTGACCAGCGTAACCGGCGATTTTTTTGAAGCGATCAAAGTCAGCAGTGAAGTGCTGGCCATCAAAGGCCGCATCTTTCCGTCAACCGTCGAAGACGTGGCGCTGATCGCCGAGCTTGAAGACGGGCGCACCATCAAAGGCGAGAGCAAAATCGCCGAGACTCGCACACCGATTCGCCACTTGCGTCTATCGCATCCATGCCGCCCGCTCGCAGAAACGCTCGACGCCATCGCGCAAGCTGACCTGATTACCATCGGTCCCGGCTCGCTCTATACATCGCTCATCCCGAATCTGCTGGTTGACCATATTGTTGATGCGTTGAACCAGTCGCCAGCGATGAAAGCCTACATCTGCAATATCATGACGCAACCGGGCGAAACCGAAGGCTTCACGGTCGAAGATCACCTGCGCTCTTTGTTCGAGCACAGTCCCGCCTTAAAGCTTGATTACGTCATCGTCAATGCCGAGCCCATCCATGCTGAGTTGCGCGATAAATATCTCGCTGATGGCGCGGTGCAGGTCGAGTTTGCTGCCCGCTCGCTTTGCGCCGGCGAGCTTCCCATCGAGATTCGCATTGGCGAAGCGCCGCGCCGCCGCAGTATGCTGGTCTTGTGCGAAAACCTGGTCAGTGAGCACAATGTAGTACGCCATGATCCTCAGCGGCTGGCGCGATTGTTGTTGAACATACATCAGCGCCACTTGACTCCGCCGTTCAGTTTCAGCGATGCGCGCCGTTTAGATTTTGGATTTTAATGGCGCGAGATGCGCTTCGCGCGCGGCGATTTTGGATTAACGGAAATTAGTTGCAGTGCATTTGCTTAATCCACTTCATCTGCAATCCAAAATCCAAAATCCAAAATCTAAAATCGGGAGGGGGGTTCAATGACGGACGTGATGATATTGGCCGCAGGATTGGGAACGCGAATGAAGTCGCGCCGCGCCAAAGTTCTGCATGAGATCGCCGGCCTGCCGCTCGTCGCCCATGTTTTGCGCGCTGCCTTCAAGCTGGCTCCTGAGGTCATTTTTACGGTGGTCGGTCATCAGGCCGAAGAAGTCGAGCGCGCTGTCCGCGACGAAGCCGCGCGGCTCATTGAACACGGCGCGGAGGCGCGGCCTGATCTGCAATTCATTTTGCAAACCGAGCAGCGCGGCACAGGCCACGCCGTGATAGTGGCGCGCGAGCAACTCAAAGGCCGCACCGCGCCGCTCATTCTGCTTGCCGGCGACGGCCCGATGATTAAAGCCGAGACGCTGTGGCGTCTGGCTGAAACACATCAGGCCGAAGGCAATGCCGCAACAGTGCTCACCGTCGAGATGGATGACCCCACAGGTTATGGACGAATCATTCGTGACGCTGACGGAGGTTTCGCGCGCATCGTCGAACAGAAGGACGGCTCGCCCACAGAACTCGCCGTGCGCGAAGTCTGTGTCAGCATCTACTGCTTCGACGTAGCGGCGTTACTTGCGGCGCTCGACCACTTGAACACAGACAATGCGCAGGGTGAATACTATGTCACGGACGTGCCGGGCATCATGCTCAAGCAGGGCAAGCGCGTTGGTGTCTTTTGTCACACAGACCCGGAAGAAGTGCCGGGCATCAATACGCGCGTCGAGCTTGCCGAACTCGACCGCAAACTGCGCGCCGCCAAGCTCCGCGAGTTGATGCTCGCGGGCGTGACGATTGTTGATCCGGCATCGACCTATATTCATCTGGACGTCGAGATCGGCCAGGACACGATTATCCATCCGCAGGTCATCATCGAAGGCGCGAGCCGCATCGGCGCGAACTGCACGATTCATTCGTGGACGCGGCTGCGCAACGTCACTATCGAAGATGAGGTGACGATTCGCAACTCCACAGTGATTGAAGACAGCTTGATTCACACGCGAGCGACTGTCGGCCCGTTCGCACGTCTGCGGATGCAAGCTGAAATCGGTGAGAAAGCCGCCATCGGTAATTTCGTTGAAGTCAAGAAGTCGAAGATCGGCAAAGGCACAAAGGCGTCGCATCTGACCTATCTCGGCGACGCGACGCTCGGCGACGACGTGAACATCGGCGCGGGCACGGTGACGTGCAATTATGACGGCGTGCGCAAACATGAAACGATCATCGAAGATGGCGTGCGTATAGGCAGCGACACCATGCTGGTTGCGCCGGTTCGCGTCGGGCGCGGGGCGAAGACCGGCGCGGGCGCAGTCGTCACCAAAGACGTGCCTCCGGATACACTGGTCGCTGGCGTGCCTGCCATCGTCAAGAAAAAACTTCAGTGAAGCGATGGCGCGGCTGCTATAATCTCTATTGAGAAACCGTCTCAGGCAATCGAGATTTGGAATCCGGCAGGCTTTCAGCGTTTCAATTTTATGTGCGTATCATGCTCAAGCCTGGTCATAAAACAAGCGGATTAGAAAGAGGAAAGATAGATGTGTGGAATCGTCGGTTATGTTGGTGACAAGCAGGTCGTCGGGGTAATTCTCGATGGACTGCGCAAGCTGGAATATCGTGGCTACGACTCGGCGGGCATCGCCGTCGTCGATGAGCAGGGGGCGCTGACGATTCGCCGCGCCGAAGGCAAGCTGCGCAATCTCGAAGAAGCCATTCGCCTGAAGCCGCTTGATGGTACTTACGGCATCGGCCATACGCGATGGGCGACACACGGACGGCCTACTGAAGAGAACGCCCACCCGCACCGCGACTGCACAGGCAAAGTCGTCGTCGTCCACAACGGCATCATCGAAAACTTTCTGCCGCTCAAGCATCAGCTTCTGTCAGAGGATCACGTCTTCGTCACCGAAACCGATACCGAAGTGATCGCCCATCTGATCGAGAAATACTTGAAGGAGAGCGAGGGTCATCTGGAAACGGCTGTGCGCCGCACGGTGATGGAACTGCGCGGCATCTACGCCCTGGCGATTATGTCTGCGGACGAGCCGGAAAAGATCATCGCCGTGCGCCAGGGGCCGCCGATTGTCATCGGCCTGGGGCAGAACGAATACTTCGTTGCTTCGGACATTCCGCCGGTTTTGAATCACACGCGCGATGTCTTCTATTTAGGCGATGGCGAGATGGCTGTGCTCAATCGCGACGGCGTCACCGTGACGGACTTTGAAGGCAATTCGATTTCACCCAACGTGCAGCGCATCACCTGGGACCCGATCATGGCCGAAAAGGGCGGCTTCAAGCATTACATGCTCAAGGAGATTTACGAGCAGCCGCGCGCTGTACGCGACACCGTGCTTGGCCGCGTGTCGCAGACGACGGGCCGCGTTTATCTCGACGAGATGGAGATCAGCGAAGCCGAGTTCCGACAGTTCACCTCGATCAAAGCCATTGCCTGCGGCACCAGCCTGCACGCAGCGATGGCCGGTAAGTACATGCTCGAAGAACTGGCGCGCATCCCCGTCGAGATTGATTATGCGTCGGAGTTTCGTTACCGCGACCCGATTCTTGACGATAAGACTTTAGTAATCGCCATCTCACAATCGGGCGAGACGGCGGACACCATCGCGGCGGTGCGCGAATCGAAAGAGAAGGGCGCGAAGATTCTGTCGATTTGTAACGTGCAGGGCTCAATGCTGACGCGCGAATCGCACGGCACGGTGCTGACGCATGCCGGCCCGGAGATCGGTGTGGCGTCGACAAAAGCGTTCACCAGCCAGATGACGGTGCTTTATCTACTGGCGTTATATTTAGGCCAGCAACGCGGCGTCTTGAGTGAAGCCGAATCGCTCGAACACGTGCGCGCCTTGAACGGCTTGCCGGTGAAGATGGAGACGTTGTTGGGTTGCGACGATCAGGCAGACCGCCTGGCGCGCGAGTTCCATCGGGCGCAAGATTTCTTGTATCTGGGTCGCGGCATCAACTTCCCGATTGCGCTGGAAGGGGCGTTGAAGTTGAAAGAGATTTCTTATATCCACGCCGAAGGCTACCCGGCGGGCGAGATGAAGCACGGCCCGAACGCGCTGATTGACGAAGACCTGCCGGTTGTGGTGATCGCTACAAAAGATGACGCGAGCGAGGCGTCGAAGCTGCGCTATGAGAAGACGCTCTCGAACATGGTTGAAGTGAAAGCGCGCGACGGCAAGGTGATTGCGATTGTTACGGAAGGCGACCAGCACGCGCGCGAGATTGCCGATCAGGTCATCGAGATACCGCCGGCGAGCGATCTGCTTTCGCCGATTCTATCGATTGTGCCGCTGCAATTGCTGGCCTATCACATCGGCGTGCGTCGCGGCTGCGACGTCGACCAGCCACGCAATCTGGCGAAGTCGGTTACGGTCGAATAGCATCTATAAGTAGTGATTCCAAGCGAACCTTGCAAAACCAGTCTATGCCTGTGTAAGCGGCCCTACGAGATATGGGATGATTTACTGCGGGCGAAAGATGATGAGTTTAAACACCACGTTAGAGAATTGAGGAAGGCAATGGAGCTAGTCGGGATCGAACCGACGACCTCTTGAGTGCCACTCAAGCGCTCTCCCAGCTGAGCTATAGCCCCATTCAATCAACGACGCTGGAAATGTTTACCTTTTCCAGCGCAGCAGTAGTGTAACAAACGGCTTCTTTGAGAGTCAACCACATCGTTCTAGCGGTAGCTTCGTCTCCAGCTTTCCGATGCAAGCATCTACGTTGAAAGCATAGTCCAATCGCAAAAGCAAAAGCCACGCGGCTGAGGTAAAACCGCGTGGCCCGGATGGACAAACGATTCGTTTGGATGTAGCGCAAGCTAACCGCTTTGCGCTACATGGCAAAGCTGTTTGCAACCCGCTCCAGCCGCGTCATTCATTCGATGCCTGCGGCGTGCGCTCTTTCTTGTAAGGCTGGCCTTTGTATCTCTCAGCCGCCTTTTGCGCGCCGTTGTAATCGTTGCCATTGGAGACGGCTTTATCATATTCGGCGACGGCGCGCTCGCGATTATCATCGGCATCATAAGTATTGCCGCGCTTGATATACGACCAGACTTCGAGCCACGACGGCTCAAGGTCGCCGTCAAGCGTTTGGGTGAAGGCATCGCGCGCCTTCTGCCAGTTGCGCTGTTCCATGTAGAGCAGGCCGAGGTTGTACCAGGCCAGCGATGAGCGCGGATTCAACTTGATCGCCTGACGATATTGCTCTTCAGCTTCGGCGTACTCTTCGCGCTGTGAAGCCTGTATGCCGCGCCGCACGACGACGGCGACCTTCAGCGCATCCGACGTGCGCAGGTAGCGATTCTCCGGGTCAACGACCACCTCAAGCGGCTTGCCTTCGCTCGCCATGTCGAAGTCCGCCGACGTGCCGTGCATATCGAGCGTCTCTTTGGTTTCGCGCCCGCCTTCGGCTTCGACCGCCACCGTCACTGGCCCGCGAAATGAATCCATGTTCTGCCGCACCGCGCCGCGCACACGGAACTTGCTGTCTTTTGTGCGCAGAATGGTGTACTCGGTCTTGAACTCCGGCACGCCCGTCGAGTCTACCCACAGGCCAAAGAAGCCGCGCAATTTCTGTCCCGCTACTTTATCGGCAAGCGCCTCGAAATCCTCAATGTTGGCGCTCTGGCCTTTGTAGGTCGTGTAGTAACTCTTAATCAAGTTGATAAATTTATCGTCGCCAATCGTGCCGCGCAGCATGTGATAAACATAAGCGCCTTTGTAAAAGACGATAGATTTATAGGCGGGCGATTGATCATTGAGTTGCGCCGGCGCGCGCGCTATCGACGCTTCCTGTTCGTAAGCCAGCGCCAGCTCGATCAACTCACTGAGCGATTCGCGGAATTCGGCGGCGCTCTGCTGCGATTCGCGGTAGAGCACAGACGAATACTCCGCCAGCCCTTGCGACAGCCACGCGTCGTCAAAGTTCTTCAAGCCAACAGCCTGGCCCCACCATTGGTAGGCGACTTCGCGCGCCAGTTGCTCAACCGGCAAGGGCTTCTCTGAGACGAGCGTTTTATGCGCCAAAAAGCTGATGCCTGCGCCGCTATAGGAATCGAGCGTATCGTCGTCAACCTGGGCGACGACGTAGCGCGTGCCGAAGGCATAAGGGCCAAAGCGCGTGGTGTAGAACTGAAGAATTTGCGCGACCTCCTGGCCGAACTCCTGTGCGCGGGCTTCGCTGCCGGGCAATGCGAACACATCAATCTGCAAGCCGCCGGAGTTGATCGTCCGCGTGATGAACTGGCCGGCGGCGAATGAGCCGGGCAGCGTCGGTTGGGTTTCGACGAAGGTGAAAGTCGGGCGACCGTCCTTGCTTGTAGTCGATGCTACTGGGCTGCTGCTATGGCCGGCGACCGTCCAGTTTTTTGGAACGGTCATGCTGATCTCAGAGGTCGCGCGGTCGGCGGCATAACCGTGAAACGGAAACCAGCGCGAGGCGTAGAAGAGATAAGCTTGCTCAGGGCCGACATAAGCCAGGCGCGTATCCGGCAACGGCCCGCCTTCGGGCGTCGCCAGCGGCCCCGAATACTCGAACGTCAGGATGATCTCGGAGTTGGCTTCATAGAGCTTGCCGAGATTGACCTTGACGTTCAATTCGTTGACCTTGTCCTGAATGAATTGCAGAACCGTTTTGCCGTCCGCGCCTTTGACGCCGGTGACCGTCAGCGAGCCGTTCATCTCAAGGACGACGGATTGCGTCTGCTTGAGGGCTTTCATGGTGACGGTGGCAGTCGCTTTCAGCGTATGCGAATCGGGTAACAATTCGGCGTTGATCTTGTAGTGTGTGATGTCAACCGGCGAACTCTGTTCCTGCGCCAGCGCCAGGGGCGCACAGGCGAAGGCAAGCACCAGAGCCGCTACCATCCTGCTCAGTCGTGCGATTGTCATTATATTGAGTTTCCTTCTGATTGATGCAGTCATCCGACATTAAATTATAGCATCGCTTAATCCTGCGATACCAGTACCGCGAACTCGGCGTATTCGAGGCATCTTTAGGGGAATGGCAGGCGGCGAGATTCTTGCGACAAAGCTCAACTTGCCTGCCGCATCGGCCATCGCGCATACTGGTTTGCAGGAACCCCACGAATTCAGAGTAACGCAGAAGGAAGCATGGCAAAGCTGAAAGGCCCAAAGGTGGTTTATGTCTGCCAGCAGTGCGGCGCGCAGCAACCGCGCTGGCTCGGCAAGTGTCCCGAATGCGGCGAGTGGAATTCGCTCGTCGAAGAAAAACAGCTATCTGCAAAACCCGAATCATCACCGCGCGGCGGCCTCTTCCGCATGCGCGAAGTCGCGCCGCAGGCTTATCAGGACATCGAGAGCCAGGACGACGCGCGCCAGTCGACCGGCATCAACGAATTCGACCGCGTGCTCGGCGGCGGCCTCGTCCCCGGCTCGCTCGTCTTGATCGGCGGCGATCCAGGCATCGGCAAATCGACATTGCTGCTCGAAGTCGCAGACAAGCTGTCACACGCCTACGGTAAGGTGCTTTACATTTCCGGTGAAGAAAGCGAACGACAGATCAAGCTGCGCGGCGAACGATTGGGCATCAATCCGAAAGGGCTTTACCTGTTGCCGGAAACCAACCTCGAACGCATCTTTGCGGAGATCGACAACCTCGACCCGCAAGCCATCGTCGTTGATTCGGTGCAGACGGTTTTTTCTTCAAAGCTCGAAAGCGCGCCCGGCTCGGTCTCGCAAGTCCGCGAAGTCGCCAGCCAATTCCTGATGCTCGCCAAGAATCGCACGGTTCCGGTCTTCCTGATCGGCCACGTCACCAAAGAAGGCATGATCGCCGGCCCCAAAGCGCTCGAACACATCGTTGACACGGTGCTCTACTTTGAAGGCGAGCGCCACCACAACCACCGCATCATTCGCGCCGTCAAGAATCGCTTCGGCGCAGCCAACGAAGTCGGCGTCTTCGAGATGACCGGGCGCGGCCTGGTTCCGGTGACGAATGCTTCGGGCCTGTTCTTAAGTGAGCGGCCCGTCGGCGTGTCGGGTTCAGTGGTCACTGCCTGTATAGAAGGCACGCGACCCTTGCTGGTTGAGATACAGGCGCTGGTGACGGCAAACAAATATGGCACGGCGCGGCGCATGACGCAGGGCGTGGATTCGAATCGCGTCGCATTGCTGATGGCGATGATGGAGAAGCGCATCGGCATGCACGTACTCGCCGATGATGTCTTCGTGAATGTCGCCGGCGGCATGGCTATTGACGAACCGGCAGCGGATTTAGGCATCGTCGCGGCCATCGCTTCGAGCTTTCGCAACTTGCCGATTGAGGAACGCTCGGCGGTCTTCGGCGAGGTCGGGCTTGCGGGCGAAGTGCGCGCTACCAGCCAGGCGGCGGTGCGCGTCCGCGAGGTCTATGCGATGGGCTTTCGCCGTTGCATCATTCCGCAGGGCAATCTCGTCGGGCTTGAATACGACGATGGCATCGAAGTGATTGGCGTGCGCGATGTGGGCGATGCGCTTGAAGCGCTTTTCTAGAGGCCACCAAGCAATGAAATTAGCAGGGGTGAGGAGACGAAAGTTCTTACATGAACCGCCCAGTAAGAAAAACTATAAAGCCCACACTGATGATTAGACTGCCTAAAGGACCAGAGACAAAACAGGCAGCCATGCCGATGAGAATCAATATAAAACCAACGAATTCATACTTGCCACCCTTTCGTTGTACTTGAACTGCTTTCTTAGAAAAGGCTGCCATAGGCCTGCCACAATGAAGACAGTTAGGCGCAGCATCTGAGATACTTTTTTGACAATCTGGACATAGAATCAAAGCCATATACTATCCCCAAAAACACTAAAGGGGATGACGCAGCCCCCGTTGCCTCATCCCCTTCAGCTTATTGTTTTGTCTGTCTGTCGCTTCTTTTAGTTTTGCGGTGACCGACGCAGCCCCCGTTGCCTCGGCCACCGCGTAACTTGTTAAAGCTACGCTGTTCACATTGGCAATGCTCGTGCCACTCGCTTTGCCCCACGCGGGTAGCCGTAAATGCTGGATTTACGACAAAGCCACGATCCTCGCCCACTGCCGACTTCCGAATTTTGTCAGTCCGCAGGTGACGAAAGGTGTTAAGCGGCTAGAGGCTGGAGGCTGGAGACTAGAGATCGGAGCGAAAGCCACATTGGTCATCGCGGTAAGCTCGCTCGGTCATGGCCGGAGCCGCTAATCTTTCTCTAGCCCCTAGCCGCCAGCCTCTAGCCGCTTAATTTTCTGTTTTCGATAGCATATTTATAGAGTTCGGCTATAATGAACGCAGTCGGGGCGTGACCCCGGCTCGACTAGCAGCAGCACGGGTCGCGCGTTTGACTGGGCCGCTTCATATTTTTTGCCTGGTCGGCGCGCACCGCAGCCTGAAACGGGTCTTGCTGCTTTCGATTTTGGGCTACCTTCAAACGCAGATGTACAGGTCGTTTCATTCGTTCGGTTCATCCTGATCCTTCTGCGCCTTGGGGTGCAGCCGTCTGCTGGTCGGCGTCGCGGCCTACCCCGCGACTTGATCTTTCACAACTTGGCTTAACTATTCGCAGCGTCGTCAGCAGGAACGGCTCGGGCGGTAGATAAGACGAACGGAGGTTTTATGCGCTTCGATATTAGTCTCATTCGTTTCGTCTTCTTCGCAGCGCTCGTGAGTGCAGGTTACTATCTCAAGCCTATAGACGGCAAGGCGTGGTTTTCGGCGGCGGTGGGCGGTGTGCTTGCTGTATTGATCATTTTCTTCGAGACGCGCGTTCGCCAAGCTTCGCTGAAGACCTTGATCGGCGCGGCGGTCGGTTCGATTATCGGAATCGCCGCTGCCACCTTAATTGCCTGGATCATCTCGGCGCAGCAGGCCGAAGGGATTTCGCCGTCGTTCAAATCTTTTCTCACACTCACGCTGACGCTCTTGATGGGTTATGTTGGATTAATGGTCGGCGCAGTCAAAGGAGATTATCTCGATCTTTCCGCGCTCGGAGGTATCTTCGTAGAGAAGGGAACCAGCAAGGCACATTCGCTTATTTTGGACACCTCGGTCATCATCGATGGCCGGGTTGCCGATATTGCCGAAACCGGCTTTCTCGCCGGCATTCTCGTCATTCCGCAATTTGTTCTGCGCGAACTGCAACAGATCGCCGACAGCGCCGATTCGATCAAGCGCAATCGCGGGCGTCGCGGCCTGGACATCCTCCAGCGCCTGCAAAAGAAAAAAGGCAGCTACGAGATACACATCAGCGAAGCCGATTTTCCCGACGTGCGCGAAGTCGATCATAAGCTGATCGAACTGGCCAAGCAGATCGAAGGCAAAATCGTCACCAACGATTTCAACCTCAACAAGGTGGCGCAGCTTCGCGGCGTCGCTGTACTCAACATCAATGAACTGGCCAACGCCCTCAAACCTGTGGTCTTGCCGGGCGAGATCATGCGCGTCTTCGTGCTCAAAGAAGGCAAGGAGTACAATCAGGGCGTCGCTTATCTGGACGACGGCACGATGGTCGTCGTCGATAATGCGCGGCGCATGATCGGCAAGAACATTGACGTATCGGTGACTAGCGTTTTGCAGACGACGGCGGGCAAGATGATCTTTGGCCGCTTCAACGACGACGGGCGACCGGCGCCCAGCCCGCGCCATACGACGACGGCGACGCAGTGAGTGACCGCAAGCTGAACATCGCTGTCATTCCCGCCGCCGGCATCGGCGCGCGCATGCAGGCCGACCGCGCCAAACAAATGCTTGAGCTGACCGGCGTGCCGCTGCTCGTCCACACGCTGCGCCGCTTTGAAGCCTGCGACGCCGTGCATCAGGTGATTCTCGTGCTGCAACCGAACCTCACCAGCGACGCCCTGTCGTTGATCTCCCGGCACAATCTGAAGAAGATCGCCCGCGTCGTCGGCGGCGGAGCCGAGCGCCAGGATTCTGTGTATCGTGGATTACAAGTCATCAAGCCGGAGACCGCCGGCATCGTCGCCGTTCACGATGCCGTGCGGCCTTTCGTGCGCCCCGAAGAGATACGCTTGGTGATCGAGCGCGCCGAAGCGACCGGCGCAGCATTGATGGCGCTGGCGGCGACCGACACGATCAAGCAGGTGCATCGCGGGCGCGTGCAGCGGACGCTAGATCGCAAGCGCATCTATCACGCGCAGACGCCGCAGGCGTTTCGTTACGAGATCATCAAGGCGGCTTATGACCGCGCCTACGCCGAAGGCTACGCCGCCACCGACGATTCGCAACTCGTCGAGCGCGCCGGCCATCGCGTTTCGGTAGTCGAAGGCTCGCCCATCAATATCAAGATCACCCGGCCTCTCGATCTGCGAATCGCCGAGGCCATCCAGGAAGAGTTCTTTACTTGAGGATCAGCCAATGAGTGCAGCTTATCGAATCGGCATCGGCTACGATATTCATCGCCTGGTGGCTGATCGCAAACTGCTTCTGGCGGGTGTCAATATTCCTTTCACCAAAGGCTTGCTCGGCCATTCCGACGCCGACGTGCTGGCGCATGCGGTGTGCGATGCGGTGTTGGGCGCGGCGGCGCTCGGCGACATCGGCACACATTTCCCCGACACCGACCCGCGATGGCAAGGCGCATCGAGTCTCGATTTTCTACGGCACGCCGTCAAGCTGATCGTTGAGAAAGGCTATGGCGTAGCGAACGTCGACGCGACAGTGATGGCCGAACGTCCCAAGCTCAAACCCTACATACAAGCCATGCGCGAGCAGTTGGCTGCGGCGTTAGCAGTTGATGTCGATTGCGTGAGCGTGAAAGCGAAGACCCACGAAGGGCTTGATGCGATTGGTCGCGGCGAAGCGATGGCCGCACAGGCGATTGTCCTTCTATCCAGTAATTGAAAGTTTCTCACGGCCTATGAAGCGCACATTTTTAGACCGAACGGCAGATGAGATACGTGCAGAGAGACAACGGCTGAGAGTTGAATATCGCCAGCTCTACGATGAAGTCGCTGAGATACTCTTCAGGGCTGACCCGATTGGGATTAACTACGAATCTAATATCGATGAGTATGAGCCAGAAGTCGAGACCATATTGCCGAGACTGAAGGAAGCGGCTTCGGCAGAGGAGTTACGACGAATCATTTACGAGGAATTCATGTACTGGTTCTCAGGTATAGACATTGGCCCGGAATCGAAGTACCACGGCATAGCCAGTGAAACTTGGGCAGCTTGGGTTCGGCATCAGAAAATTTAGCTTGTGGTTGTATCGTTCTATAAGTAGTTCTCATCCTACAGCTATCGAGGAGGGCGATCTCTGATGACTCCTGAACGCTGGAAACTGATTAACGAATTACTCGATGAGATCCTCGACCATGAGCCGGAGGAACGTCCCTTCATTCTCGCGCAGGCATGCGCCGGCGATCCGTTGCTGCGCCTTGAACTGGAATCGCTGCTGGCGGCGCATGAGCAAGCCGGCGGCTTCATGGAATCGCTGCCATCGCAAGCCGGCGAGTTGTTCGGCAATGCCCAGCCGTTGATTGGCCAGATGATCGGGCCTTATCGTGTTTTGCGCGAAATCGGTCGCGGCGGCATGGGTGTGGTCTATCTGGCGGCGCGCGCCGACCAGGAGTTCATCAAGCTGGTTGCCATCAAGGTCGTCTGGCCCGGCGCGAATCATAATGAAGTGCTCCAGCGATTCCGACAAGAACGGCAAATCCTCGCCAACCTCGATCACCCCAACATCTCGCGTCTGCTCGACGGCGGCACCACCGAGCAGGGCTTGCCCTATGTCGTAATGGAATATATCGCCGGCACGCCGATCACCGACTATTGCGATGATTATAAGCTATCGATCACTGAGCGGCTGAAGCTGTTTTTACGAGCCTGCGCCGCCGTCCAGTTCGCGCACCAGAATCTGATCATCCACCGCGATCTCAAGCCCGGTAACATCATGATCACTGATAATGGCGAGGTGAAGCTGCTTGATTTCGGCATTGCCAAGCTGCTCAGAGCCAATTTGCATTCGGTCGATCTGGCGGTGACGCAAACCGGATTGCCGCCGATGACGCCCGAATACGCCAGCCCCGAACAGGTACGTGGCCTCGCCATCACAACCGCCAGCGACGTGTACTCGCTCGGCGTCGTGTTATATGAACTACTGACCGGCCATCGGCCTTACCAGCTTGCGAGCCGCTCGCCATTGGAACTGGAGCGCGCTATCTGCGACACCGAACCGGAAAGGCCGAGCACGATCATCAATCAGACCGAATATGAAACCGGAGAGGATGGCCGGTCACGCCCGAAGCGCACGCCGGAGACGGTCAGCCAGACGCGCGAAGGCAAGCCCGACAAGCTGCGCGCCCGTCTGCGCGGCGACCTCGACAGCATCACGCTTAAGGCATTGCGCAAGGAACCGCCGCAGCGCTACTCGTCGGTCGATCAATTTTCAGCGGACATTCGCCGCCATCTCGAAGGCAAGTCCGTCCTCGCGCAGAAGCCCACACTGACTTATCGCACCGGCAGGTTTATGCGGCGGCACAAGGTCGCCGCCACCGTCGCCGCATTGTTCGTGCTCCTGCTGATTGGCGGTTTTATCACGACCATGTGGCAGGCACGGATTGCCCAAAGGTATGCGACGAATTATCACCGTCTGCTTGAGGCAACACGGATGAATCTGGCCGGGCAGGCGTGGGACAACACCAATCTGGAGCAGCTTGAAGAACTGCATGAAGCCAACCGCCCAAAGGCGGGCGAAGCAGACTTGCGCGGCTTCGAGGGGTATTACCTCTGGCGGCTTTATCACAGTGGCAGCGAGCGCATGACTTTGCATCACGGCGATCAGGTCTGGTTGGTGGCGCTTTCGCCCGACGGCAAGAAGCTGGCCACCGGCGGCGACGATGATCGGATCAAGATCTGGGAGGTCGCGAGCGCCGCACAGATCATGACGCTTGCAGAGCACACGGACTGGGTCAATTCAGTCGCGCTCTCTTCGGATGGCCGGGTGCTGGCGTCGGGAAGCGCCGACCTGACGGCGAAGCTATGGGATGTGGCTACGGGCCGCGAGATCAGGACGTTCAAAGGTCATGCCGATCAGGTCAAGCCCATAGCTCTTTCGCATGACGGCTTGAGACTGGCGACCGCAAGCCACGATGCAACGGTGAGGCTGTGGAATGTCGCCACCGGCCAGGAACTGGTCGCGCTCAAGGGGCATACCGATTTCATGCTGTTCGTAGTCTTCTCTGACGACGACAAGATATTGACCAGCCGCGATCAGACGATACGCTTCTGGCGTGCCGCTACCGAAGAAGAGGCCCTGGCGCGGGATAACCGGTAAGATAAGTCATCAGGTTGAACACATTCCGACAGTCTACTACACCGCCGTCGGCTGCTGCGCTCGGTGGTGATGCGACGGCTTGCCGCGAGTCGTGGGAATCGTATGAGGCGCAAATCTTGCCGAAAGGCAATGTCCGTTATCGTCGTTGGTGCAGCCGCCTGAACTGGGTTTGGCGGTCAAGTCTCGCGTTAGTAGAAATCATTGCCGACAGGAGGGCGCGATGCAGATCCGGAATGTCTCACCGCCAGTGACCTTTGGTGCGAGTTTGGCATCTTTGGCGCGGTTGAGCTGCATGACATGCAAGATGAACTCGCGTTGCTTCGGCTGCGCCCGACGGAGCGGAGTTGCAAGCGTCGCCGACGCCGCAAGGGAAAAGCGGATTGTCACGACGTGCTCCTTCCGTGGTGATAGCGTGAGATTGTCGATGTAGGCGCTCGGCTCCTGGATGGCGATTGTCGTTGGTCCGATCACTCTCACGCCGCTGCCTTGTTGGCCGTCGCGCTTCCAATGCGCAAAGAGTTTTTTGCCGAGGTCTACCTCAATAGCGCCAGAACGGAGGAAGGTTTCGCTCCCGCTGGCGAGGTCGAAGCGCAGCCGTGTCCGGGAGACGGTGCGCGAGATGTTGCGGACGAAGACCTCCCCGGCCCCGATGCGATTCTGCAGATCGTTGACGATCGTGACGTTCTTCCACGCAATGTTGTTGCTGTTGTAGACGTTGCCCCAAATGCCGTTGCCGGTAACCTCGCCGACGATCGGGTCCGGCGTTGAGTTGTCGGCGACGAAGCGGGCCGCGAGGCAGAAATGACCGCCGACCGACAACTGCGGGTTGGGGATGTTCGTCCATTGCAGGCTCACCACCCAAACGCCACCCGGTGCTAGATTCACCACGTCTGTTGTCGACGAGTTCACCGGGGTAATCTCGGTCCAATCGGGGAGTTGCCAGTCTAGGCCGGTGGAGGCGTTGGCCCAATAGACGTGAACCTTTCCCGACACCGGCTGATTACCACGGTTGTGTACCTTCACGTAAATGTACGGCGTGTTGATGGGCAATGGCGAGAACTCGGGGTTTTCGTGCTGTTGCTCATGGGAATAGCGCGGCGGGACCGGCGCGGAAGTGAACTGGTGATCGAGGGAAAG